>WNFP01000303.1_pt1 | contig 36070 bp, 30 predicted proteins | sample 5400201 | NCBI WGS metagenome assembly WNFP01 (sample SAMN13153355, study PRJNA577476) | soil metagenome | isolation source: 115 cm saprolite under Madrone tree | place: USA:California | collected 2016-06-14 | reverse complement strand
GGTCTGATTCGTTTTGCACCAGGCCGCGTCCTCGTTTTTCATGGGGGCGTTTTTGAGTGCTCGAGCCGGATGAATGGGAAACCTTCAAGTCCGGTTCTTAGAGGGCTGGGCGCCAGCAATGGCGCCCGGCTACTCGACCAGCGCAAGAGTAGAAGCCAGCGGCGATGCGGGCGCGGATTGGTTCATTACTGGCGGTCAGCTTCCACCCGGCCTGTCCTTTGATGACTCGAGAATTTCCGGCACGCCAACAGTGGGCGGGAGTTTCAATTTCGAGGTCACTGTCACAACCTTCACCTCGGAAGTCGATAATGAAGACTCGCGGCGATTCACAGTGCTGATCCTAGATGTAACGACGCAAACCCTTCCCGACGGAAATGTGAACCAAGCTTACGGGCCGTTCACGCTGGGCGCCATCGGGCTCGTCGGCACTCCAACGTGGGCCAATCGCTTCCGGAAATCTTCCCGACGGAATCACGCTCTCCGGCGTGGGCGTGCTGGCGGGCACGCCGACCAGCGGCGGAACGTTTTCGTTCACCGTCAAAGTGACTGACCAAGATGTGCCTCCGAGGTCGAAAACCCGCGACCTGACCCTCGCGGTACTCAACCCGGTTCCCATGACCGCTTTGGTGTCACCGAGCTTGGCTGCAGGCAGCGGTCCATCTTTCAATCTCATGGTGAACGGCTCGAATTTTGTGACTACGTCCGTGGTTACATGGAATGCGGCCGACCGCCCCACTACATTTGTGAACGCCACGCGACTCATGGCGGCGATTCCCGCAAGTGACATTTCCATGGTCGGAACGGCAAGCGTGGCCGTAAGGAACCCGGCACCTCGCGGGGGCGTTTCCAACAGTCTCGCTTTCGACGTCGCCCCGCCTTCGAGCACATCGTTCCTGCCGGAGCGTGAGCGTAGATACACAGGCAATCAGGCCAACGGACCAAGCGCGCAACCGTCGGTGAGTGCCCGCGGGCGTTTCATTGTGTTTGAGTCCTTGGCGAGCAACTTGGTGCCCGGAGACAACAATCGCGCGAGCGACATTTTTCTCCGCGACACTTGCCGAAAGGCTGCGCCGGGGTGCATCCCATCAACCGTCCGCGTCTCGCTGGGCAACGACGGTTCAGAGCCCAACGGCCCGAGCTTTGGTCCCTCCATTAGCGGCGACGGCCGCTACGTAGTATTCACATCGCTGGCGGACAACCTCGTTGGCAAAGACGGAATTCAAGTGCGGACATTTTTCTGCGCGACACTTGCATGGGTGCGACCGTCGAATGCCGGCCATCCACGGCGCTTGTCTCGGTGGACGACGCTGGCGTCCAAGCCAAAGCGGGCAGCGATCTTGGCAAGATCAGCGCCTCGGGGCGTTTCGTCGCTTTTGTTTCCGCAGCCGATAATCTGATCGCTGACGACACAAACCTCAGCGAAGACATTTTTGTCCGCGATACTTGTGCCGGCGTCGCGGAGCCGTGCTCCCCATCGACTTCTCGCGCGTCACTTGGCCCCAACGGCCTGCAGGCGGACGGGCCAAGCACGATGCCGACTCTCAGCGCCGACGGACGATACGTAGTGTTCGTTTCCAATGCGTCGAACATTATTCCCGGCGTAACGGTCGCAGCATCGCAAGTTTTCCTCCGCGACACTTGTTCAGGGACGCGGGAGCCCTGCACGCCCTCGACTATCGGCGTGTCCGGTGCCGATGCAGGTGTGCCGGGTGACGGGCAGAATCTGCATCCGGCGATCAGCCCTGACGGACGATTCGTAGCGTTCTTGTCGACGTCTTCCAACTTGGGAGCCAGAGCGGACATCCTTGAGCACCAGATTTTTCTGCGGGATACCTGCGCGGGCGCGATGCATGCGTGCCGGCCTTCCACCATGCATATTTCTGCCTCCGCCGATGCCCATGCGAGGGAGGGCCAAGCCGGCGGCAGCGCTCCAGCGATCAGCGCGGAGGGACGTTATGTGGCTTTTGTTTCCGCCGATCCTCACCTGGTTCCGGACGACGCGAATCAGTTCGTGGACGCGTTTGTCCATGATACGTGCCTGGCGTTCACTGCCTGCATGAAGGCCGCTTGGCGTCTGTCTCGCGGCCGCTTCGGGGCCGAGGCTGATGCGGACACGCTGGCCCTCGCGTTCACTCCGGACGGCAGAGTCCTTGCGTTCACATCAGCGGCTTCGAATCTGGTTGCCGGCGATACCAACGGCGTTGAGGACATCTTTGTGATTTCGGCCAGGGAGAACGGTCCCACCCTCTGAAAATAGCTGCTCTGGCAGCGATGTTGGGACTGGCTATTTTCTTGCGCCACACGGCAGCTTGACCGTGTGCATTCTTGCTGCTCGCCACTGCGGCACACTTGCCCGTTCCGTACCTTTCGAATAGCATGGAATTCTCAGGCGATTTGTATCGTTGCCTGATGAGTCCTTGGGAGCGACACGCATGAGCGAACAGCACAAAGGATCCACACAAACCGTGCCGCCGTCAGAAGCTACTTCCGCACATCGCGAGCCCTCCGCCAAAGAACAAGCGTGGGAGAAAAACACTCTCAAACTCACTCTTGAAAGAAGTCCTGAGCGCCACTCCGAATTCACCACGATTTCCGGGCATCCGATTCGCAGGCTGTACACCAAAGCGGATTTGCCCCATTGGGATCCTGACCGCGACCTCGGCTTCCCTGGCGAGCCTCCTTACACCCGCGGCATTCATTCCTCCATGCACCGCAGCCGCCTCTGGACCATGCGCCAGTTCGCGGGCTTCGGCACCGCCGAAGACACCAACCAACGCTTTCGCTATCTCCTGGCTCAGGGCCAGACCGGACTGTCCACGGCTTTTGACTTGCCAACCCTCATGGGCTACGACTCCGATCACGCGCTCTCCGAGGGCGAAGTCGGCAAGTGCGGGGTAGCCATCAGCTCGCTCGCGGACATGGAAGTGCTCTTCGACAACATTCCCCTCGCCAATGTCACCACTTCGATGACCATCAACTCCCCTGCCGCGGTCATCTGGGCGATGTATCTCGCCGTCGCCGAAAAGCAGGGCGCGGATTGGAGGAAAATTTCCGGTACGCTCCAGAACGACATCTTGAAGGAATACATCGCGCAGAAGGAATACATCTACCCGCCCGAGCCTTCGATGCGGCTGGTGATCGACACGTTTGAATTCGGCGTCAAGAACACGCCGAAATTCAATCCGATTTCCATCAGCGGATATCACATTCGCGAGGCCGGCTCGACGGCAATTCAAGAACTAGCGTTCACGCTCCGCGATGGCATGGAATATGTCGAATGGGGAATGCGCCGCGGCCTCGAGTTGGATCAATTTGTGCCGCAGCTTTCCTTTTTCTTCAACGCGCACAACGATTTCTTCGAGGAAATCGCCAAGTACCGCGCCGCGCGCCGCATCTGGCACAAAGCCATGGTCGAGCGCTACAAATCCAAGAATCCGCGCTCCTGGGCGCTGCGCTTTCATACGCAGACCGCCGGATGTTCACTGACCGCGCAGCAGCCCTACAACAACGTCGTGCGCACCGCGATTCAAGCCCTCGCTGCCGTGCTCGGCGGCACACAATCGCTTCACACCAATTCCCTCGACGAAGCTTGGGCTCTCCCCACGGAGTTCGCCGCGACCATCGCCCTGCGCACGCAGCAAATTATTGCCCACGAAACCGGCGTCACCAATACCGTCGATCCCTTCGGCGGATCCTACTTCGTCGAAACTCTCACCAACGAAGTCGAACGCGGCGCTTGGGAATATATCGATCGAATCGACGCCATGGGCGGCATGGTCGCCGCCATCGAACGCAGCTATCCGCAGCGCGAAATCGCCGAAGCTTCCTACCGCTACCAGGTGGCCGTCGACAAAAAAGAAAAAATCATCGTCGGCGTCAATGATTTCGTTTCCGAAGAGAAGCCTCTGGACGTGCTTCAAATTGACGAGACCGTCGCCCACCGCCAAGCCGCCCGCTTAAAGAAACTCCGTGCCGACCGCTCCCAAGCCGAAGTCGACCGCCGCCTCAACGCTCTCCGCGCCGCCGCCAAGGGCAACGACAACCTCATGCCGTTCCTCTACGACGCCGTAAAATCCTACGCCACCCTCGGCGAAATCTGCGACGCCCTCCGCGACGTCTTCGGCACCTACGAAGAAGTCGCCATCACCTAACTCATGCCAGAGAAAAAAATCCGAGTGTTAATCGCCAAGCCCGGCCTGGACGGCCACGACCGCGGCGCAAAAATAATCGCCCGCGCCCTCCGCGACGCCGGCATGGAAGTCGTTTACACCGGCTTGCGCCAGACTCCCGAAATGATTGCCTCCGCCGCCGTCCAGGAAGACGTCGACGTGATCGGTCTCTCTATCCTTTCCGGCGCCCACAACACTATCTGCCCCCAGCTCATGAAGCTCCTCCACGAAAAAGGCATGACCGACGTCACGGTGCTCGTCGGCGGCATTATTCCCGAAGCCGACATTCCCGCCCTGAAACAATCCGGCATCGCCGAAATCTTTCTTCCCGGAACCTCCACCCAAGACATCGTCGATTTCATTCACAAGCGCGTCGCGCTCACGTAGTTCTGGCGACGTAGCGAAAACATAGGACGCGACACCCTCACCGCTTTCCTCCATCTTTTTCCCTCTGCTGATATTTCTGTCGCGCCGCTCGATGAATCTTCTTCCATTGCTCTTTTTGCTCTAGCCGCGCTTCAGGATCGACTTTCCTCCGCAGAAATTCCTGCTCGCGCAAGAGCTTCCGCCGGTTTTCAAGCCGCCCGCGATCGAGCGTTCCCTCATCCAACGCCGCCTGCACCGCGCATCCCGGCTCATCCTCATGACGGCAGTCGCTGAATCGGCACTGCATCGCCAGCGCATCAATATCCGCAAAAACTTGCGCAACGCCATCTCCCGCGTCCCACAGTTGCATCTCGCGCAAACCTGGCGTGTCCATAAGCAGCGCGCCTCCGGGCAAAACAAAAAGTTCACGCGTTGTGGTGGTGTGCCGCCCCCGGCAATCGCTCTCGCGAACCGGCTGCACTTCCTGCACCATCTGCCCCAGAAGCCGGTTTGCGATCGTCGACTTGCCTACTCCGGAAGAACCCAGCAGCACCAACGTCTGCCCGGCCTTGAGAAATTTCCCCAGCTCACTAAATCCCTCTCCCGTTTTCGCACTCACAACACACACCGCTGTTCCCACGGCAACGCGCTCCATATCGGCGGCCTTCCTGCGCGCGTCATCGCAAGCATCCGCTTTGTTCAACACGATCACCGGCTTCGCCCCTGACTCCCAGCACTGCGCCAGATACCGTTCCACGCGTCGCGGATTGAAATCGCCGTCTAATGCCGACACCAGCAGCGCCGTGTCCACATTGGCAGCAATCACCTGCTCTTCCATTTTCTTTCCCGGTGATTTGCGCACGAACTTGCTCCGTCTCGACAAAACCTCCTGAATCAAAGCGGTCGTGTTTTCGCCGTTCAGTTCCGCCACCACCCAATCGCCGACTGCCGGCCAGTCCGCACCTTCGTCCGCCGCAAGACGCAGCTTCCCGCTCGCCTCCGCCCAGCATTCGCCGAAGTCTCCAGCCACGCGCCAGAATTTCCGCTGCTGTGCAATCACGCGCCCCGGTACTTCATTTTCCCAGTCGCCGTCCTGCCAAAACGCTTCAAAGTACGAATTCCATCCCCAACTTGTAAGAGATCCAGCAATAGACACGGATGAATCCTCCCGCGGCCGTCGCCCGACACACGGCCGCCGCTAGCGCCAAATCAAAACAACATTCGTTCTAGTGAATTGGATTTGCGGGAGGGATGCCGCGGTCAGTTCCTGCCGGCCGCGGAGACACACCCACCCGCGAGAACTTTGCTAGTGGTTCGCACAGGCGCCTCCGTGGTTGAATTGGGCGATGCCGCCCGTCGCGCGGCACTGCCCCCGGGACAAATCTTAGCGACGCTCGCGGTCCTTGTCAAAATGGGTTTCCCACTTCCGGAAATTACTGATTAGAGTGAGGTTTGCCCTGGCCACGGACGTGATCACGCTTGTGTCATCGACCAACCCCAGTACTGGAATGGAGTCAAGAATGAGATCAAACGGGCTCACAAAGTAAATGAGAGCGGCGATGGCCATGAGAATCGAGTTGGCCGGCGCACTAAACTTGCCCATAAGCTGGGCACGAAGGAGACGAAGAAGTATTTGCAGGCTTTCCCAAGAAGGAAGAAGGAATTCGTAGCATCGCTTTGCGAGTGGCTTTCTCGAGAAGCCTTGGTAGTTCTCCTTGGTGTCTAACATACGATTCGGCTTCTATCTTTGCTTGCTCAAACGTTAGGTGTGCTTTCCTTTTCATAAAATGGGCCTTTCCACATCCCTTACACCACCAATAGATCCAGATACTCACAACCCACCAATAAGATACATGTCCTGTGAAGGGAAACTGCCGCGGCCACGGGGCCTTCTGCATCAAATCCTAGCGACGCGCCCCGTCCGAGTCAATCCTCGGAGCATTCAAGTAGCAGGTCGGCTTCCGATTATGCAACTTCCATGAGCCTACCTGGCGCGGATTGATGTACGATTACGGCTCGGAGGTAACAATGAAAGTCATGTTTGCCTTCCTGGGGTTACTCCTGGTGACGGTCACTTTCGGCGTTGCTCGACAGCAGCACGGCACTGAGTCGTGTGGTTTTGCGGTGCAAAGCGAACCAACGCTCCGACAGTTACAGGTCCAGATGACCTCTTGCCTCTGGTCTACGTGGTCGAACAACCTGATTCCCCGATTGAGGTCATTTCTGTGGACCTAACCGGAAAGTGGCTCTCCGTTGCCAACGAGCAACACTCAGAGCGGTACTGTGCCACCTACAAAGTTCGCAATCGCAGTGACCGACCTGTCCAAGGCTTTAACGTGGAACTCTCGGTTAGAGCCCTCAACGGAGGAGGGGGATTTGGTGCACACCCATCGTCTCCGGTCGCCCCTGGCGAACTTGTCGAGATTAAGTCTTGCGGCGGTGGAGGAAATGGCGGAGCACCTGGGAATCACATGAGGCTCCTCGTATTTGTACAATCGGTTGATTTTGGAGATTATTTTTACCGACCATCAGTGAGAATCCCACACAGTCTAGGTGTGCATCCAGTCTGGTAGGTGTGCGTACTTCTTGCCGCTTGCTCAGAGATGGTGCTCCTGAAACCGCCCCGATTCGGGGTCAAGTGCGTGTTAACGCGTGAATCGGAAACTATGTCACTACCGCAATTCCAGCTCAGTGAACGATCTTCCCGTCCGTGTCCCGAAGCTCCATCTTACCAAGATTCAGCTTCTTCATGTCCTCTTCGATCTTCGCGCGGTCGCCGACTGCGAGAATGATCATCTTGTCCGGCAGAATGTATTTCTGCGCCATGGCCTGCGCTTGCTCGATGGTCACGGCATTGATGCGCTCCGGCAGCGTCGAAAAATAATCCAGCGGCAGGTCGTACGTGAAAAGCTCAGCGAAGGTCGCCGCCGCTGCCGTCCCCCGTTCGAATCTCCCCGGCAACGACCGCGCGATGGAATCCTTCGAAAGCAGCAGCTCCGCCGGAGTCATCTGCGTCTCGCGCATCCGCTTCAGCTCGTTAAACAGCTCTGTAGTCGCGGGAGCAGTCGCGTCCGTTCGCACATCCGCGCCGGCGATGAACGGCCCGGGCGCCCGATGGAACCTAAAGAACGAAAAAGCCCCATACGTATAACCGTGCGCTTCCCGCAGATTCATGTTGATGCGGCTCGAGAAAAGCCCGCCGAGATCCGTGTTCATCACTTCCACGGGAGCATAGTCCGGCGTCGACCGCGCCAGCCCCATCGAAAAGCAAATCAGCGTCGTCTGCGGCGCTCCCGGACGGTCCACCAGAATCAGCTTCGCGTCCGTCGTTTCCGGCGTACTCAGCGCCGGCGGAGCCGGCCTTCCCGCCTTCCACGCGCCGAATTGTTTTTCAAGCAGTGGCTTCAACACCGCCAGCTTGATATTTCCCGTAACCACCAGCGCCGCATCGTCCGGAAAATAATTCTGCTTCCAAAAATGTTCCAGGTCGTCGCGCGAAATCGCCTTAAGGGACTCCGTCGTGCCGCTGTCCGGGTATCCGTAAGTGTGACGCGGTCCATAGAGAGCCGCGCTCAGCACGCGGGACGCGAGGGCAAACGGCTCGTCCTTTTCCTGCACAATCCCGGTCAGCCGCTCGGAGCGTACCCGCTCGATCTCCGATTGCGGAAAACCTGGATGCAACGCCACGTCCGCCAGCAATTCCAGCGCATCCGGAAAATTTCGGGAGAGCGAGTGGGTCGATATTCCCGTCGTGTCCGTCCCCGCGCCCGAATTCAGCGTCGCGCCCAAATCCGCGGCGCGATCTGCAATCTGCAGCGCCGACCGGGTCGTCGTTCCCTGCTGCAGCATCCGCGCCGTCATGCTTGCAAGCCCCGGTCGATCCACGGGATTTACTCCGCTCCCCGCATGCAAAACCAGGTCAGCCGCCACCAGCGGCAGTCCCGGCCTTTCGCTGTAAAGAACCGTCAATCCATTCGAAAGCTTGAATTTTTGCGGCACCGGCAAATGCAGCGCGCTCGCAGGCCCCGGCTTTGGCGCGTCTTTCCGCCACTCCGCATCCGCGTTCACCGGCTCGCCATTATTCTTGGATGGATCCTTTTCCGGCGCTTTTGGAGTCGCCACTTCGGCGCCCAAGTCCTGCTTCCCCGGCACTCCATAAACCACGGCGCACTGATTCAGATTCAACTGTCCTTGCGCGAACGCCTGAACCGATTCGGTCGAGGAATTTTCGTACCGTGCAATATCCGCCGCCAGAAAATCCGGCGTTCCCAGATAGTGGTTGTAGCTATTCAATCGGTCGGCAACACCGCCGAAACCGCCAAGCGTCTCCAGGCCCGCAATGATTCTCGATTCGAGCACGTTGCGTGCTCGCGTGAGCTCCTCCGCCGCCGGCCCGTCTTTGCGGAACACATCGATCTCCGCGTTGATCGCTTTTTCGAGATCTTCTGGTTTCACTCCGGCCTTGGCCGTCACCTGCACTTCAAACACGGAACCAAGAATCAGCGATTGCTGATTCACCGACACGTCCTGCGCGATCTGTTTTTCATACACAAGTTTTTTGTACAACCGGCTGGACTTCCCTCCGCCCAGAATCGTTGCCGCAAGATCCGCCTCCGCGTCGCCCGGCTTAAAAATCGGCGAAGTCAGCCAGGCCAGGTACACGCGAGGCAATTGCACGTTGTCTTGTATAACCGTTTTGCGCTCGGACGTAATCGGCGGCGTGTGCGCCTTGATCTTGGGGACATCTTCGCCGCGCTTCAGCGGACCGAAATATTTCTGAACCAGCTCGCGCGCTTTCACCGGATCGAAGTCCCCGACAATCGCCAGGCTCGCGTTGTTCGGCGCGTAGTACAGCCTGAAAAAATTCCGCACATCTTCCAGCTTCGCCGATTGAATGTCCTGGTGCGAACCAATCACTTCGCCGTAGTAAGGATGCTCCCTCGGGAAAAGCTCATGAAATAGCCCTTCCTCCACCACGCCGTAAGGCGCGTTTTCCACGCTCTGCCGACGCTCGTTACGCACTACGTCTTGCTGATTCGAAAGGTTGGCTTGGTCCAGCTTGTCCGGCAAATATCCCATGCGGTCGGACTCCAGCCAAAGCGCCAGCTCCAGTTGATTCGAAGGTAGCGTCTCAAAATAATTCGTGCGGTCAAAATCCGTTGTCCCGTTGATGTCCGAAGCGCCCGCGGCTTCCAGATAATGGAAGTGCGAACTGCCGGGCACGTGCCGCGACCCTTCAAACATCATGTGTTCGAACAGATGCGCGAATCCGGTGCGCCCCGGAACCTCATTCGCAGGGCCCACGTGGTACCACAAATTCACTGCCACCAGCGGCAGCCGGTGATCTTCGGAGAGGATCACTTCTAGTCCGTTGTCCAACTTGTACTTTTCGAATTTCAGTTGCGGCACTGCGAGCGGCGCGGGTTTGGCTGCCGCTGCTTTTGCAGGCCCTTGCGCTGTTGCTTTTGCGGGCGCCTTTGAGGGAGCTGTCGGCGGTGTTTGCGTCTGCGCGTTCGCCAGGTTTGCTAAGCACAGAAAACCGCACAGTCCAAACGTGTAACCACTCTTGCGGAGAAAACTCATCACAGTGTCCTTTCGAATTGGCACAATTTGGCGTTCAGCCAGCGGACAGCACTCGCAGGTGTCCTCAAAAGCCCCGCTGTTAGCTTACCTTGCTTCTGAATCCGTGCAAGTACTTTACATTTTTTGAATCAAGGCGAGGAAGCCGACGTGGTTCGCACAACTGCCGTCAAACCTCGTATACTGTCCCATTGATTCTTTGCGCTTTGTATTTCGCATCATTTTGACAGCTCGTCGGTTCGCGAGGTCTACGCGTGTCTGCTTCGGTCCTGAAAACCAGCGCCAATCTCAAATCGCCTGAATTCGAAAAGAACGCCCGCCGCATCGTTGATCTGCTGACTAGAATCAAGAACGAGGAAGAACAAATTCGTCAGGGCGGCGGCGCGAAAGCCATCGAATCGCAGCACAAAAAGGGGCGGCTCACCGCGCGCGAGCGTATCGCCAAGCTGATTGACCCAGGCTCACAATTTTTCGAGCTGGGAATTTACGCCGCGTTCGAAATGTACGAGGAGTGGGGCGGCGCGCCGGGCGCGGGAACCGTCACTGGACTCGCGAAAGTCTGCGGGCGAACTTTCATGGTCATCGCGAATGACGCGACCGTAAAAGCCGGCGCATTTTTCCCCATGACTGCGAAGAAAGTGATTCGCGCGCAAAATATCGCCATTGAAAACCGCATCCCCACGATTTATTTGGTCGATTCCGCGGGAGTTTTTTTGCCGCTTCAGGAAGATGTTTTTCCGGACACCGATGATTTTGGCCGCGTCTTTCGCAACAACGCGGTGATGTCCGCGATGGGCATTCCGCAAATCACCGCGATCATGGGCATGTGCGTGGCGGGCGGCGCGTACCTTCCGGTGATGTGCGATCACATTTTGATGACCGAAGGCTCGGGATTATTTCTGGCTGGACCCGCGCTGGTGCAAGCGGCGATCGGCCAGAAAACTTCCGCGGAAGATCTTGGTGGCGCCAAGATGCACGCGCAAATTAGCGGCACGGTGGATTTCCGCGAGCCGGATGATGATGCGTGCATTCTTCGAATTCGGACGCTTGTTGACAAAATCGGCGCGCCGAACGCTTCGCCATTCAGCCACGTGAAATCGCGCGACCCGCTCTATTCCAGCGATGATATCTTCGGAATCTTTTCGAGCGACCCGGGCAAGCAATACGACATGCGAGAAATCATTGCCCGCATTGTGGATGCAAGCGAATTCGAAGAATACCGCGCGGAGTATGGCGAAACCCTTCTTTGCGGCTATGCGCGCATTGGCGGCTGGGCCATCGGCATCGTCGCGAATCAAAAAAAACACGTTCAGACACTGGCGCGCGGCTCGGACCAGAAACGTATCGAATTTGGCGGCGTGATTTATACCGAGTCCGCGGAAAAAGCCGCACGCTTCATTCTCGACTGCAATCAAAATCGCATTCCCTTGATTTTTCTCCACGATGTAAACGGCTTCATGGTCGGCAAAGACGCGGAGTGGAGCGGCATCATCCGCGCCGGCGCAAAAATGGTAAACGCCGTGGCCAACAGCGTCGTTCCAAAGATTACGGTAATTTGCGGCGGCAGCTTCGGCGCCGGAAATTACGCCATGTGCGGCAAAGCCTACGACCCACGCTTTATGTTCGCGTGGCCCACGGCGCGCTTCGCGGTCATGAGCGGCGACGCCGCGGCCAGCACGCTAGCCGAAATAAAGTTAAAGCAACTCGAGCGCGAAGGCAAAAAAGTCGACGAAAAACAAAAAAAAGAACTGGTCGAATCCGTTCGCGCCACCTACGAACATCAAACCGATCCGCGCTACGCCGCCGCCCGCCTCTGGGTCGACGCCATCATCGATCCCGCTCACACGCGCGACGCATTGATCTGGGCGCTCGAAGCCGCCGCGCTCAATCCCGAAATCCGCGAATTCAAAACTGGAGTACTGCAAACGTAAGCCCATGCGACCAAGAGGCCTCATCATTCTGCTAGCATCTCTACCAACTTGGATCGCAGCTTTCGTTCTTGGCCGCGAATTTTGGAAGGAAAACCAATTCTGGGGTGGTGACCTTGCGACTCCTCCATATCTGTCTGGCGTGGGTTGGGTCGCGGTCAGTAGCGCTATGTTGGGTTTTTGTGTCTTGCTATTCGATTTTATTTCCTGGTGTCGCAGACCACATGACCAAAACAACTAAACTTATCGAGTGCCCGAGAGATGCGTGGCAAGGGCTGCCCGAACAGATCCCAACGGAATACAAGGCCGAGTACTTGAAAGAACTTGTGCTTGTGGGATTCAAGCATATTGATGCGGTCAGTTTTGTTTCGCCGAAACACGTGAAGCAGATGGCGGACAGTGAGGAAGTGATGGCCAAGCTGAACGCTTCCCTTCCCGCTGGTGTTCAATTGCCGGACATTATTGGCATCGTCGTGAACGAGAAAGGATTGGAGCGCGCCTTTGCAACGCCGGGTGTCACGACAATCGGGTATCCATATTCGATCTCCGCGTATTTTCGGCGCGCAAATGCCAACATGACGCGAGACGAATCCCGGATGCTGGCAGAAAAGTTGAAGAAAGAAACGACGGCCGCAAACCGCGGGCTGGTGATTTATATCTCAATGGCGTTTGGAAATCCTTACGACGAACCATGGGGACCGGAGATTGTCGCCGACACTTTGGAATGGCTCAAGGATATCCGTGTACGCACAGTTTCGTTGGCGGACACCGTGGGCACGGCTTCGCCGCAACTTGTCGGCGACTTGTACCGCAGCGTGAAGGATTACGTCGCCGGAATCGAATTAGGCGTGCACTTGCACAGCAGGCCGGAGAATGCGGAAGAGAAAATTCTCGCGGCGTACGAAGCAGGCTGCCGAAGGTTCGACGGGGCGCTGACCGGGCTTGGCGGCTGCCCGTTTGCGGGAGACAATCTGGTCGGGAACATTGCCACGGAAGACGTACTCGCGGCGCTGCGCAAAGCGGGCGCCGATCCAGGCATCGATTCAGGGCGGCTGACGAAGGCGCTCGAAATGACCAACGAGATTCGCGCGAAGTATGCGCACGCACCACTTGTGAATTGAAGGCGGTACCTGCTATGTATTCGACACTCCTTCTCGAAATTAGCGAAAATATCGCAACCATCACGCTGAACCGGCCCGAGAAGCGCAACGCCATCTCTACGCCAATGATGGCGGAACTGCAGACCGCGCTGGACGAGATCGAAAAAACACACGCGCGTGTGGGGATAATAACGGGAGCGGGCAAGGCGTTTTGTGCAGGCATGGATTTGGACATGCTTGCGGCGATTGCGAAACAATCCCCGGCAGAGAACCAGGAAGATTCGCGGCGGATTGCCAAAATGTTTCGCCGCATTTGGAGTTTTCCGCGCCCGCTGATCGCGGCAGTGAACGGCGCGGCCTTTGCCGGAGGCTGCGGCATCGCCACGCTCTGCGATTTCACTCTGGCCGTGCCGGAAGCAAAGTTTGGGTACACGGAAGTGAAGATTGGATTTCTGCCGGCGATTGTTTCCGTATTTCTGACGCGGCAGATTGGAGAAAAGCGCTCGCGCGATTTATTGCTGACCGGCCGCATCCTCGAAGCAGCGGAGGCGAAAGAATTTGGTCTCGTGTCAGAGGTTGTTCCGGCTGAAAAGTTGATGGAGCGCGCGCACGAACTTGCGAACTTACTGATCGCGGCAAGCCCCAGCAGCCTCACTCGCTCCAAACATCTTCTGGTCTCCTCGGCGGCTGCAGGCGTGGATCACGATTTGGAACGCGCCATCCTGGAAAACGCGCGCATTCGTTGCACGCCCGATTTCCAGGAAGGAGTCGCTTCGTTTCTGGAAAAGCGCAAGCCGGTCTGGCAGGGCGAAAAACAGTGACCGGTGAATAGCGCTGGTTTTGCGTTTTGCGTTTTGCGTTTTGCGTTTTGCGTTTTGCGTTTTGCGTTTTGCGTTTTACTTTTCACTGAGAGAACCGGGGAGCGTCGATGATTGAATACCATGACGCCGTGGTGCGCGTGCGCTACGCGGAGACGGATCAGATGGGCGTGGTCTATCACGCGAACTACCTGGTCTGGTTTGAGGTTGGGCGCGTGGAGCTGATGCGCGAACTGGGCTTCGAGTACAAGCGCATGGAAAAGGAAGACGACTGCCGCATCGTGGTCGCTGACGTGCACTGTAGGTATCATCATTCGGCGATGTACGACGAAGTTCTGCGCATCCGGACGCGCATCGCGGAATCCCGGAATCGCGTCGTCAAGTTTTCCTACGAAGTGATTCGCGACGCGGACGGAAGAGTGCTGGCGAATGGAGAAACGACGCACGTGATTTGCGGGAGCAACGGCCGTCCGAAACTACTGCCCAAGAAATATGAAGCCGTGTTTAATTCCATCGTGGCGCCGCAGCCCGGCCGGAGCAAGGCATGAGCGTCGCGCTGACAGGAAACGATCTTACTTTTTCACAATTTTACGATGTCGCTCTGCGCGGGGAACAAGTCCAACTGTCGGTTGCGGCAATCGAGCGGATGAATGCTTCGCGCGCAGTGGTTGAACGCCTGGTGGCGTCAGGGAAGACCGCTTACGGGATCAATACGGGCTTCGGGAAACTTGCTTCGGTGCGCATCTCCACGGAACAGGTGCGGCAACTGCAAGTGAATCTGGTGCGATCTCACGCCAGCGGTGTCGGCGCGCCACTGAGCGAAGCGGAGACGCGCGCGATGATGCTGCTGCGCGCGAACGCCCTGGCGAAGGGATTGAGCGGCGTGCGGCCGCAAGTGGTCGAAACACTTTGCCAGATGCTGAATGCGAAAGTGCATCCGGTGATTCCTTCGCAGGGTTCGGTAGGCGCTTCGGGCGACCTCGCACCGCTGGCGCATTTGGCGCAGGTGGTGATCGGCGAAGGCAGCGCGGCGTTTCACGGAGAAGTTCTGCCGGGCGGCGAAGCCATGAAGCGCGCCGGAATTACGCCGGTCGCACTCGAAGCGAAAGAAGGGCTTTCGCTCCTGAACGGCACGCAAGGCATGCTGGCGCTGCTGAGCCTGGCTTTGCGCGAAGCGGACAATCTCGTGGACACGGCGGATGTGGCGGCTTCGCTCTCCCTGGATGCGCTCCGCGGAAGTCCCGGGGCGTTTGATGCGCGAATTATGCATGCGCGCGCGTATGCGGGAGCGGCGACGACGGCGCGGAATCTGGCGCACCTGAATGAAGGCAGCCAGATTCGGGAGTCGCATCGTTCCGCTGAAAAAGACGCGCGTGTACAAGATGCGTACAGCTTGCGGTGCACGCCACAGGTACATGGCGCGGTACGCGATTCGCTGGCACAGGCGAGAGAGATGACGGCGGTGGAGTTGAACAGCGCGACGGATAATCCGCTCGTTTTTGTGCGCGACGCCAACAACGGGGACATTATCAGCGGGGGAAATTTTCATGGACAGCCGCTGGCGATGGCGGCGGACCAAGTGGCCATTGCGATTGCGACGCTGGGCGGAATCGTCGAGCGGAGGATCGAGCAGATGACGAATCCGCTGACCAGCATGTTGCCGGCATTTTTGACACCGGAGCCAGGGCTGAATTCGGGATTCATGATCGCGCAAGTGACGGCGGCAGCGCTGACAAGCGAGAACAAAGCGCTGGCTGTGCCACATTCGGTCGATTCCATTTCCACGAGCGGCAATCAGGAAGATTACGTTTCGATGGGGATGAGCGGAGCGCGACGGCTGGGGCGAATGCTTGTGAGTTTGCGAAATACCATCGCGATCGAATTGCTGTGCGCGTGCCAGGGGATCGACTTGCTTGCGCCGCTGCAAACGGGCGCGCTGGCGAAGAAGGCGTACGAGGCGGTGCGCGCCAAGTCGGCCAAGGTCACGCTGGATCGGCCATTAGGAATAGAGATTGAAACGGTGTCGGCGCTGGTGGCTGAAGGCGCGATTTCGGCGCTGCTGCGCTGAGCGAACGAATCTCAACACAGAGGCGCACAGAGTTCACGGAAAGAGATCAAAAGGTCGCGTATTGGCTTGGCGTCCCCTGCTCTAGTCTCGGCAAAGCGAACGGCTACTAATAAAAAAGGCGGCAGACAAGCCACCGCAGTTGGAAAGATTCCGCATTCTTACCTGATTGGTAGACAAGCAAAAGGGCTATGGGCTGTCAAGTCTTTTTGAGGCCTCATTTCATGGGAAGGCGGGGCAGATTTAGGAATTCTTCGAGGCTGTTGGCGACGGTTTCGCCGTGGGAGCGGCCGCCATCGTAGTCGAGGAAGAGGACGCGGGAATCTGTTACGCGTTGGTCGGAGGCGGCGATCCAGTACCAGGAGCCTCGACCGGTGGTGGCGAAGCAAAAGCCGGGGCCGAGTTCTTCTTCGTAGGGCAATTCGTTGAGGGATTCGAGGTCCAGGGGCTCGAAACAGTAGACCTGCCAGCGTTTGGGCCGCCAGCGCGAGCCGCCTGGCTTTTCGAGTTGGAAACCGGCGGCTTGGATGGCGGATTTGTCCTCGTACAACTGCAAGAGTCTTTCTGGGAGAAGCTTACCCAATTCTTTTTCGACGGCATCGGGCTGAGGATGTAACAGGCGGCGAAGATAGGAATCGTACGTGGCCTTTAGTTGCTCGGGGGTGGGGCGAGAACGGAACCTTATGATGGCGCGGCGAATCCCTGTGGCGATGACGAGGAGGGTGGCGGCGAAGGCTAAGGGGCCGAAGAGGTAGAGGAGAAGTTTATCCATGCCCTAATGATAGTGCATAGGCAAGCGCAAGGAATGATTCGTATTAGCGAGCGACGCTTGCCAGGCGCTGTGCATCAACGGGGCTATCGCAACTATGCCATATTGAAAATGCGAGGGGACTTGGGCTATGAAGAGCAACAGGCACAGGCAGGTCGTTGGGCGACGCGCTCGGAAGAGCGCCGTGTATCGCAAGACGTTTGAGCAAACCTTGCAGCAGATTGACCTGGCGCTGCTGGTTCGCGAGATGCGGGAAGATGCTGGGTTCACGCAGACGGAACTGGCGAAGAAGGTCGGTACGACGCAATCGGTGATTGCGCGGTTGGAAGACGCGGAGTATGCGGGGCCTTCGCTGACGATGCTGGAGCGGATTGCGGGGGCGTGCGGGGTGGGGCTCAAGCTGCATGCGGAGAAGAAGCCGAATTTCGAGCGCGAGGTTGCGCTCGTGTGAAGCTCGATTGATAGTTAGCCCAGGCGAAAACCGGCGCCTGGGGCACTCGCGCCAACTACAATCTGGTTAGGCTTTCTGCCGCGAGAAGCGAGGCCACGAAAGAAACTCCTCTAAGCTATCAGCTATCTTTTCGTTGCCCCAAGGGTCGTGGCAGGCAAAGAATACTGGGGCATCTAACTGTCGAGTTTCGCTCACAGGAACCCAGTAGAAGTTACCGCAACCGTCGCCAGCAAAGCAGAAACCTTTAGCATTTGCCAACAGCTCTAAATCACATGTGTATTTCTGGCCTTCCCAGTCAAGCGGCAGGAAGTTGTCGATCCATTCGCTCGATTTCTTGGGATCCTTCCCTGGCGGACAGATGTCGAGGTTTTGACTCAGGACTAATTCCCTGTCGGAATACATGGCAATGAGTTTTTGCGGCAGAAGTGCGCGCATTTCCGCTTCAACAAGCGCTTGCTGTGGATTAACCAGGCGCTCGCTGTAGGCATCCATTCGAGCCTGAATCTGTTCCGGCGTTCGTTTCCTTGACGAATAAAAGATTTTGTCGCGCAGCCAAAGGATGGATATGGGCAGAACGACGAAAAGGCCGAGAAAGAATAGAATGGCGAGAATCGCATCTTTCATCGGACTCATATTAGCGCAGGATATCGAATAGTTCGGCAATCAAGCCAAAGATTCGAGGAAAAAGGTGAGCATGCGGTAGCCGGCGAGGTGGGAGAAGGGGGCGAGTTCGAGGGAGTAGTGGCCGCAGGGGAGTTCGAGGGTGCGGTGGTCGGCGCCGTGGCGGCGGAGGGAGTCGAGCATCTGGCGGGTGAGTTCGGGGAGCATGGTGGGGTCGTACTTGCCGTAGACCATGAGGGTGTTGCGGCCGGCACCCATGCCGCGCTCGACGTAGGGCATGGGGCTGATGGGGGACCAGTATTCGCGGAGTTCGTCGACGGTGACGTGGTGGCGAAGGCCCTCCCAGACGTGGTTGGTGGTCATGCCTTGGCTAATGACGTCGGCGTAGTAGGTGGAGACGTGGAAGAAGCCGCCGGCGCGGACGCGTTCGTCGTGGACGAGGGTGATGTAGCCGACGGAAGAGCCGATGCTGGTACCGAGAATGCCGAGCTTGGTATAGCCCTGTTGCTCGAGCCAGTGGAGGCAGCGGTGGGCGTCCTGGACGGCCTGGCGGTTGGCTTGGAGGGTGAGGCCGATGTTGGGGCCGCAGATCTGGTCGGCGCGCTCGTGGCCATGGGCCATGCGGCGGTCGTGGTAGGGCATGCTCATTTTCAGGACGGTGATGCCGAGGCGCTGAATCCAGCGGCAGAGACCGTTCTGGCCGTGCCATTTGGCGTTCCAGTTGGCGAGAAGAAGGACGGCGGGGCCTGCGCCGTAACGCTTCCCACGCGAGCGAGTCGAAAGGGTCTCGCGGGCGGGAAAGAGCTGAGCGTGGACCGTGTTGTTTTCCGGCCATGGGGATTGGATGGAGCTAGTGAAGGTGAGGACGTTGTCCGGGTCTAGGCTGTAATCCGTGGCGGGAGAGGCGGCGTACCATTCGCGGCTGTGTTCGATGGCTTGGTGAGCGTAGTTTCGAACAAAGTCTTGGGGATTTGGTTCGTCGGGATTGCCGCCGATGTGCTCGGGGCCCCAGTGAAAGGGCTGGACGCGGCGATTGTCGTCGGTGGTCCAGCGGCGGTGCTCGTAGCGGCGGATTTTGCGTTCGAACCAATCCATAAGAGCAGTTGTCAGTCTTAAGTTTACAGTCGTTGGTCCCAGAAACAAAAAGTCGGCGCTGGTCAAAGGTCGAAAAAGAATTTACACAGAGACCGCAGAGTGCACAGAGAACGCGGAAAGGAAAGCGTTAGGGATGAGGCACGGGGGGAAGTGCGATGGATTGAGGCAGTGGGGTGAGTGTGGGACATTAGTTATAGGACCGCGAAGCGGCCGACCAAACTGTGGTCATTGCCTTCTTTTTTCTATTTGGGATTGTCGTGGGGAGCTTCCTGAATGTCTGCATCATGCGGATACCAGAGGAGACATCCATTGTGTCGCCGGGTTCGCGCTGCCCGCGGTGCGGGACGCCAATCAAGCCGTATGACAACGTGCCGGTGCTTGGGTGGCTGTGGCTGCGGGGGAAATGCCGCTCTTGCGGGCTGCCGATTTCACCGATGTACCCGTTTATCGAATTGGCGACAGGGCTGCTGTTTTTGACGGCGTTTCTGGAGTTTGGTATCACCCAAGCGACGGTGAAATGGCTGTTTTTCACGTGCTTGATCGTAATCCTGACGGTGACCGATCTGCGTGTGCGGCTGTTGCCAGACGTGGTGAACTGGCCGGGCTTTGCGGCGGGACTGATGTTTTCGGCGTTTGTGCCACCAGGCAACGGATTCGCGAGGATTCTGATGGAAAGATTCCTGCAAGTACGACTGCCGGGATTCGCGGCGGGGATTCTGGACGGAGTTCTCGGAGCTGCGTTCGGGAGCTTTCTGCTGTGGGGACTGGCGGCAGGATACAAATTGGTGCGCGGCCACGAAGGCATGGGCATGGGCGATGTGAAAATGATCGCCATGATAGGGACTTTTGTAGGCTTGCGAGGGACGTTTCTGACGCTGCTGGTGGGGAGTTTCTTGGGAAGCGTGATTGGGCTCGGGCTTGTTTTGGGGCTGTACCTCAGCGGTTGGAGGAATGGAGTGGCGAAACGCGCCAGCCGGCGGGGACTGGGCACGGAACGACGATTGCGATGGGCGATAGCGAGGCAATACCAGTTGCCGCTGGGGACGTTTCTAGGGATTGGGGCGCTGGCGATCGTGTATGGCAGGCCGTTGATTGAGAATTATTGGCCGAGTTTGCGTGGGATCGTGGCGTAGAAGAAGAGCCGGAGGGCAGGAATAATGTTCGCAACGATGCAAAGCGCGAGCAACACACAGCACCTTTGGCTGATCGTCGCTGGACTAGGGCTTGGGTTCCTGGTAGCCACGCTGCTAGTGGTGTTCGTGATGCGGAAGTTTTTTCAGAGCAGGCGGGAGGGGCAGAAGGAAGAATTCAAGGCCAGCGGGCCGGGCACGGAAAACCCCTCGGCGTTCATGGCGGCGTCGATGCAAGGCGTGATTCAGCAACTGCGCGAGCAGGAAAAGGAACTGGAACGCCTGCATCGTATCGAGAGAGAACGCGCGGAACAGACGGAGCGGCTGAGCGAAGAAGTGACCAGGAACATGCCGGCAGGGCTGCTGGTGGTAAACGCCATGGGAATTATCTCCAGCTCGAATCCCGCGGCGGAGCAGGTGCTCGGAATTCGCGGACTGGCATTCCGGCGCTACAGCGAGGCGCTTGGCGCGTCCTCGGAAATGACCAGGCTGATTGGGCAATGCCTCTCGAACGGGACAATTTTCAGACGCGAAGAAGTAGAACACGTCCCGCCCGCAGGCGATACTCGGCACCTGGGCGTGACCATCTCGCCGATCCGGCGAGGCGAGGGAAAGATCAACGGGGCGATTTGTCTGCTTACGGATTTGACGGAGCTGGCCGCACTGCAGCAACGCATGCAGTTCAAGGAAAACCTGGCCGCGTTGGGCGAACTCTCCGCGGGAATCGCGCACGAGTTCAAGAACGCGCTGGCGACGATTTCCGGTTACGCGCAGATGATCCAGTCGGAGTCCAGCGAGACGGAGGCTTTGGACTACGCTAAGCGGATCCTGGAGCAGACGCAGAACATCACGCACGTGGTAGCGGAGTTCTTGAAGTACGCGCGGCCGCTGGAGATTCCGGACGACAGAGTGCCCTTGCAAACGATGGCGGACCGCGTGGTTGCAGAGGTGCGAGAAGCTCTGCCACAGGTAAACATTCGCTGGGAAGGGACCTTTGGAGATGTGGGCGGCGACGAAGGGCTGCTGAGACAAGCGCTGCTGAACCTGGCGCGAAACGCAGCCGAAGCGTGCGCACTGACGGCTGGCGGAGGCCAGGTCCTTGTTCGCGGAGAAATCATTCGGAGCGATGAGGCAGGGTTCCAAAGGATAGGCGTTAGCGATAACGGCCCGGGGATTCCGACGAATGTGTTGCCGAAGCTGTTCCGGCCGTTTTTCACAACGAAGGCCAAGGGGACGGGGCTGGGGCTGGCCGTGGTGCAAAAGATCATCGTACAACATGGGGGGCAAGTGGAGGTTCGAAATAGGACTGCAGGAGGGGCGGAGTTTATAGTTACGCTACCCCTGCCGCGAAGCGTGCCAGAAGCAGTAGAATCAAAGCAGACTAGCATCTAAGAGACTGTCGGGGTCTTCCAACTGCTCCAGGAGGAAGGATCATATGCGAGTGCGATTCTGGATGAAGGCTAGTGTGATGGTTGCGGCTCTGTGCCTGGTTGGACTCACGGCAGCCGCGCAGCAACAGACTGGCGATCCGGTGGCGGATGCCGCAAGAAAAGCACGTGAATCCAAGAAGGACGCGCCGAAGCCAAAGAAGGTTTACACGGACGATGATTTTAAGAGGAGCGCACCTGAGCCCGCGGCGCCGGCTACGGCCCGGGTCAGTGGCAGCGGGGCGGCGACCAAAGCTGGAGAAGCAACCAAGACGGGCGACGCCACCAAGGACGAAGATCCGAACAGCGAGAAAGCCTGGAGAAAGCGGTTTCAGGTCCAGCACGACAAGATTTCCAAGGCCGAGAGGGAGCTCGATGTTTTGACGCGCGAGTTGGAAAAGGCCCAAATCGAATACTACCCGGACCCGCAGAAGGCCATGACGCAGCAAAATTCGCGCGCAGATATCAATGAGAAGCAGGCAAAAATCGACGCCAAGAAAAAGGAATTGGAACAACTGAAGCAGGGGCTGGGGGACATGGAAGACCAACTGAGAAAATCGGGCGGCGATCCAGGCTGGGCGCGGTAGAAGAGCCGCCGAAAAGTTGTTCGTCGTAGGTTTTGAGCAGTTAGAAAAATCCTTTCCTTCCAAGACTAAGAACTGTGCCGGGGTGCGCCACCGCCTTTAGAGTGCGGAGAGCTGCTTCCCTTCTCTGCACACGTGTCTCTGGTTGTGCGCTGAGGGTGCGGGATTCGTGGTAGAAACGAAAGAGATGGAACCTCTCCTCCTTGTCGAAGATAAGACCGAGCTGCGCGCCATGCTGCGCAAGGCATTGGAGCGCGCGGGCTACGCCGTGGACGAAGCGCCGGACGGCGCCGCGGCAATTCAGAAGATACGCGCGCGAAGATATCTGCTGGTGATTACTGACCTGAAGATGCCGGGTGCTTCGGGGCTGGACGTCCTGCGCGAGAGCAAGCACGTGGATGCGGCAATACCGGTGCTGCTTCTGACGGCGTACGGATCGGTAGAAGAAGCGGTAGCCGCGATGAAGGAAGGCGCGTTCGATTTCCTGCAAAAGCCGGTGGACCTGGAGCATTTGAAGTTGCTGGTAAAGCGCGCGGCGCAGCAGCAGGAGTTATTGCGCGAGAATCTGCTGCTGCGGGAAGAATACTCGACACGATACGGATTTCCACGGATCGTTGGCGAGCACCCGTCCATCCGTGAAGTGAGCCAGCAGATTCAGAAGGTGGCGGCCACGGATTCGACGTGTTTGCTGCTGGGAGAAAGCGGGACAGGAAAAGAATTGTTTGCGCTTGCGATTCATCATCTGTCGCCGCGGAGGGAGCAGCCGTTTGTGGCGCTGAATTGCGCGGCGATTCCGGAAGGGCTGGTGGAAAACGAACTCTTCGGGCACGAGCGCGGAGCGTTCACGGGGGCCGGAGCGCGCAAGGTCGGGAAGATGGACCTGGCGCATCGAGGAACACTTTTTCTGGATGAAATCGGCGAGTTGCCTCTGGCCATCCAGGCAAAGCTGCTGCGCGTTCTGGAGGAGAGAAGATTTGAAAGAGTGGGCGGGACGCAGTCGATTGATGTGGACGTTCGAATCGTGGTAGCCACGAACCGCGATTTGCAGAGGCTGGCGCAAGAGAAATTGTTTCGCGAAGACCTTTACTTTCGAATCTCGGCAGTGCCTATGACGATTCCTCCCTTGCGCGAGCGTGGCAATGACGTGCTGCTGCTGGCAGACCACTTCCTGGGGAAATTCAGCCGCGAATTTGGAAAGCCGGGGCTGGAATTGTCGGCCGAGGCGCGCGACCGGCTGCTGCACTACTGCTGGCGGGGGAACGTGCGCGAGCTGCAGAACACGCTGGAGCGGGCGGTGATTCTGGCGGATGGGCTGAGCATTCGCCCCGAGGGCCTGCAATTGCCGGTCTCGAAGCCAGATGCGGGACAGGTGCCGACGGGCATGCTGGCGGAAAATTTCAATTGGGAAGGATCGCTCGAGGAAGTGACTGCGCGAGCCGCGAGCCACGTGGAAAAAGTTTTGCTGGAAAACACCATGCGCGAGTGCAAGTGGAACAAGACCCGGGCGGCGGAAAAGCTGGGCATTTCACCGAAGACGCTACTGGCGAAGCTGCGAACGGCTGGCCTAGAAGACTAGGTGGAAGAGCGGCCTCCCCCGACGGGAGTCGGGGTAAACGCCAGGCGAGCCCTACAAATTCTCTGCTCTCAGACCAGTGTGCAGAGCGACGGTGCCGAGGGTCCAGACGCGGTAGTCGACGGATTGATAGTCGACAGATCTCAGAAGCGCGGCGAGTTCGGGCGGGCGGAAGAAGCGAGCAACGGATTTTGGCAAGTATGTGTAGGCAGATTGTTGTCCGGAAATAAGGCCCCCAATTTTCGGCAACACTTTGCAAAAATACCAGCGGTAGAAATCTCCCCACAAACCTTCGGGAGGCTCCGTAAATTCCAGGATGGCGATGGCGCCGCCGGGCTTCAGCACGCGCTGAATCTCGCGCAAGCCAGCTTCGTAATTGGCGAGGTTGCGAAAACCGAAGGCGGCGGTTACCAAGTCAAAAGAAGCGCTGGCGAACGGAAGGCGTAGCGCGTCGGCTTCAAAAAAAGGCATCGGCGATACGGCACTTTGACCCGCTGGTGGCGTCTGGGCGGTGGTCTTCTCTTTCGCCCGAACTAGCATTGGGTGGGCGAAATCCGCCCCGATAATTCGGGCTTTTCCAGCATGTGCGAGAGCAAGAGCAAGATCCCCGGTTCCGCAGCAGAGATCGAGAACGAGGGCATCGGGACGGTCGAGAATGGATTTCAATCGCCGCGCAGTGCGCGCGCGCCAGAACCGATCGAGCTGCAGCGAAAGAACATGATTGAGCAGATCGTAGCGCGGGGCGATCTGCGTGAACATCTCGCGAACTTTATTGGAAGCATCGGCTTCTGTGATGGCACCTTCGGGGCGAGTCCCCTTGACGGGCGCGGCGACGTCAGCCACGGGGCCCTCGCGAAAGCTTGCCGCTTGCAGTAATAAGGCGGGGCGTGAAATGGAGAACGCGCTCGACAGTGTGAAGCGGGACGGTGTCGTAGGAACGCGCTTCACCGATGCGGGGCGAGAGGACGAAGCGAAGGATTCCGCTACGCGTTTTTTTGTCGGCGCGCATAGCGCGAAGCAGCGCTGCGGCTGGAACGCGCGGCCAGGGCGGCAGCGCGCCCAGGCGGTGAATCAAGGCGACGATGCGCGAAACGTCGTCAGCGCGCGTCAAGCCTAGCTCATGTCCGAGAAAAGCGGCGGCGATCATGCCCCAGGCGACGGCTTCGCCGTGCTGATAGCGGCGATATTTCGTGACGCTTTCAAGCGCATGGGCAAATGTGTGGCCGTAGTTGAGAATTTCCCGCAAGCCTGACTCTCGCTCGTCGCGGCTCACGACGCGGGCTTTGATCTCCACGTTGCGGGGAATCAGAAGACTTAGGGCTTGGCGATCCCGCCGCAGCACCTTTTCCATGTCCTTCTCAAGCATCGCGAACATCTCCGCGTCCGCGATAATGGCGTGCTTGATGACTTCCGCGAGGCCGCCGCGAAATTCGCGGCCGGAGAGACTGCGCAAAAGCTCCGGATCGGTAAGCACCAACCGCGGCGGATAAAACGAGCCGACTAAGTTCTTTCCCTCAGGAAGATTGACGCCCGTCTTGCCACCGATGGAACTGTCCACTTGAGAAACGAGCGTCGTGGGGATGTGCACGAGGTCCACACCGCGCAAATAGGAGGCAGCGGCAAAGCCCGCTACGTCACCGACGACGCCGCCACCAACCGCGACCACCAGTGATTTGCGATCGGCTCCGGCACGGCAAAGGGAGCGAGTGATTTGTTCCATGCTGCGGAGATTCTTCGCGGATTCGGCGTCATCGAATAGGTGAATCGCGCTGCCTTTCGAAAGCCGCAACCCATGTTGGACCGTTTTCCCGATGGCGCGCCAAACCTTCGGAGAGGAAACAACATGGACGCTTGAAAATCGGCCAAGTGCGGCGATTTCCTGAGCGGCGCGGCGAATCACGCCAGCACCGGAGAGAATCGAGTAGGGACCGGCCGCCGATTTCACCACAATGCGTTTCATTTTCATGGATGAGACATTTTCAATGTAACACACGGGGCTCTGGCGCCACATATGGCGGCACGCCCTTCTCAGCAGCACATTTCCTTCGTGCTACCATACGAAGGCGGAAATTCCTCACTCCCATGACGACCTCCCACAAAAACTATCGTGCCGACTACGCCGTGGTGGGCAGCGGGATCGCGGGGTTACGCGCGGCGATCGAGCTGAGCGCGGCGGGAAGCGTGCTCGTTCTGGCGAAATCGAATTTGAGCGATTCGGCGACGGCTTGGGCGCAGGGAGGAATCGCCGTGGCCCTCTCCGACGAAGATGAAATCGGACTGCACGAACAGGACACAATCAATGCGGGCGATGGATTGTGCCGTCCCGAAGCAGTGGCTTTGCTGGTGGAGGAAGGTCCGAAATACATCACGGAGCTCATTGAATGGGGAACGGAATTTGATCGTTCTGGAACGAAGCTGGCTTTTACACGCGAGGCTGCCCACAGCCGCTCGCGCATCTTGCATTCGCATGGCGATTCGACCGGCAGAGAAATCAGCCGGGCGCTGCTCGCGCGGGCGCACACGATTCCGCATCTGCACCTGCGGGCGCACGCTTTTACAACAGAACTGATTGTGGAGCGCGGGCGCGTCGCGGGACTTCGCTTCATTGATGAGACCGACGGCTCAGAGCACGAATTGCGGGCCGCTGCAGTACTACTGGCCACTGGAGGACTAGGGCAAATCTACCGGGAGACGACAAATCCGGAAGTGGCCACCGGCGACGGTATGGCTATTGCCTATGAAGCGGGCGCGGTTCTGTCCGACATGGAGTTCGTGCAGTTCCACCCGACAGCGCTGGCGGTCAAGGGCGCGCCGCGGTTCCTACTATCCGAGGCATTGCGCGGTGAAGGCGGGGTGCTGCGCAATATCGGGCTCGAACGATTCATGAAGCGCTACAACGAAGCGCAGGAGCTGGCTTCGAGGGACATCGTGGCGCGCGCGATCGTCAGCGAAATGCACCGCACGCAAAGCACGCATGTGTTTCTCGACATGACGAAGAAGAGTGAAGAGTTTCTGAAAAAACGGTTCCCGCGAATCTATGAGACGTGCGCGGGCTATGGCCTTGACCTGGCGACGGACATGGCTCCGGTTTGCCCCGCCGCGCATTACATGATGGGCGGAGTGAAGACGGATCTGTGGGGATGTACTTCGCTTCCGGGCCTGTACGCGGCGGGCGAAACGGCTGCAACGGGCGTCCATGGCGCCAACCGGCTGGCGAGCAATTCCCTGCTCGAAGGGCTGGTGTTTGGGGCGCGGGCTGGGCAGGCGATGATCGAAGACGCGCCGGTCGGAAAGCGCAGCGGAGCGGCGCTGCCCGGCAGTCCGGCGCCGTCGCCCGAAAATTCTTCGGCCGTACAAAAGGAACCGCCAAAGGCTACTTCAAAGCCATCTCTGCCCTGCGCGACGCTGACGAAGATTCGCGACATGATGTGGCGCGAAGTGGGCATATTACGAAGCGGGAAGGAATTGGCGGATGCCATCAAGCAACTGCAAACGCTGGAGCTGCCAAAATCGGAGCCCGGTCGCGCGGACCACGAGCTGCGAAACTTGCATGCGCTGGCGTTGCTGATCGCTCGTTCGGGATTGGCGCGCGAAGAGAGCCGAGGGAGTCATTACCGCTCGGATTTTCCATACCGAAATGATGAGGATTTTGGGAAGCATTCGGCAGTGCAAAAGGGCAAGGATGTGCGATTCGAGGCGTAGAAAAAAGCCCACGCCTCGGCCTTTCGGCAGCGCTCCATCACTTCGCTTGAAGCTGCTTTACACTTTCTAGAAAAACGTGGCCGACAATGGCGAGGGTTTTCGCGCTGATCTTGTCGAGAGAATCCTGCGGAGTGTGCCAGTAACCGTTATTCACAAAGTCTCCGATGACGTCCACGGAGGGAACGTCTCGCTTCAGGAAGGAATCATGGTCGTCTTGGGCGGCTGAACTCTCATTTAGAAAAAGCGCCGAATAGCCCAGCTTGGCTGCTGTGTTCCAAATGAGATCGACCAATGCCGACGTGGAACTGGATTCGCGCAGGAAACGGGCTTTGCGGCCGCCGACGATATCCGCCAGCAGAAATGCTTTGATCTTTTTGATGTCGCCGGTGGAGGAAAAGCGCGCGGCCATCTGACGACTGCCGTAACGGCTGTCGGTATCGCTCCAGCGCTTCATGGCCTCTTCGCCATCAAAGAAGGCGATCCAGACTGCGAACTTTCCTTTCTGCGGGCAGAGCAAACGAGCTAGCTCCAGCATCACGGCGGTTGAGGAACCGGCATCATCCGCGCCCACGAAATTGTCCATCAACAATGTGTCGTAATGTGTGCCGAGAAGAATGACGCCGGGTTTTTCGCCGGGAATTTTCACCAGAATGTTTTTCATGTTGAGACGGCCGATGGGTGTGTCCGCCCCAAAAGAATCCGTCTCCACAAAGCAGCCGTAGCTCTTCAATTCTGCCAGCAGGTAGTCCTGCACTTTGGCGATGGCCGGTGAACCGGATGGATGAGGCCCGAAGTTGACCTGCTTGGCGACGTGAGCGAAGGCGCGTTTGCCATCGAAGCCGCCGGTCTTTTCCGGTGGAGGCGCGTCATCGGTCGTTTGCGGGGGAGTGGAAGCAGCCGCGCTCATGAATGGCGGCTGCTTTGCCTCGCCCGATGATTCGTTACCACTCGCCTTACAACCGGTAAGTCCAGTGGGAAGCACGCAAAGGAGCACGGCCATTCGCAGAAGCAGTTTAGAAAACGAAATCATTTAGCGCGCCTCCGCCGGAGTGGCCAGCCGCCGCTCGCGCCGACGCGTGACGACGGCAGAGACGGCAATCCCCACAAAATAGAGCCCGACCATGGGCGCCATGAAAATGAGCATAGTCATGGCGTCGGGAGTGGGCGTCACGATGGCGGCGACGATCGCAATGATGAGAATGGCGTAGCGGAAATTCTTCCAAAGGAATTTCGGCGTGACGATGCCGAAGAGCGACAAAAAGAAAATCAAAATGGGAAGTTCGAAGACCAACCCGAGGCCCAGAAGAATGAGGAGAACCAGGTCGAAATACTCGTTAACGGTGATCATGGGCTTGATCGAACTAATCGGCCCTTGAAAGCTGACCAGGAATCGAAGGATATACGGCAATGTAACAAAGTAGCCGAAGGCGATCCCCGCGAGAAACAGAAAAACCGTCGAGAAAACGAATCCAGTGACGGCGCTGCGTTCGTGCTTGTAGAGAGCCGGAGCAACGAAAAGCCAAATCTGATAAAGAACGACAGGGGAAGCAAGAACGATCCCGATATACACGCCGAGAGTGATGTAGGTATTCAAGTATCCGGCGGGATGGGTGTAAACAAGTTCGGCGTTCAGGTGAGCATCCGTGAGCGCCTTAATGATGGGCTTGATGATGAAGTTGATGATGTACTTCGAGACGTAGACGCCGATGAAGGCGCCGATGCCGATCGCATAGAGAGAATAGATAATGCGTTTGCGGAGTTCGCTGAGGTGCTCGAAAAAGGTCATTGCGCCGGCGGGCTCTTCCGGCGGTGCCGTGATCTGCGTATTGGATTCAGGCTCGGGCACGGATTCAGGCCGGCTGCTGGTGGTCATTAAGGGATTCTTGGGAGCTCGTGACCGCGGCGCCTTCGGAGGTGGATTCCACCGATTCTTCCGAAGAACGCGGAACCGATTCGGCTACTGGGGAAATCACCGAGTCTTGCGAGGCACGGGTTTCCGCCTCGGGCTCGCTTAATAGCGCTTCCCCGGCAGGGGATGCTTCCGTGACGGGGACGACGCTAGTTTCGGTGGCGACCGCCGAAGCGGCGGCAGCTTCAGCAGCCTTCTTCCGCTCGGCCTGGACCGTCTGACGCTCCATTTCGCGCATCTCTTCTTCAAAGGCGCTCTTGAAGTCCGTGGAGGCCTTACGGAATTCCGCCATGAGCTTACCTAAGCCGCGGGCGAGCTCCGGCAGCTTCTGTGGCCCGAAAACAACCAGTACCACAATAAAGACCACAATCATGTGCGGAATGCTTAACATTGCGTTTAGGAGCCGTCTAAAGGGTCCATGGGCATCATAGAAAGGGTGTCAGCCGCTGTCAAACCAGAGTTTGCGGCGCATTCGGTGTGCTATACTTTCAAATTGAGCCGTCACGCGAGGTAAGAGATGAATTCAGAACGTCGCGGACTTGTAGTTGTGGTAGCTGTCCTGTTGGTATCCGCCGTATTGGGAGGCATTTACGGTCCCAACGTGCGAGCCACGACCGCCTCGGCGGATGATTATCAGACGGCGGTGCGGGACTTTACCCGCGTCTTGAACGTCGTCCAAAACAACTATGCCGACACTGTCGATATAGATAAGGCCGTTTATCAGGGCGCCATTCCGGGCATGCTGCGTATGCTCGATCCCCATTCGAGTTTCTTTGACGCCAAGCAGTTTTCGCTGCTGCGTGAAGACCAGCGCGGGAAATACTACGGCGTGGGGATGATCGTAGCGCCGCGGGAGAATCACACCGTAGTGATGGCGCCGTATGCCGGCGCGCCCGCGTATAACGCCGGAATCCGGCCGGGCGATGTGATTGTCAAGGTGGATGACAAGTCCACGGATGGACTGACCACCACTGAAGTGGCCGACATGCTGAAGGGACCAAAGGGCACGGTCGTCAAGATTACGGTTTCGCGCGAGGGCTACGCCGAACAGTTGGTCTTCACCGTGGTTCGCGACGAGATACCGCGGCATTCCGTGGACATAGCGTTCATGCTGAAACCCGGCGTTGGTTATATCCGGCTGTCGGGATTTAACGAGACGACGGATCGCGAAATTGCGGATTCACTGCGGCAGCTGAATGCCTCTTCGCTGGACGGCTTGATCTTAGACATGCGCGGGAATCCCGGCGGTCTGCTGAACGAGGCTGTTGCGGTTGGCGACATGTTCCTGGACAAGAACCAGCTGATCGTGTCACATCATGGGCGGACATCGCCGGAACGGCGGTACTACGCAGTGCGCGGCAATCAGGGCGTGACCGTGCCGCTGGTGATTCTGGTGAACAACAATTCGGCGTCGGCAACGGAAATTGTTTCCGGCGCGGTGCAGGACCACGACCGCGGATTAATCGTGGGAGAGACGACCTTCGGCAAGGGCCTGGTGCAGACGGTGACGCCGCTGAGCGAGAACACCGGATTGGCGCTGACGACCGCGAGGTACTATACGCCGAGCGGACGGTTGATTCAGCGGGACTACAAATCCGTTTCGCTTTATGAATACCACTATGAGCGCAAGGTGCCCGAGCATCCGACAGAAGTGAAATTGACGGATAGCGGACGCCAAGTGACGGGCGGAGGAGGCATCAGCCCGGACATCGTCGTGTCGGCGCCGAAGCTGACGAAGTTCGAACAGTTGCTCTACCGTGACGATGTATTCTGGCCCGCGGAGACCGGCGTGGGCGGGTTTACGCGCTACTACCTGGGCACCAAACCCACGATTACGAAAGAGTTTGAAGTAGACGACAACGTAATGCGAGTTTTCCGCGAGTATCTGAGCAAGCACAGCGTTCGGTACACGGAGCCGGAGATGGCCGATGGCCTCGATTGGATCAAGCGGAAAATCAAGCAGGAAGTGTTCATGTCAGCTTTCAATCAGCAGGAAGGCTTTAAGGTTCTGCTGGAAGCCGATCCGCAAGTACAGAAAGCTGTGGAAGCGATTCCGCAAGCGCGGGCGTTATATCAGAATGCCAAAAAGATCGTTGCCCAGCGCGCGGGCGGAGCGATCGACCAACCATAAGGCTAAGGCTACATTCGCAAATTACCTTTCATTTTCAGGGCGTCGCATGTGGAATCGAGGACATATGCTGTGCCCTGAGCTGTTTCCAAGCCACAGGATGCGTGTTGGCAAGCCCTGGCACGTTTGCTAAAATTGATTTGCTGCTCGTGGGCGAGTAGCTCAGCTGGGAGAGCGCCTCGTTCGCAACGAGGAGGGCGGGGGTTCGAATCCCCTCTCGTCCACCAGATTTCAAAGGACTTACATTGTTTTTGACAACCGCTTGGTCCTCGTTTTGCCAGCTAACGAGCGCGCCGGGAACTCCAAGTGATTGCAGCAGCGTACTTTAGCTTGGTAGTGCCTCGTTACCTACGAGGATATCCTCTTACCTGTGACGCAGGAGGTCGCGGGTTCGAGTCCCGTCGCTCCCGTCAGTCTTAAAGGTTATCGCAGGTTTCCGTTAGCACAAATCCGGAAACCTCCACGCGTCTGTCTTGACCACTCAGAACAATCGGACTCAGTGCCGAATTCATCAGAGTCCTTCTCGGGCCCTTGCGGCCTCGTGGCCGCTGCGGGTCCAGATTCACGCAGCGAATTGTGCATGTTCAGGATACGCCAGCGAACGCCGTCCCTCCTGCACATGGACATGCCGCGTCCGACAAGGTGCTCCTTGGGCGAGACAATTTCGTAGTCGTAGGTGTACCAAAGCGCATCGCCAAAGAGTTTTACGTCATCCAACTTCATCTTGTAACTCAGCTTTTGTGCATATTGCAGGAAATGCCCATGCAGATAGTCCATGACTTCCTTGCCGCCGCGGTATTCCCGTTGCAGAGCGAAAAGAATGATTTCGGGATCGAAGCAATCTTCCAATTCAGCCTCAGCGCCGGACTCGAACGCCGACGTGCATTGGTGCATGGCCGCTTCCATTTTCTTGTAGGCGGCGCCTGCGTTAGCCGGGGGCGTACTGATCGAGGCGACGCGGCGCTTCAAATCAATCGTCACGCCCATCTTGTCCAACAGATCGACACCCAGAATTCCATCAATCTTTCCGCCACATGCGTTCCCGATGGAACTGAGATCGATTGCCGGGAGTCGGAGGTCGCGGAGCCGGTGATCGCCGAACAGAATCTCAGGAAGGAACACTTCGCGGGCGCTGGTAGCCGCCGTGCCGCTCCACGAAGTGACCTGAATTTCTTTGGAACGCCCCGATGAGAATGATTTTAGGTTGAGCATAGATGTGGCAGCGGTATCGAGCAGGAAACGCATGTCCACGCCGTCGATTCGCACTTTTACAATGGGTAGTAGATCGCAACGCTCGATGGGGATTTCGGAAGTCGCTTTTGGCTCTTGGGCTCGCGCCCCCAAGCAGAACGCCAACAGGCAGACAAATCGGAGTAAGCAGCGATTTCGGTTTCCGGGTTTGGCGGTATCATGGCTCGAATTGCACATAGGCTCGTCTACCTCTCACCGTTGCCACGAGTACGTATATTTGATCGCGAAGCGGGTTTCACGAACCTGCGGCGGGTTTGCCGGGGCGATGCTAGCGAACTGCGTTCCGACGTTGTAGATGATGTAGAGATCGCTGTCGGGCCGGTAGTTATACCTCAAGCGAACATTGGCGCTGACGGTTTGAGTATTTGACGTATCCACCTGAATAAGACTCGTGAAGGTCAAAAACCGATTGAAGGAATAGTTTCCCTGCAAGCTTGCCAGCACTACCGAGAAGTTACCGTTGGGCAACGGCAATCGAAATCGATCCCAGGTCTCCGAGGCGGAGATCGAGAACTTCGCTGTGGGCCGATAATTAGCCCGCACCCGAAATTCATTCAGGGTTCCTCCGTAATAACCACCAAAGCGTTCGAAGAAATTGTAAGTGAACCTTCGATCTTGCCCGGACCCATAGGTCAACTGGTGGCGGGCAAAATGGTACAGACCGTTCGGAATAAAGACGTTCTTGTAAATGTGAAAGGGCGTTGTGATTCGTTGAGTGAACACGTCGGCGATATCGTCGTCGGTATAACCGCCGTTGTTGAACTCAGCGCGGAGAGTACCCTGCCACTCCTGTGTTTGAACGACGTTGTGAGTGTCTGGAGCGTGGAGAATGAATCCCTCGAATTGCAACTCGCGGACGCCAGTGATCTTGGGTCTCACTTTGAAGGTTAAATTCCCATAGGTTTCGTTCGAGTCCGTCCGCTCGATGAATCCTACTTCCGGGTTGAAGTTCGGGCCGATCTTTCGCCGTTCTGCGATCCCGTCTAGCCAGTTGGACCTGTAGGACAACGAGGCCCCGACATCGCTGGCCCCGCTCGGGTAATCGGGTGATCTCGTTCCAGCCATATGGGCGTCCACAAACCAGTCCTTGAAGAAAATGAGCCGTGTATCGATTCCGCCGGTTTGATTGAAGCTGTCCTGTATATTTCCCGATCGCTTATCGATGCCCATCACGCCGATGTAGGAGCCGGCCCACAGTGATTCTTTCAGCCTTGCGATCGCGTAGTTTGCGTAGGGATTGGGACCACTGGACCGAGTGTCCACCTCCATGACGCCCAACTCCGTGCGACCAAACGTCCCCGTCAGCCTGGCTCCGCCATTGATAGGCACCTGTTGTCCGGTTATTGGATCAATTCCAATCTGACGGCTAAAGAACAATTGATCCTGGTCGCCGATATCGAAATTGAAGACCCCTGCGTTTTCGAGGAAGAACTGGCGCTTCTCCGGAATGAAGACTTTGAACGGCGTCAGATTGAAAGGCTCAAGGTCCACCTCGGTATCGGCAAAATCCGTGTTGCCTGTCAGATTCAAGACGAGGTTTGAAGTAAGGCCGTACTTAATATCGACTCCGCCCGTCAGCGGGAATTTGGGGTCCTGCCCTGTCTGCTTGTCGTAACGGGCTAGTCCGTATGGTTTCACAATGAAGAGTCGTCCACTTCCGATGTCCTGGATGCCCCGCAGCTCTCCTGCCTCCGAGACTTTGGTAATGCCAAAAGTTCGCCGGTAAGCGCTCCAGAGGTCTTCTTCGTTCTTTCTACGGACAAAGCGTTTCAAATTCAAACCCCAAACCACATTGCTTGAGTGAGTGAAATTGAGGGTTGTGAATGGAATTTCTATTGTCGCGGTCCATCCGTCGGGAGTCATGCGCGCCTCTGACGTCCATACTCCGTCCCACCCGCGGTCGAAGTCGCCTCCGTCTGTGCCTCCCTGCTCTTCCACGATGAGACCATCGTTTTGAGTACCAAGGGGATTGAGTTCGAAAACGTAAGCGCCACGGCGATTATGGTTCGAATCGATCAGGATTTCGAAGTGGTCATCCAAGTCTTGGCTTACGTCGCGTCGTAGTTCGGTTGCGATGATCCGAGAAGGTTCAGAGTCATAGCAATGAATTCCGAAGTACACGGCGTGCCGAGTGTAGAGAATGCGCACTTCCGTCTTCTCAGTTGGTGGCTCACCTTCGTGGGGCTCACGCTGGCGAAAATCAGTGATGGGGTTCGCTGATTGCCAAAGCGAGTCGTTGAGTGCGCCATCCAAACGCGGTGCACGGTCCACCCGGACTGCTTCTGCCATACGCGCCGCTTCATGCGGAGAAGGGGGACTTGGGTCAGGAACAGCCCTCCCCCAGAGCATGCCCGCATTTAGACTCACCAGAGCCAACGCCCACAGGACGCAGTGATACATTCCTGCACTTCCCGTGGATCGGAAGAATGCGCAGAGAGCTGCAACTTGTGACCGCCTGGGCTGGGGCACTTGATTCATATCAACGGAAGGGCCAGCTCACGGATGCACGATTGCTTCGTAAATGACCATTCTGGCGACCGCTTTGCCGTCAGCTTCCTGCTCCGGCGCATAGACACGGTGAGTTTCAGGGTCTACTGCCAAGCTATGTACCTTCTTCTGAACCGGAAAGTCTTCCAGCTTGCGGTAGTGATCGGGATCATCCATCTGGAATACCGAGATTGCTCCGCTCGAACAGGCCACATAGATGCGCTTCAATCCGGGGTCGAACTTGATGACGTCGGGACCACCGGCCATGGGCAGGAATGCGATAGGCTGACGGGTGTCCAGATTGAAGACGGTCATGAGGTCGTTACCTTCACACGAGAGGAAGGCACGATGATGTTCTGGGTCCAGCGTCATTCCATGATTCCCTTCGCAGCGTCCCACGGAATAGCGCCCTACGACTTCATCTGTAGCCGGATCGATGACCGCGAGAATATTCTTGTCCTGAAGGTTGACGTACACCTTTTGGGCGACAGGATCGTATTGCGGCATCCCGGCTTCACTATCAAAGTGCAGCGTCTTCACAATATCGTCCGTTCGGACATCGACGATGGTTTCCGCTTTGCCGCGTTCATCAGAAACGTAGAGCTTGTGAAATGGTGCAGCATAGGCGCTGCCGTCCGGCTTGGCTTCGGTGCGAATTTTCTTGATTACTTTCATCTGACGAAGGTCCACCACGCCAATGGTGTTGTCGCCGGCGTTCGACGTGTATGCCTTCTTCAACTCAGGGACGTACTCCACGCCTTCGGCACCAGGTGTGTCGAGAACGGTCGCCACGATTTTGTTCGTGCGCAGATCAATGACATACATCTGTCCTGCGGCAAGGTGAGTCGAGAGCAGGTAGTGGTCATCTGGAGTTATCGTGAGATAGTCGAACCGTTTTCCCGGAGGCCCCGGTAGAT
>WNFP01000302.1_pt1 | contig 36122 bp, 41 predicted proteins | sample 5400201 | NCBI WGS metagenome assembly WNFP01 (sample SAMN13153355, study PRJNA577476) | soil metagenome | isolation source: 115 cm saprolite under Madrone tree | place: USA:California | collected 2016-06-14 | reverse complement strand
ATCGCCGCGGCAGTGAGTATGCTGACACCGGCTGCAGCGAATCCATTCACCGCCATCGCCGACATGACTTTCTAAATTCTCCCGCAACGGATGATTCATTTTCGCTCTTGCAGACGCTCCTGTCGAAGATCGGCTCTGAACCTTTCAGTCGCTGCGAAATTGATAACGCCATCATCATCGTCGATCACAACGCCGTAAATCTCACGGGCTTCTTCTCGGGAAACGATCCCATCTTGTACGTCGTTCAATACCCGATCCAGGTCCCGTTCCAAAGGATCTCCGTAACCGCCCCCACTGGACATGCGCATATAAAGAACATCTTTCTTTTTTATGTCAAATTCACAATAGGGCAGCAATCGACTCTTACCGCCGAGATCCGGAAGATGATCGGGAGACTTTTGTTCGGCGATCGTCTCTTCCACTTTCGTTCCTTCCACCAACATGAGTAAACTTGGAGCCCCCGGATAGCCACCGAAGAGTCCCTGGCCGGAGTTTCTCAGCCCGGCAACGCCTAGAGCAACGCCTTTGATCTTGCCTTCCGGCGCGTCATGAAGGGTCAACGCCGACTCTCCTCCCGTGCCGCCACGGAACTTTCCCGCACCGGCGCTGCCCTTCGTGTTACGACGGAACAGATAAAGCAACGGAAAATTGGACTCGAGCCATTCAATGTTATGACAACTGAGTCCTCGCGCCGAGTCACCCCCGTCTCTATAAGACCGCGCGCCGGTGCCATCCAAGGCGCCCTCCGAGAGAGTGGATACATAGTATTTGCCGTGCTGGTTGACGCCCGCGTGCCGTGCCAGCCGATGACCGGCATTCAGGGCCATCACTTCCCGCTGCCATTTCTCACTGCTCGCCAGCATTTGCGTGAGCGCCGAGTTGGCGACGAATTTTACAGTCGCTCCGCCTGACGTGGTATTCAAGGAGACCGGACCCGGAGGCTTCACGTTCACGACCGTTCCTTCAGGCGCGATAACTTCGATGGGCCTCAGCGCCCCATGATTTTTCGGCAGATCATAGGCGAGAGTACAGAGGATCGCTTCATAGCAGGCGCCGAAGGTCGCGTGATACGGCATGTTGATGCCTTTTTTGGCCTGCGGGCTGCTGCCGGCGAAATCGAAGAGCAGATGATCCCGTTTCTTCGTCAGTGTGAGATTGACTTTCCACGTATCATCGGCCTGAATAATGCCGGTGTCACTCCATTGACCGTCCGGAATCTCCGTGATTCTCTTTCTCAGGATCGCTTCAGAGTAATGAATCATTTCAGACGAGACCGCACTAACGAGTTCCGATCCGTAGGTCTCGAACATCGCCTGCATTCGCGATTTGGCGACGTTGTTTGCCGCCATCTCGCACTTGAGATCGAGGCCGACCATGACCGGCTGCCGGGTCATGTTGATAAATGCGTCAAACACATCTTTTCGAAGCTCGCCCCGGTCCACCAACTTGATTCCCGGTATCCGAATCCCCTCGTGGCAAATTTCCGTCGCGCCGGGCGAATTGCCGCCAGGTGACATCGCGCCGATATCCATGACATGGACAAACGTCGCGCTCCATCCCATGAGCTTGCCCTTAAAATGGATGGGGGAGATCATGTAGACGTCCGACTGATGAATCGCCGCGAGATAAGGATCATTGAGAAGAAAAATATCATCGGGGTTAATGCCGCCATCCTTTTCGAATCGCTCGATGATCCTTTTGACCGCAAATCCCGCGCACGCGACATGCCACCCCATGGAATCACCCGCCGACAACACGTCACCGTTCGCGAGGTATAGAGAAGCCATGTAGTCGTGCATCTGCGTGGTGTTGACTGTGCCTCCGACGCGTTCTAGGGCCGTCCCCATCTCCTTGGCGATCTGGTAGAGGCGATGCGACAGGATTTCAAATGTGATCGGATCGACGCTCGTGACGATGGGACTAACTTCCATTTTCATTCTCCTATGTGAATCCTTATGTTGCGAAACTCATCCATGGCCGCTCGGTCGTTGGGATTGACGACGACGGTGGTGACCGGAGTTTCGATGATCGCCGGACCAGGGAAAGCGATTCCCGGTTGCATTTTCTCAAAATCATAAACACGTGTTGGAATGAATTTTCTTTCTTCTTCAAAGTAGACGTCTCGACAGCCTTTCAGCGCCTGCTCGCCAGTTGAACTTTTGATCGGTTCACGCTTGATATCCGGCTTTTTGAGTAAGCCGGTAGCCGTCAGTCGAAAGGTCAAGATCTCCTTTCCGGCTTCGCGATAGCCGGACCCCTGCCCAAAGGCCTTTTCGTACAAATCGTCAAACCGTCCGTACAGATCCTCCATATCTTGTTCGGTGATCGCCGACATGCCGGCCGCGAAAGGCACATTGAGCTCGTGAACCTGGTAGCGATAACGCATATCGACACTCCTCATGACTTGGATCTCGCTCTCGTTAAACCCCGCGGCGCGCAAATCATTGAGAGCCCTCGCCAAAAGCGTTGAAAAATTGTCGTTCACGTGATCGATTTTCACGGGGACCACGACATGATCGGATTTGCCGTACTCGTAAACCAAGTCCGAGCTAATCAATCCCGTGGCCCCATGGACAGACGCCGTCAGTGGAATAACCACCTGTCGAATACCAAGCTCGGCGGCGTAGCGGCTCGCGTGCACCGGACCCGCGCCACCGAAAGCGAAAAGCACAAAGCTTCTAGGATCGTGGCCTTTCTCCACCGTAGCCTTGCGGATCAGGTCGCTCATATGCGAGTTGGCTATGCGGTGAATTGCGCTGGCGGCATCGACCTCGCTCATCTTCACTGGTTTCGCAACCTTTTCGCAAATGGCCACGAGCGTTTTTGCCTTGTCCAGTTTCATTCTTCCGCCGAGAAAGTAGTCTTGGTTAAGATAACCTAGGACGAGATCTGCATCGGACACCGTAGGCTCCTCGCCTCCCGCGCCATAACAAACTGGCCCCGGCAAAGCTCCCGCGCCTTGTGGCCCCACCTTAAGCAGACCCGTTTCCGGGTCGATCCAGGCAATGCTGCCGCCGCCTGCGCCGATGGACTCGACCCAAATTTTCGTCGAGAGAATGTTGTGACGCAAGATAACGGGCTTGTAGTCTCTCTCAATCACGCCGTCCCGCACAACGCTGACCTTGAACGTTGTCCCGCCCATGTCCGTGGCGAGGATGTTTCTTTCTCCGATATGCTCCCCCAAAAAACGGGTGCCGACGACGCCCGCTGCTGGACCCGACTCGATAATCCCGACGGCATTTTTACACGTCGCCTCGATCCCTAACACGCCACCATAGGCCTGCATGATCAGGGGCTCCCTACGCAGTCCTTTCGTCTTCAAAGTGCTCTGGAGATTCTGGAGATAGCTGGAAATCTTCGGACCGATGTAAGCGTTGAAAACCGTCGTCGCGGTGCGTTCGTATTCCCCGAGATAGGGAGCAACTTCGCTGGAAAGGCTAAAGAACAAGTTTGGGTATTTCTTCCGGAGAATTTCAGCCAACTGCTTCTCGTGAGCATCGTTCATGATAGACCAGAGAAAACAGACGGCGACGGATTCCACTCCTTTCGAAGCTAATCTCTCGATGGCTTGTTCTGCTTCCTGAACGTTTAGGCGAATCAGAACCGTGCCTTTGTAGTCGACCCGTTCTGGTACCTCTTCCACTAGTTTTCGCGGCACAAACGGCTCCGGCTTGTCGAGGGCGGAGCGGTGCGCGATTTCGTTTTCGGTGAGACCCTCGGCGACCTTGCCACGCATCATGTGCAAGGTGTCCCCGAAGCCCTTGGTCATGATCAAGCCGGTTTTAGCCCCTGCCCGGGTGATGAGAGTATTATCACCGATGGTGCAGGCGTGAAAAAACAACCGAGTAGACGTTAAAAGTTCGTTGACACTTTTTAGCCCAAGGTGTTTGGCGGCATCCGCGGCCGCATCCAAAGCACCCTGCGAAAAATCCACCGGCGTAGAGAGCGACTTGCCGATGGTGACCGCGCCCGCTTCGTCAACAACCACACAATCGGTAAAGGTTCCCCCGATGTCTACGCCGACGACATAGTTCATGCTGTGGCCCAATCCGTTGTCCGGGTGAAAATTGCTATGGGCAAACATACCCTCCGCGGCAATAAATTCCCATCTGTCTCTGCACTTCGCGTAAAAAGCTCACATCGGCGACTTGAGAGATCGCTACTTTGTCGGGATCTACCCCCAATCGCGGCGCGCTCTCCTGTATGAAAATTCTCATGCCCTTTTCGGTGAATCCTCCCGGATCATCGGGGCTCATAAATTGCAGCACCTGACCCACAGCGTCGCGGGCAATCTCTAGATTAAGCCTAAGATCCTTCGTGGCGATTTGCGCTGCTTCGTCGCGCCGCTGCCGAATGAATAGGAGCGCCCTCACATAAGCCCGGAGCCATCTCTTGATCGCATCCGGATTCTCGCGGATCAATCGATCATTCACTGCCGTCCCAGAAAAAGGCACGGGAAAGACATCCCCAGAATGCATCAATATGCGGAATCCTTTGCGCACCAATTCCGCGGCCACGTCCGGATTATTTGCCGCGGCCGTTATTTGTCCCGTCTCCATTGCAATCATTCTCGCCTTGGCGTCTCCGATGGCGATGAATTTGACGTCTCGCACCGGGTCCAAACCTAGCTTTGCCAACATCAACCGCATTGCTTGATCATTGGTTGAGCCCGGACTGGAAATCGCAATGCTTTTTCCCTTGAGATCTTCTGCGCCGCGAATTTCCGGACGAACGGTGAATTGGAATGTGGAGGTGTTATAGATAAAAAAAATCGCTTTCAGCGGCGCCCCGCGCAAGGCTCCGGTGATCGACGGGCCGGCAACGCCAAATTGAATCTCGTTGGCAATGAGTGCCGGCATCGAGACGCGGGAATTCATCACGATGACCTTCAAATCAAGTCGCTCGTCGGTAAAGAATCCTTTGGCGCGGGCAACATAAGTCGGAAGGTATCCAAAGTCCGGTGTTGAAATTGCTTGGTAGACGGAAATACTCTTACTCGGCTGCGGAAAGCATACCGAAGGAATTGAGTTGAATAATAAAATCAGAAATACGAAAGCCTTTGGATCCATTATCTCGCTCCTGGAAAAACCTCGAGGTATTTCTTCCCAAGCGCCGCATAACGGCGACCAATATCGAGTGCATCGGGCATTCTGGTTTCGATCCCCTTGAGGAGCTGCGTTTCTCGAGCTGTCACTTTCGGATGGGCTGGCATCCGATCGTGGTCAACCAGGACCTTCTGCGCTTCTTCCGAAAGAAGATAGTCAATGAGCAGCGCCGCCGCATGGGGATGCGCGGCGCCCTGCGTCAGAAACAAAAAGCTCGGCCGTAGATAAAGCGGCTTCATGGGCGCAAACCAGACAGGCGCCCCTTGCTGGGCAATGCCGAGAACCGAGTTGAGGTTGGTCTCAACTGCCAAATCAAACTCACCGGCGGCGACAAGCTGAGTCAATAGACGGCGGCCCCGGGCAAAGTGAAGATTTTGTTCGTTGAGCCGTTGCATAAGTTTCAGGCCAGCCTCATCCCCACTCTGTTGCAGTACTGCCCCGAACCAGTAGTAAGATTGACTGTCCATCGCCATTTTGCCCTTCCAATAGGGACGAAACAGATCTTCAAGTCGCTGCGGAACTTCTGCTTTGCTGATAAGTCTAGTGCTATAAGCGGGCACCAAGACGTTAATCAAGTAAGTGTGCCAAAATCCTTCCTTGTCTTTGAAACCCTCGGGGTAGATCTCCCGTAACGGGGAGCGGTAGCGGGCCATAACTCCTTTATCGACCAGCACCAGAATGCCCAGCTCGCCGCTCAATATGACGTCCGCAGCGAGTTTGCCTGCCCGCGCCTCGTTCTCCACGCGCGCGATGATGGAGGCTCCGGAAAAGCGGGCCACGCGCGGTTGAAGGAATGGATACTTTCTTTTGAAGGCGTCGATCAAGGCGTTGGCGACAAGCAAATCGAGATTGAGATAGACGACGACCTCTCCTTCCTGCCGCGCGCCCACCAGAAGTCTTGTTTGGCGCTCCGATGCTGGCGGAGAATCGACGGCCAAGATTTTGGATTCACTGCTTTGCCCGGCCAATCCAGCTCCCGCAACAGCACAGCAGAGAAGAAACGAGGGAAGACAGACGAGATGCCGGAACATAGATTCTTATCCCGCTATTTGTACAACCGGTTTAGATTTTTGAAATAGACGGCGAATCCTACGCCAATCAGCATGTAGAGAGCGGCGCGAAAAATCGCCCATGCGTCGGCCCCGTCGGAATAATTCCGTAGCTCCCAGAGTCCAAAGAAGAAGAAAAACACCGCGGCTGTGGATATCAGAATCTTGTGGGCCGTTAGTAACCTCATAAACAACTTCCGTGAGTCAATAGTCAACCACAGACAAACCGTTCAGCGCAAGAAACCTGAGAGCGAACGTTGCGAGTCTAGACATCGTCATATAGGATTCTCAATCAAAAGATTCCAGCAACCAAGGAGAAAAAGAAATGACCCGAGAGCCCGTACAAACCGACAGCGCTCCCAAGGCCATCGGACCGTATGCGCAGGCAATCAAAGCCAACGGTTTTCTCTACACGGCAGGACAAATACCCATCGACCCAAAAACCGGGAACTTCGTCGAAGGAGGTATCGGGGCGCAAACTCGGCAGGTGTTGGAGAATCTCAGGGCCGTCTTGCAAGCCGGAGGCTCATCACTTGATCGTGTCATCAAAGCCACCGTGTTTTTAAAGAATATGGCGGATTTTGCCGCCATGAATGAAGTATATGCGCAATATCTCGGCAGCGCCAAGCCGGCGCGCTCCACGGTTGCCGTTGCTGAACTACCTCGGGGCGCCCTCGTGGAGATCGATTTGGTAGCTCTCGTGTAAGCGTAGGGGCAACGGGGCGGTCGCCCCTACTGTTAATTTTCATCACGAATCAAAATAGATTTTGTGATCGCGCCGACGCTGGGAACACCGGTCATACAGAGCACTCTTTTCATCTCTTCGCTGAATAGGGCGAACACTCGCTCGACACCTGCTGGACCGAAGGCGGCGACCCCCCAGGCAATTGGGCGGCCGGTGAGCACGGCCTTCGCACCTAATGCGAGAGCTTTGACGATATCGCCGCCGCTGCGTATGCCGCTGTCGAGCAGCACCGGTACTTTACCGCCTACAGCGTCGACTACTTCCGGCAAAGCCTCCAGCGCAGCACGATTAAAGTCGAGAATCCTCCCGCCGTGATTCGACACCAACAAGGCATCGGCACCTGCATTCACTGCGTCACGCGCATCAGCAGCGCTCATGATTCCTTTAACCACCACCGGTAAAGAAACCTGTTCTTTCATCCACTCGATATCTTTCGGTGACGAGACATGCCCCCTCCTTGGTTTGCCATCTTTCGTTGAGAGCGGAACTTCATCTCCGATCTTCACCGGCCGCACCGTGTCCATGGTTATGCCGACCGCCGCAAAGCCGAGGTCTTGGGAGAGTTTTGCGTACTCCGACACCTCTGCTCGTCCGCGGTTCATGTAAGCCATAAAAACCAGCGGCGATTTCGTTGCGTCGCGCCAATTCTTCGGATTGAATTTGGCCGCTTGACTGCAAAATACCATGGCTCCGACGCGATCTGCGCCCTCAGCAGCCTCCTGTTCCTTGTGATCGCCGATCAAACTAAAACTTCCCACCGGCGCGACCATGGCTGGAATGGGAAGCTTGTGACCGAATAGCTCAATCGTAATATCCGGGTCGGCAATGTCGTGAAAAATCCGCTGCCGAAAAAGATATCTTTGAAAGGAGCGCGGGTTTCTATAAAAGGTCGCCTTGGTCTCCGCCGCGCCATTGAAATGGTGCCATGCCTCCGCCGGCATCTGCTGGCGCGCGATAGCGCGCAGATCCCGAAGCCCCATCTGTTCGAGTGGTTTTTCCGTCATAAAAGTTCAGTTCGGCGAAGTCACTTCCCACCAATTATTGTCGGGATCGCCTACCAGGAATGAAGACACAGAGCCGTTGGCTTGCATGTCCCGCAGCTCGCTGACGCCGTGCTCTTTGGCCGAGGCCTTTAACCAGTCGTGCGCCGTCGCCACTTCATCCTGAGACCCTAGAGTGACCGTAAAACGAAAGTTGGGTGAGAAGCGTTTGAAATCCTGCCGCCTTGCGCAAACAACGTAACACTTCGTGTTTGGATGCTTGATGTAAAAGACGTTTGGGTTGGCTTGGTGAGCTTCCAGCCCAAGGGTATCCGTGTAGAACTTGCGCGCAGCTTCCATGTCCTCGCAGGCCAAGGTTCCGTGCGTAAAAGCCTGAGGAACGTAGCCTCGATCGGGAAATCGCTCCGCTGGATAAGGCGTCGTCCAATGTGGTGCGTAGACCCCGCCGGCTTTCCGAGCCATGGACTCTTTTCGTAGCGCCGGTTCGTAACACTCGATCTCCCAGCCGTTGGTTCCCGGCTCGAGAAAATACAGCGAATAGGAACCATGATTGAACAGCGGCTTAGCAATCTGTCTGATACCATATTTTTCCTTCTTGGCTGCGAGGTAGTCGTAAGCCGAGTCGACTTCCCCCGTCGTTGCCACTCGAACACCCCAGTGATTATGCATTTGTTTGACCGGCGCTTCCCCGCCAGTTTCGTGCACATAAAGCACCCAATCGGAATTGGGATGCTTAAGTTTCACTTCCCCCGGTTTCTCAGTGAGCTTTTCGAAAGCCAAAAGATCTGTGAGCACCGGCACGGATTCATCCAAACTCCGGCATTCCATGTGAGTCGCTGACAGAGCAATCGGCTTGATCATGATCGTTCTCCTCCGGGTAGTCGCTCAATATCTACTGCGGCTTCGCCTGGGAGTCAAACCATCTGTCTCAAGATCTAACTTGACACAAGCACCGCGATTGCCTAAGAGATCTTGCCAGTAACCGGTCCCTATTAAGAAAGGGATTACCAATGGCTGGCGGAGTCTCGAGCGCGTTCTCGTCCAAGCTATGGTTATGTCGAAAGGAAAAATTATGAAAGGTAACACCAAGTTGATTGTGGCTTTTCTAGGTCTTCTTTTGTTCAGCGCCGCTGAACAGGTCCGCGCGCAAGCCAACTTCTATGAAGGCAAGACAATCCGGTTCATCGTCGGGTTCTCAGCCGGCGGCGGCTACGATGCCTACACCCGGACCATCGCGCGTCACATGGGGAAACATGTTTCGGGAAATCCCGTCTTCGTCGTGGAAAATATGCCTGGGGCCGGAAGCCTGATCTCCGCGAACTATAGCTATAAGGTCGCCAGACCGGACGGACTCACCATCGGCCACTTTATCGGCGGCCTCTTTCTTCAACAACTCTTGCATAAGCCTGGGGTCGAGTTCGACTCCCTTAAGTTCGAGTACATCGGTGTACCGGCACAAGATAACTTCATACTGGGTGTCGCCAAATCCACCGGGATCACCGACCCGGAGAAATGGATCGCCTCCAAGCAAGTCGTCAAGTTCGGCGGCGTGGCAACGGGTTCCGGAACCGATGATTTTCCCAACTTGCTCAAAGTGACCGTTAGCTTACCTATCCAGATGGTTTCGGGTTACAAGGGCACCGCGGACATTCGCCTGGCCTTTAATAGCGGCGAGATCGCCGGCGTAAGTAACTCCTGGGAGTCGACTAAATCGACCTGGAAAAAAGAATTGGAGACGGGCGATTTCGTTCCCGTGTTGCAGGTTACCAACAAACCCCATCCCGAGCTGCCGAAGCTGCCGTTGGCAGTCAACCTCGCGAAAACCGACGATGCTAAGAAGCTCATTCAGACGGTGGCTCGAGTTCACGGCCCGTCGGTACGCCCTTACGTTGTTCCGCCGGGCACACCCAAGGATCGGGTGCAGATTCTCCGCAAGGCATTCATGGACACGATGAAAGATCCGGAATTCTTGGCCGAGGCGAAAAAGGCGACTTTAGACATCAATCCCGACGATGGCGCCGAGCTGGAACAAAACGTCAAAGATATCTTCAAGCTGGACCCAAGCCTGATCGCCAAACTGAAGGAGATTCTGAAATAGAAGCGTTGACGAATCTAACGAAAGCGGATCCGTTGCAGGGAAAATTTTGCAGCGACGGCCGACTCCCGCGAGATTTGAGGCCGCAACTTTAGGCCTGGGCCAAAAATTAGTTTGCTTTGTTAAATATCTCGTCGAAGCGGGTCACAGTCTCGTTGTAGTTCTCGATCATTCCTTCGGGGCGTGCCGCGTAAAGATTCAGGCCCTTGATGAGGCTCGGGGGATCCGGCAGGACATCAGGCCGAGCGGGAATTCTTCGTAACCCTCTGAGAAGGTTCTGCCCCTCTCTTGATAGGACAAAATCAACGAAAAGCTTGGCCGCGTTTGGATGGGGGGCTTTCTCCGGAATCGAGATCGCGTTTATAGCAGTAATCGTCGGACCCTTGAATCTTACCCAGTCAATCGGCGCGCCGCTCATCCTCATACGCTCAACTCGATTAGAGTAAACCACGACTGCAAGCGCCATTTCACCCGCGGCCACGAGCTGCGCGAGGAGCGTATGGCCTTTGCGCATTTGCAGGTTTTGCCCCGCGAGCCGTCTCATAAAGTCGATCCCCTTCTCTTTGCCCTGAATCTGGATGAGATGATAAAACCACTGGTACTCTTCGGTCTCCAAACCGATCTGGCCTTTCCACTTGGGATGCAAGAGATCTTCGTAACTGCTCGGCGCGTCTTTGATCGAGATCAACTTGGTGTTGTAACCAATGACGTAAGGAATCAAATAAAAAGCCGTCCAATAGCCCAGCGGGTCCTTGAAGCCTTCCGGATATACCGAACTTTCATCGGAAACATACTTCCCCAGTAAGCCGGCGTTCTTTAGTTGATAAACCTGAACGATACTGGCTTGGAAAATGTCGGCGTTATGGACATTGGCCCGATGCTCGATCAGGAACCTGGCTTGAACCTTTTCACCGCTGGAACGAAACGCCTCCGGCTTAACAAAGGGATACTTCTTGGTAAATTCGTGCGCGTACTGGTTGGCTTCTTCCGTGTCCATTCCGGTATATAAAACCAATTTCCCTTCCTTCTTCGCGCCTTCCAAGAGCCTCTCGTGCTCCGCAGACGCTGCGTTAGCGGCGGACTGAAGCAGAAGCACGGCAAATAGTAGCGCACAGACAAACAACCAAGCCGTTCTCAACACTGTTGATCCAGATCCCATGGAAAACCCTCCCTCCGATTGCCGTTGCGCTTGAGAATAACCATCGTCGCGTTCCAATTGTCAATACGAATTGTGGCGGACGTACACGTCCAACTTGACAACTCCGTCTGACCTCTCATATCGTTTGGCGTAGAGGTGATATGCTATACGAAGCGGAACGAGGCCAGGTAACACTAGCTCTGTGTGGAGACATTATGCCTTCGCGCCGGCTGGCGGTTTTCCGGGAGCCGAAATTTCTTGCATTGCGTGATATTTTGAACGGCACAGACGCCTGTTTCGCCAACCTGGAAAGCATGGTGGTCCGTTACGGCGAAGGGACGCCTGCCATACGCACCGGCACGCACATGGTGACCGAGCCGGAGTTGCTGGACGACCTCAAGTGGTTAGGCTTCAACCTTTTGAGCTGCGCCAACAGCCACTCTCTGAATTTCGGTGAAGAAGGCCTCTTGTTGCAAAACCGCTATCTCGACGCCGCGGGAATCGCTCATGCGGGGACAGGAGAAAATCTACGTCAGGCGAGCAGCCCGGCCTACCTCGATACGCCCAACGGCCGCGTCGCGCTCATTGCTGCAACCGCTCATCTACCCTCATCACAGAACCGTGCCGGAAACCAGCGAGGTGACTTTCGTGGCAAGCCGGGAGTGAATGCACTGGGCTTCGAAACCACCTTCATCGTCGACCAAGAGTCCTTCGTCGCTCTCAAGCGTCTCGGCACCCGACTCGGCTTCGACCGGCAACGGCAGCGTGTGGTCGATCATGGCTTTCACACAGCGTCGGAAATCGGTTCCGCCGGTGCGATCGAGTATAACTACTGCGGCGATCGTTATCAGCTCGGCGAAACTTTCGACATACGGACGTCCTGTAATGAAGAGGACGTGGCGGAAAATCTGCGACAAATTCACGAAGCGCGCCGCCAGGCCGACTGGGTCATCGTAAGCTTGCACAATCAGGACATGATCGGCAAAAGCTGGCTCACCGCAGAAAAGCGCACGGAGATCACGGAGCAGCCGGATTTCGTCCAAGATTTCGCTCGCCGCTGCATTGACGCCGGCGCGGACGCTTTTGCCGGCCACGGCCCGCACATTCTTATGGGCATCGAGATCTACCGCGGCAAGCCCATCTTTTACAGCCTCGGAAATCTCATCATGCAAAACGAAACCTTGCGCCATATCCCGGCGAACCCTATGGAGCGTTTCGGGCTCGATTCCCGTTCGACACCGTCGGATTTTTTCGACATGCGCACGGCCAACGGCACGAAAGGCCACCCGGCGTCACCGGAGTTTTGGCAATCCATCGTCGCAATCTGTCGCTTTGAGAAGCAAGGCCTGAAGCACATAGAATTGCTTCCCATGGATCTCGGTTTCGGCCGGCCCCGTCCGCAACGTGGCCGCCCTTTGCTCGCCGACGAAGAGTTAGGCCAACGGATCCTGGATCGTATCGCGCGCGTATCCGAAGGCTTCGGCACCCGGATCGAACAAAAAAACGGCCGCGGATTCATTCAAGCTGCATAAATCATAAATGTAGAGGGAGAAAACGATGCCGGAATTCAAGCTCATCTCAGCCGATAGTCACGTCAACGAACCTCCCGCCGCATGGGAACGCGTGCAAAAAGAATACGGCGAGCGCGCGCCGAAGGCGGTGAAAGACCCCCCGGGCGTCCCCAAAGGCATCTGGCTGCTCACCGACGGGCTTCCGCCCGTCGGTTTGTCCCACTACTCCAAGGGACAAGTAGTGGGTAAGGACAAAGGTATCTCAGAAGTCGAACAGGAAAAACACTTCGAGACCATTCGCTTCAACGAGCAGTTCCGTTACGAGGATTATCTCGGCGGTTGGGAGCCTGCCGCCCGCCTTAAAGACCAGGATCGCGACGGCATCGAGGCTGAGGTGCTTTTTTCCAGTGCGACCCGGCAGCTTTACAGTATTGTCGACGAACCCTTCCAGCGCGCCATTTTCCACTCTTACAATAAATGGCTGCACGAATTCTGCAGCGACAATCCGCAAAGGCTGATCGGCCTGGCAACAATATCAATCCTCGACATGGACCACACGGTGGCGGATATTTTCCATTACGCCAAGCTAGGATTTCGCGGCGTCCAAATTCCGACCCGAATCAAAGACAGCGGTTACTACGAACCGAAGTACGAACCTATGTGGACAGCGTTAGAGGAAACCGGGATGATTGTAAACGTGCACACGAGCGCCACCCAAGGAATCGCGAGAACTCATTACGAAGGGCCCCGGCCGGTGGAGCCGAAAAAGGAGAGCCTGGGTTTTGCCAGCAAGCAGGCGCCCGCCCAGCAATTTCTCGGCAACTTGATTTTATCCGGTGTGTTAGACCGCCACCCAAAACTCAAAATCGTTTGTGCCGAGTTCGACGTCGGTTGGGTCGCCAACCTGGTGCAGCAGGTCGACTACTGGTTCGGCCGCCAAAGCACTTTCGACGCCGACCGGAACATCAACGAGTTGCCGCCCAGTGAATACTTCAAGAACAATGTTTTCTTCACTTTTCAGGACGATCGCGCCGGCGTGCTCACGACACCCGTGTACGGCGCCGACAACTTCCTTTGGGCCAGCGATTACCCGCATGGCGTCACCACGTGGCCCTATTCCAAGGAAACGGTGGATCGCAATTGCGCAGGTATCGATCCGGCGATCAAACTAAAAATCAGCCGTGCAAATGCAGCTAAGCTCTATGGCATAAGCGAGGGATAGAGGGATTCCGAACCTCATACCGGGAGGCGATATGAAAATCACCGTGGACAGAACAAAGTGCGAGGGTTATGCCAAGTGTATTCAGGCGACGCCCAAGGTATTCAAACTAGATGCAAAAATGATCGCCGAAGTCGTCGACCCCAAAGGCGATAGCGATGAGAAAATTCTGCTAGCCGCAAAAATTTGCCCCACCAAAGCGATCAGCCTCGAAGAAGAGGAAACCGGGAAGAAACTCTTCCCTGTAGCATGACAATGGTCCAGCATCTAAGCGTCTCGTAATCAAGATTGGCCTATTTCCCCGTCTGCTTGTCCCTAACCGTCTGGATTTCGTCCAGACATGTCGCACAGAGATAGGCGGCATGGGGCAGAAAGATTAATTCATCTGTTTCGCGAGGCTCCATGCAGATGCCGCACAGACGCTCCACTTTGCTGTTGCCGTCGGATACCGTAGAGCCTGCAGCTTGATCCGCATCAGCTCCATGCTCCGCGGCGACGATGCCCCGGCAAAGCTCGACGCACTCGTCGCAAATGAAAACCGAAGGGCCGGCGACGAGCTTTTTCACTTCATGTTGTTCCTTGCTGCAAAATGAGCAACAAGATGATTGGGGCTCTTCAACAAATTTAGGAATGTGCGCATCCCATCCGTCGCCATAAGCTTTCTTGAGGGTTTCCTCCAATGCCGTTGCAACCTCTAGTAATTGCCGCGCGACTTCGGTTCGCTTAGGGAAACTTTTGGATTCGACCAGCCTGCCCACTGCCCGCTTGAAGTTCTGCAACGCATAGCCGTACTTCTGATCGCTGATAAGATCCGCGCATTCCTCAAACCCGAGCGCCGATTTCTTAACCATCATCGCCAACCCCTCCCAAGCTCAAATCAATACGTGCCGATCTCGGTTCGTGATGGACGAGAAGCTTTTGGTTTCGCTTAAGTCTAGCTCGCGCTATGCTTACCTTCACGGTGCGCGACAAATGATCACATCATGTAGCTGCCGCAGTTGACGTTAATCGCCTGTCCCGTAATGTAGGAGGCCGCGTCGCTGGCGAGAAACAGCACCGGGCCGACGAAATCTTCCGGCTCAAGCACGTGGCCCAATGGGTTGGAGCGCAGCCGCGCCATTAACTCCTCTTCGCTACGATGAGTGCGCGGCATTGCGGTATTGGCGGCGCCGGGACAGATGGCGTTGACGGTAATTCCGTCGGAACCCACTTCACGAGCGAGGGCCTTGACGAAGCCGATAATCGCCGCCTTCGACGCGGCATAAGGAGCAAATTCCTTCGCGCCGTAATGCGCAATGCCGGAAGCGATGCTGATGATTCGGCCGCTCTTTTGTTTTCGCATGGCCGGAATAACGGCTCGCGAGCAGAGAAAATTCCCGCCAAGATTAATGTTGATGGTCCGGTCCCAAGTTTCCTCGCTCATGTTGACGACCAAAGATTTGAGATACACCCCGGCATCGTTCACAAGAATATCGGCCCGTCCAAAGCGGCCCAAGGTTTCGTTCGCCAGGCGTTTAACCGAGGACTCGGCGGCCACATTGACCTCCACCGCGCAACCCTCCGCGCCCAACGCTTGCAACTCTTGAACGACGGACTTGGCCTTATCCACTTGCAGGTCTGCTACCACAACCTTCGCTCCCTCGCGGCCAAAACCAAGTGCAATGGCGCGCCCGATTCCCTGGGCTCCACCTGTCACAAGGGCCACTTTCCCTTGCAGTTTCATGGCTACAACAAACCTCCGTTCACATGAAGGGTTTGACCGGTAATCCAGGCGCTCTCCGGCGTCGTGAGAAAATAGAAGGCTTCCGCCAGATCCTCCGGCTTTCCCGTTCGACCCAGCGGTATCTCAGCCCAGCGCTGTTTGCGCGCCTCGGGGGATTCTTTACCCATGACTCGCGGCGTATCTGTCGGCCCTGGCGCGATGGTGTTTACCAAGATGCCATCAGGCGCGAGCTCCTGCGCCAGCGTTTTTGTAAAGGCGATGATTCCAGCCTTCGCTGCCGAATAGGGCGTACGCAGGGCCGAGCCTGTGACCCCGTAATTGGACGCTGTGTTGATGATACGCCCGCTCTTCTGCCGCTGCATAAGGGGTGCGACCTCACGGCACATCAAAAACGTCCCTTTGAGATTCACGTCGATGACTTCCTGCCATTCTGCCCAAGTAAATTCTTCAATGCGCTTGGTGTAGAAGCTTCCGCCGGCGATATTCGCCAACACGTCGATGCAGCCAAATCGTTTCCCTACGTCGGTCACCAGCGCTTTGACCTCGCGTGCCTGCGTGACGTCGACGGACAGAGCCTCAGCCTTGCCACCGGCTGTGGCGATCTCTTCTCTCACTCTTTCGGCAGCGCCGTGGTCATAATCAGCGACAACAACCGTGATCCCAGCGGCCGCCATTCGGTGAGCTGCGGCGCCGCCGATCCCGCCTCCGCCTCCGGTGATTAAAGCAACTTGGCTCATACCCCTTGTCTTTCTACTACAGGCAGATAGATTGCGTTGATCTCTTTCTGATGAACCTCTTCCACGGCCTTACGATCGATCTTGATTTTCTGAAACACAGTGGTGGTCCTCACCTTGTCCAGGAAGTCGTTCTCCATGACTACGAACTTGCGAATCTTCTCGAACTGCTCCAAACGTAAATTGATTAGATCGATGCGGGACTGTAGCACAGTTGCCATCTCACTTTGGGTGAGCGCCGATTCCTCTTTGTGAAGCTCCGCGGCAATTTTCTTTCTCTCCGGCACGATCAACGCTGCGATGAAGGGCCGCCGGTCGCCCAGGAGTACCGCCTGCCGCACGAACGAATCGTTCTCCAGCAGAAGCTCGATGAAACCGGGATAAATATTGGACCCGTCTGAGCAATTGAAAATATCTTTCTTGCGTCCGGTGAGGAAAAGACAGCCGTCTGCATCGATCCTGCCGAGATCGCCGGTGTGAAACCAGCCCTCGGCGTCGATGGCCTCGCCGGTTGCCTCCGGATTCTCAAAATAACCCGGTGTTACCGTCGGTCCCCGGACTAGAAGTTCCCCGTCTTCGGCGATGCGCAGCTCGCAATTGGGAAACGGTTTCCCCAAACTGCCCGGCTTTGTGTCGCCGATTCCACAAAGCGTTACACCGCCGCACTCCGTGGAGCCATAGGACCCAATGAGAGGGATGCCGATGACCTCGAAGAAACGCAGGATCCTCGGCGGCATGGCGGCACCGCCATAGGAGATATACTTGATCCGACCGCCAAGCGACTGGATCATGACATTTTTAAGCGTCCCCCTAAGTTCATCGAATTGTCGGCTTTCAGCACCGTCGAGACCTAACTCCGTCTTCTTTCGGTCGAGCGCTTCGAGCTGCTCCCAAAGTTTTCGATTGCGGCCTTCGTCGAGAATACTATTCCAAATGCGTTCCATCACCCGCGGCACAACCGCCATCGCCGTACCGGCGAGGGATGCGACCACTTTGAGGTTGAGATCCAATTCCGTCGCGTCGATGATCGCCGTCGTCCTACCCGTGGCCACGCTCTTGAGAAAACCGAATCGTCCGAAAAGGTGATTGAGGCTGAGCACGATGATAAAAAGCTCCTCCGGTCTGCTGAGCAGGATCTCGCCGCCATTGGAAATATTTGACAAGAGATTATCTTGCGTTCTCATGACCCCCTTCGGCTCGCCGGTAGAACCGGAGGTGTACATGATCGTCGCCAGATCGTTTCCATGCACCGATTCGAGAATTTCGAAAAGGCGCCGTCCTTCGAGGCGGGCGCCCCGTTCCACCAACTGAGTAAAAGACAGGACATCCGGCAGGTTCGACGCCGCCCCATCCATTACGACGATATGGGAAAGCGCGGGGAGCTGAGGCTTGAGATTGATCAGCCGACCGACGCTGATCGCGTTTTGTACAAAGGCTGCACGACAGCGCGAATGGCCAAGGATCTTAAGGAGCATCACGTCCGACAAGGTCGGTGAGACGACCACATTCGGCAACCCGCCCGCGAGAGTGGCGAGATCGGCGCACAGCCATTCGAGACTGTTTTCCCCGATAATCGCAACCCTCTCTCCTCGGGCAAGACCCACAGCAAAAAGCGCCAGGAGAACGTTTTGCACTGCGGCACCGAAGTTGCGCCAGGAGATCTCTCGGAAGCCTTCCCCGCACTGCAACCTGACAAAAGTGCGATCACCCAATTCCGCGACCCGACGAAAGAAGATAGCCCCTAGGTGACGGTCGTTTGTAGGTGAAATGTTTTCCGCGGATTTCATCTTCCCTTATGGCGGAGCAAAAAGTGCCGGTTCGAATCTGGACCTGCCGGGTTTTTCTATTTTTCTCAGTCCCTTGATCTCGTCACGCCGTGAATAAGCATACTGAACCGCCTCGGCAACGTCATCGATGTGGCCTTGTAAGTAGCGCCGCGCCGGGACGGCCAGACGCAGGAGTTCAACGCCTCGGGCCGTTTGACTCGGCGCCAGCGGCGGTCCCTTGCTCACTCGTATCCCGGACATATGATAAATGAAAGCCGCCAGCGCTTCCGCCGGATGATTTTCTGCCGGCAGCTGGGGCAAAAAGCTTTTGACATCGATGAAAACACCGTGGCCGCCCGGAGGCGTGAGAATCGGAATCCCGTCCTTGAGCCTGCGCCACAGATAGTTGACCTGTTCCACGCGACTCGTCACATAAGAATCGCTGGCAAAGATTTCCTGCAAGGCCACTCCCATCGCACCCATAGCCTCACTGGCAGGTTGGCTGCCATTGAGAAAATTCTGAACCGAAGCCTTCTGATAACTCGCTTCGTCGCGCATAGCGATCATGCCGCCTGATGGGACGAGAAAATCCTTAAGCGCGCTCATAGTGCAGCCGTCTGCCAGCAAACACGTCTCATTAACGATCTCTTGCAGCGAGCGGTTCTGATAGCCCGGTTCGCGTTGCTTCACCAAATAACTATTTTCCAGAATACGGCAGGCGTCGAGAAACAGCGGAACCTTGTGAGCCGCGGCGATGGCCTTGACCGCTTTGAGATTACCCAAAGACACGGGATGGCCCCCGCAAGAGTTCACGCAAAGCTCGACATAAATGCAACAGACTTTACCGCCATGCTCCTTGAAAGCATCCTCAAGCTTAACGAGATCCACGTCACCCTTAAAAAGCTGCGCGGAATAGAGGTCGTGCGCAGACTCTGAGATTACGTCGATCACTTTCCCGCCGTTGGACTCAATGTGAAATCGGGTAGAAGGGAAAAGCATGTTGCCCGCCACGACGGCGCTTTCTTTGATATGCAACTTTGTCCAGATGCGCTCCGCGGCCCGGCCTTGGGCGACCGGAATCATGTAGGGGAAGCCAAAGATCTTCTGAAAACTTTCCGACAGTCGAACGAAAGCCCGGTTCCCTTCGGGCGCCATTTCCATTCCCGATTCAAGCGGTCCTAAGCCTGCAAGTTTTGCTAACTGCGCGGTACTCAGCGAGCTCACGCCGCTGTCGGTCTTGAGATCTATATAGATCAGTTCCTGGGGGATGAGTTCCGTGTTGTAATAAGCGGCCCGAAGCGCCCGTTCTCGTTCTTCCAGAGTTGTCTGTTTTAAAGGTCGCACCACAGCGATCTCATAAGGAATGGAAAAAATGACGCCTGCGGAGATCTCTTTCATTTAAGCTTTCTCCAGAGCACAGCTTGGTTCCGGAGCTAACGAAGTTATCGACCCGGACAACTGCGAAACAATTCCCTATCTATATCTATCGTTGCTCGTCGCTTGCGGCCCGCGCCGGTTGTCTATCAGGAGCGGTAAGCACAGCCAGTGCTCTCTGCACCATTCTTCGCTCCGTGGCGAACTTGAGAACGTTGATGGCCTCCGAGATGGGGAACCAACGAGCCTCTTCCACTTCGTGATCATGGTCACGCACATCGCCTTTTATATAGCGCAAGAGATAAAAATACACGCGCTTGTAAATCCGGACCGGTTCCCCACCCCTTCTCTTCTCACGGTAAGAGTAGCGAATGTCGCCGAGCTTCTTTCGTACTCGACCCTCCAAGCCGGTCTCTTCCCGCACCTCCCGGACTGCTGTCTCGTCGATGCTCTCGCCTTCTTCAACGTGCCCTTTGGGCAGTCCCCAGCGATGGCGAACATGGATCAACGCGATCTCGATCGCCCCTGCATGTTTCCGGTAGATCACGCCGCCGGCCGATACTTCTCGCACCGCCCGCATGGCCGCTCACGCTATGCCGCGCCGCCTGTCGTCTGGTCACCCAGCCATCGAAGATACCCTTCACTCCCATCGATGATCGGCAACGCAATGATTTCGGGAACGGAATAGCTATGTAGCTCGCGCACGCGCTTCTCCAGAGCTGTAAACAGGACTCTTTGGGTCTTTATGATGAGAAGCTGCTCTTCGCTCTGTTCAAGCTTGCCTTCCCAACGATAAACCGATTGCACCGACGCAATTCGATTGACGCAAGCCGCGAGCCGTTCCTCAACGAGAGCCCGCGCTAAACGATCTCCCTCGGCTGGCGATCCGGCCGTGACATAAACAACGATGAACTCTTGCATTGCAGGGCAATCTTACAACGTCTTGAGCAATAGCCGCAAGAAAAGATATAGGGAATGTATCGAGAGCCGAAAGTCATTTGAATCAACATGAGAAGCAAGGAAGAGATACGGGAAAAGGTCTGGTCGCGGCTGCAACAAAAAAAAGTCGCGCGATTTCCAGGTGCGAAAGGCCGGATTCCCAACTTTATCGGCGCCGAGGTCTGCGCCCGGATCGTATCGCAGCTGCAGCATTGGCGGAAAGCCAAGGCTCTCAAGGTCAATCCCGATTCGCCGCAGAGAGCCATTCGTCAGAAGGCCCTGGAAGAAGGCAAGATCGTCTACATGGCTGTTCCGCGTCTCAATAGCGACAAACCCTTTATCGAGCTGGATCCGCAGAAAATCAAATGCTCGGCGTATGTGGCCTCGTCTATCAAGGGCGCAGGAAGGTATGGCCGACCCGTGAACCTGGAAGAAGTCCGAAAGATCGATCTCATCGTCTGCGGCTCGGTGGCGGTCAATCGTCAGGGCGCCCGGGTGGGTAAAGGTGGAGGTTACTCCGATCTGGAATTTGCTCTCTTAACAGAAGAAAAGAAAATCGGTCGCAATACTCCGATAATCACATCCGTTCATCCCCTGCAGATCGTAAATGAATCGATTCTCATGACCGAACATGACATTCCGCTGAACGCAATCGTAACCCCCAACGAGGTCATCGAGATCGCCTCACCGCCGGCGAGACCGAGAGGAATCTATTGGGGCATGCTACCACCGGATAAGATCGACGCCATACCCGTGTTGAAAAGAAGAAAAAGCAACTGAAGGCGAAAGGATGGAACGCTGGCCTGCTATTGCCTCATGAAGATTTCATCGAACAGCTTGACGTATTTGCTGTAATTCTCGAAATACTCCGCGTCGGCTAAAACGAAAAAATCCTGCTTATCTGAAAGCATCGCCGGATGGCGCTCTACGTCACTCCTCGTCGATGTTCTTCCTATCTGGGTAATGAACTTTGCTGTTTCTCGTGAATAGAACCACTCCATGAACACTTTCGCGGCAGCTTCATGCCGGCTCTTCGCCGACAAGGCTGTTGCTCGTGGCGTGGCTTGCGTCGGCTTTGTCAGCGCTATATCCACGGGCGCCCCGTTCATCTTTAGCTGGTGGAACTCCGCCGCATTGCCGTGAATGAATGCTGAAAATTCGCCGGCGGCGGTCAGTTGCGCTCCGAGAGTATGTCCTTTGCGCATGACCACAAACTCACTGAGTCTTCTGAGAAACCCCAGCCCCTCTTTTTGCCCGCGAAGTCTCAACTCACAGGCCAACCATTCATACTCTTCCGTATCTAGCCCCACTTTGCCTTTCCACTTTGCCGCAATGAATTCATCAATCGCCTTTGGTGGAACCGGAACGAGTTTCGTGTTGTACCCAATAACATTGGCCGAGAAAATGGCCGAATTCCAGTAACCATCAGGATCTCTGAAGGCTGGAAGGAGCTTTTGAGCCTCTTTGGGCAAGTGCTGTTTGATCAATCTACGTGATTTCAGAGCATAGGCAGTGATCGGATTGATAGTTGCCACATCGAACTCATGCCGTTCCGCCTTGGCCTCTGCGGAGATCCGGTTGGCGATTTCCGAGCTGCGCGAACGAAACGTTTTGAGACGGATGGATGGAATCTGCTCCTCAAACTTTTTTCTCAGAGCCTCGACAATGTGGGTGGATTCCATGGTGTACCAAACCAACTCACCGTCCTTACTTCCGGCATTGAGCAAAGCTGAGTCTATCGACTGGGAATATCCGGTACTCCAAACACCGAGAACTAGCGCCAATAGACAGATCGCCGTCGTTGCGGCCATTTTCGCCCCTCGGGTTACAAGGTTGCGCTAGATGACGCAATAGGGCGGAGCCTCGCCGGTGGGCGAAGCGAGCTGGACTATGAACAATTTGGCACCCTGACTAGTTGTCGTTGCGGAATAAGATTTGTTGGCTGGGAAGTACATGCATGAAACTGCGTTGTATGTCTGCCTTTCGTAGGAGACTTCACCTTCGACAATGAATCGAACCTGTTGACAGGAGGCTGTGCCCGGATTCGTACTTGCGCCCGGCTCCATCCGTAGGATTTTGATGTTAGGGCCCACCTCATTGAAATACCCCAAATGCTTTACAAAGACACCAGAGGTGTCCTGTAACGGCCGCCAATCATAATTTTCAGCATTCATCACGACGTAATCTTTGTAACGCGGTGCTGGGTAAGATAGTTCTTCTCCCATGAGACGTTCGGCAATTGCTTCAAAACTATCTTGTTTGCGACCGTCCGACCAGGCAAATATTCCTTTTTCAAACTTGCCCAACTTTGACAACTCTTCCCTGGCTCTCGCGATGTCTGCCGAGGTTGGGTAGGGTATGCGTGACGGGCCTGGAAACTGGAGCCCTACGCTGGTCCGGACGCTATCTTCGTACGACTGCATCGGTCCGTAAGACACACCCTCGGGTAGATAGAGGCAAGTCTCTGGTCCATGAACGTCTCTGCCATATTTAACCGCTCCGCTTAGGATATATCGCACTTGGTCAAAGGTGTGCTTATGGCGGGGCGAATGGAAATCTCGGATGGAGGTACGGTACGAAGCGCGCAGACTGATGCCTGCCTCCTTGTCGGCGAAGCCGAAAAGAGTACTCGGTCTTGTCGATACTGCTCCAATCTCAGCTTCTCTATGACTCGCTTGCCATTGCATACCGTCGGCGGCACGCACGACTACAGGACCTGTAATAGCCATATCTATCCTCCTTCTTAAGGTTCAAAAGAATGATGGGTTTGGACGAGTAACCGAGCTCCAACGTCTGGTTGCGTAATCGCGCTCTGAACCATATGGCAGATTGATTTTGCGGTCAACTCCCGGCACCCGACGTCCTCCTTGGAAAGTAAAAAAAACTTCCCACTCCTTATGCGCTCCGCCATTCAGACGCGGCTGAGATTGACGACCACCCTCCCCCGAATGCCAGCCTGCAGAAGCAGATCAATCTTCGGGCTCAATTCTTCCAAAGGGCATTCGGAAGCGATGGTGGATAAATCCAACTTCCAGTCGTGCGCGAGCTTTTGCCAGGTACGCAAGCGAGTATTCGTTGGCACCTCCACTGAATCGACCCCAAGCACGCTCACGCCTCTGAGAATAAAAGGATAGACGCTGACAGCGAGGTCCGCCGACATCGCGTTGCCGCATGCCGCAACGAGCCCACCGTACTTGGTCGATTTAATCGCTGTGGCGAGGATGTTACCCCCAACCGTATCGACGACGCCGGCCCAGCGGCCTTTCTGCAGCGGCCTTCCCGAAGTATCGTTCGCTTCCTCCCGCGAAATGACCGCTTTGGCACCGAGTCGCGTGAGAAAATCCTTCTCCTCTGTCTTTCCCGTGGCGGCCACAACGTTAAATCCTAACTTTGCAAGGAGGGCGACGGCGACGCTCCCCACGCCGCCGGTGGCGCCTGTAACCAGAACCTCTCCGGCATCCTTGCTGAGCCCAAACGCCATCAAGCGTATGACGCACAAAGCCGCTGTAAAACCCGCGGTGCCATAGGCCATGCTTTCCTCCAAGGTTAAAGCTTGCGGCAACTTCACCGCCCATGACGCGGGTACACTAATGTATTGGCCAAAACCCCCGGGCGTATTCATTCCCAGATCAAATCCGGTGACGATCACCTGCTCTCCTGCGCCGAACTGGGAACTGGAGCTGGTAGCGATAACTCCCGCCGCATCGATGCCGGGCGTATGCGGATATTTTCTTGTCACGCCCTTGTTGCCGGATGCTGATAGTGCGTCCTTGTAGTTCAAAGAAGAATACTTGACCTCGATCAACAATTCGCCTGCAGGCAAATCGGATAAGTTTTTTTGTTTTATCTCTCGTATGAACTTCTGCTCGGCCGTCTCCGAAACGACCATAGCTTTAAAAGTTTGTGGCAAAGGCATACTTTTGGTCCCACCTTTCTGTAATATCTCTCATTCCATATGAAGCGAAGTACATAATCATACGGCAAACTGTCAAGGGGAAGAGCGAATATTCTAGATCCGCACAACCACCACAATGGCTGTGCTTGCGAATGCGCTGGCACGCTTGCCAGAAGTAGAAGCGGCGCGCAGTGGAAGTTTCCTGTCTAAACCAACAGTTGCGAAAACTCTGTTTGGAGGTTACTCGTGCCAGGCCTAAGTCGCCATTGGATTATTTCGCATGGCTCTAATGGGAAAGTTGTTACGTGGCGGAATCTGAATACTTCATTGAATTCTGCCCAGCTATCTGTTGGTCAGTGAAAGTGAAGACTGAACCAGCAAGTTTAGAGTGTTTGAAGCTGCGGCTAGAGCTGCCGGTGAAGGGACTTCCGACACAATCCTGGATCTTGCCCCAGGTACTTCCCAGTGCCTCATCCAAGGTAGTGCTTTTAACGGCGACCCAAAAAACCAAGACAACGAAAAGAACGATAAGCGTGTACTCGACGAGTCCCGTCCGCGTTCCGTCGTTAGCGATTTTTTTGAGAAGTTCATATGGTTTGGAATCCTTCCGCAACAAGTGGACCAGAGTGTAGCGCATATCGATTGATTCAGGAGTAACAGCTGGCGCGGCGGTCATCGGCTCGTATTGAACCTCCCTCAGCTATGTGTTTAACTCAGTAAAATTTTAAGGAACTAGGTGATGGCAAAGATCGATTTTGAAAAAGGCAATGGCCTGGTCCCGGTCATTGTACAAGACTACCGCTCTCGGGAAGTCTTAATGGTCGCGTACATGAACAAACAAGCTTGGGAAAAAACCAAGAAGACCGGTCGGGCCCACTATTATAGCCGCTCAAGAAAAGGACTCTGGCTCAAGGGCGAAGAGTCGGGCAATTTTCAGGAAGTAAAAGACGCTTACATTGATTGCGATAATGACACTCTGCTCCTTCAGGTGCGACAAATCGGCGGCGCCGCTTGCCATGAAGGATTTCACAGCTGTTTTTTCCGCAAGAGAGCCAACGGCAATTGGAAGGTGATCGCCAAACGAGTCTTCGATCCGAAGGAGGTTTACAAGAAGTGAGCGAGTTGAAGTTGGGCCTTCCCAAGGGAAGCTTGGAAGCGGCAACCATCGAGCTGTTCAAGAAATCCGGGTGGAAGATCACCACCTCCAGCCGGAGTTATTTTCCATCGATTGATGATGACACGCTGCGTGTCAGCTTGGCGCGTCCTCAGGAGATGTCGCGGTACGTGGAATCCGGAACTCTGGACGCAGGCATCACCGGCAAAGATTGGACCCAGGAGAATGAGTCCGACGTTCATGTCGTCGCCGAGATGGTCTATTCGAAGGTAACGTTTAGGCCGACTCGCTGGGTCCTCGCCGTGCCCCACGACTCCCCCATCACGAAGCCCGAAGATCTCAAAGGCAAGTGCATTGCCACGGAGATGGTCAGATTCACCAAACGTTACTTCGCGGACCGAAACATTCCAGTGCATGTGGAATTTTCCTGGGGCGCAACGGAAGCCAAGGCTGCCGAGGGTTTGGTCGACGCCATCGTCGAAGTGACCGAGACGGGCACGACGATTCGAGCTCATGGATTGAAAATCATTGGCGAGCTGCTGGAGTCCTGTCCGCAGCTCATCGCCAACAAAGAAGCGTGGAAAGATCCGTGGAAGAAAGCAAAAATCGAGCAGATACAGCTGCTACTCCAAGGCGCCCTCTCCGCAGAGAACAAAGTCGGCATTAAGCTGAACGTCCCCGAGTCTGATCTCGATAAGGTCATCCAACTGATTCCGAGCATTACCGCCCCAACCATCGCGACGCTATATCAATCCGCCTCGCTCAAAGGCGTGAAGTGGTATTCAGTGGAGAGCGTTATCGCGGAAAATGTGGTGCGGGATCTAATTCCGCAGCTAATTCAGAACGGAGCGGTGGGGATAATCGAGTACCCGCTCAACAAGATCATCTAGTAGGGGGAAGACCCCTTGTCCTGCATCGATTGCGCGTCGCTTGTTGTCTGATGCTTGTCTGACTGCCCGTCGCGCCAGAGAAAGTATTCCCGGGCGATTTCTGGAAACAACGCATAGGAAAGCACGTCCTCTTCGCTGGCCCCTAAGCCATCGATTGCCTTGCGGGCCTCCTCGAGGCCTGGCTTCAGAAGATCTGCCGGACGACAAGTAATCGGCTGCTTCTTTCCAAGGACTTTGTTTTTGATCTCATCACTCACCGGACCGGGTGGTTCGCCGTACAGTCCCATGACATAGTTTTTCGTCTCCATGGCCACGACGGAGTAGCGTTTCCCTGTCATAACATTCAACGCCGCCTGGGAGCCGCAAATTTGGCTTGTCGGCGTCACCAAAGGCGGATACCCCAAGTCCTTCCGCACGTGAGGCATTTCAGCCAGCACGGCCTCGAGCTTGTCTTCGGCATTTTGCTGGCGCAATTGAGCGACGAGATTCGACAGCATCCCGCCGGGAATTTGTGATATTAGAACGTCCGTCTTGATTTGATTATTGATCGGGCTTTCGAATTCGGCGTACTTGCGTCGCACTGCATAGAAATAGTCGGCAATATCATTCAACGCCGCGAGATCCAGTCCTGTATCTCGGGCCGTTCCCTTCAAGGCAGCGACCATCTGCTCGGTTGCCGGCTGGGAAGTCCCCTGGGACAACGGCGCCAGCGCGGTGTCGATAATATCGACCCCCGCTTCAATGGCCATCATGTAGCTCATGGGCGCCAAACCGGCGGTGCAATGAGAATGGAGATGCAGAGGCAAGGGGATCCGCGCCTTGAGTTTCGTCACCAGTTCCTGGGCAACGTAAGGCGCCAACAGCCCCCCCATGTCTTTGAGACAGATGATCTGCACGCCCATCGCTGCCAATTTCTCGGCCACCCGGAGAAAATAATCAACGCTGTGCACAGGGCTAATCGTATAGCAGATCGTTCCTTCGACGAGCTTGCCTGTTTTCAGCGCCGCTTCGATGGCCGTTTTCATATTGCGGACATCGTTCATCGCGTCAAAGATGCGAAAAACATCGATACCCGCATCAGCAGCCCGTTGGACAAATGCCCGCACGATATCGTCCGGATAATTACGGTAGCCGACTATATTCTGCCCGCGCAGGAGCATTTGGAAGCGCGTTTTGGGCATCGCCGCGCGCAGCTTTCTTAGGCGCTCCCACGGACTTTCTTTCAAATATCGCAAACAGGCATCAAACGTCGCTCCTCCCCAGGTCTCCAACGACCAGTAGCCTACACCGTCCAGCTTCTCTGCGATGGGAAGCATGTCCTCGGTGCGCATCCGAGTCGCAAGCAATGACTGGTGGGCGTCACGGAGGACGGTTTCGGTGACTTCGATTTTCTGTCCCAGGGTGGAACCGCCGTTATCCGATAGGTTAATCGTATAGTTCTCCTTGTTTCTCCTCGAGCCGAGCTTTTTCCTCGGCGTCCATGACGTACAGACCGTTCACCTGCTTGATCTTCGTGATGTCGTAAAAAGACTCGGAAACCTCCAGTCCCTCTTCGTACTCGTACATCTTTATCGCGTCCCAGGGACAGATCTTCTTGTCCAGTCGATCTTCGGACTCCGTTCCGATCAGCTGAAGTTGAATTTTTTTTGGCATCGCATCGGGCTGGACGAGATTCTTATTACTGTCATAGAACCGGTTCGCGTATTCGTAGTAGATCTCGCCGGTCTCTTTGTGCTGATGGATTTTCGTGAGATCGTCGCTGTAGCACATCTGGCAACCGATGCACTTGTCGTTGTCCACAAACACGCGGTAGGGCTTAAGTCCCCCTTGGGGCAGTTCTTCATAGAGCAGATTGATGCAATCATCCACCGGGCAATGGGCTTCGCATATCGGCGAACCGGCACAGCTCGAGCAGTTCTCGTCCATTACCGCCAGAAGAGCCGTTCCTTTACGCTTTTTTGTTGCATCAGCCATGAGATTCGTTCCTCGCTTTCTGGAAACGCTCCTTAACAAAGAACATTATGGCAGTTAATAACAATACCCACCAGTAGCGAATTAACCCGATTCGCCCCCACTCGAGCCAATAGACAAAATTCGGTGATCGAGAGATCAGTTGGCTCAGGGCCTGCTGCGCTCCGGCGTAATCTTTAGCTTCTCGCAACGACTGCGACAACCCGTAAAGCGCCCCATCGTCTCCGGGACTAAACTTTAATGCCTGCTCGAAATCCCGCCGGGCCTCATCCCACTTGTTCTGCTCGGCAAAAATCCAGCCACGGTTGCTTAGCGCTGCAGTATAATCCGGCCGCTGTTCCAGCGCCCTATTGAAGCTCTTCGCAGCTTGCTCTAACTCCCCTTTTCGCTTTTGAGCCACTCCAAGATTGTTGTAGGCCTCAGGCAAATCCGGGTGCAGCTCGACAACTTTCGAATATTCTTTGATCGCTGAATCAAAATCACCGTGGATCTCTGAATCAATCCAACCCAGGAGGGTCCTGGCTTCGGCATGATTCGGGTTAATAGTAAGCGCGTCTTTTACCGCGGCTTCTGCGGCCTGGGGTTCGCGCAATCGGAGCAGCGTGATACCCAAAAATAGATGAAGATCGGCTTCTTGGGGATACTTTTTGATCAGCTCTTGAAAAGCTGCCCTGGCCTCGACAGGGTTACCGTTTGCTAAAGATTTTCGTCCTTCCTCCCACCGTTTTTCTTTTGATAAGGGAGAGTTCGAGTCGGCAGCAAAAGAAAATCCGATCCCCACGAGGACGGCTAAGACCGCTAGCCAACCTCTAAGCATCTACTATTTCCACATTTGATTGCGGATCTCGTCTTCTTTACCATCTTCGGCAAGCTTATCATTCTTGAAAGCCTGTTTCATCCCCAACCAGGTAAAGAAAATGACGAGAATAAGCATCGCAACAATCGGAATGTTATCGGGCTTAGTCAGGATCTCTAAAAAATTATGCCAACCACTTGCTTCTTGCATAGAGTTTAAGCACCCGTAAAATAAATATTTTTTAAAAACTATTAGATATCCCTGCTAAAGTCAACGTTGCTCCGCGCAAGTACCCCCGGCTTGCTTTACAGGATCATGATGGCTTTACTGCCGTTCCGCATCACGATCTTGGACCCAAGAGGCCGGCTTGAAAATGCTATGATTCGTATCGCCTCGGGCAAGATGAGCAAAGCGGATTTTGCGAAGCTCTTAAACAAGCTGCCTCAACCCGATTAGTGAAACGACACCTCATTCACTTTGTGGCTTGACGCTAGTACCCCGCTCCTTAGCCAGGACGTAGGAGGGTATCACTGGTTCCGCGATGCCGCTCGCTTCTGGTAATTCCAGATGCCGTCGCGCTGCGCTGCGCGGCCTTTGAGGACGTCCTTGAAGTGCGGCTGCTCATAAAGCGGTGTCCGATTCAACATCTCGTCGAGGAGATCGTTGCCCAGGTAGGTATAGTCCTTGCCCTCCGCGCAGTACGCGAGGTAGTTCATCCGTGCCTGCTCTTCCAGCTGCGCCATTCCCATCACCGCCTCTGAGAGGCTCTTTCCCGTCGTTACGGCGCCATGGCCACGAAGCAGCACGGCTCGGCTATCGCCCAACAGGTTGGCGAGCTCCATGCCCTCAGCCTCGCTCTGGATGGTCTTGACGTGGGGGTAAATGGGAAGCGTATGGCGCACGAGCTGCGCACCTTCTTGACGCATCGGTTTCAGCGATCCCGTGAGGACGCTCATGAGAATAGTGTAGCGCGGGTGGACATGCACGACGGCCTGGACTTGCGGGTGCGTCTTGTAGATGCAGGCGTGGATCTTCACTTCGGAGCACTGCGTCAGTCCCGGTCGCCCCGCGATGAGGAATCCCTCGGTATCGCACATGACCATGTCGTCCGGCTCCATGATCGCCAGGGCGTCGAACTCATACTCGCGGCCCTTGACGAAGAAGTGGTTGGGCTCTGCGGGGACACGCATGCTGGCGTGCCCGAGAGCAGCAGTCATGCCGGCCGCCAGGTCCAGGTTGGATAACACGCGGTTCGCCGTCGCGACCTCGCGCTTTACGTCTTCGAGATCTGTGTTCATTTCTGGTTGCTCCCTATGATCGCCTTCCTACTCATCAACGCTCCAATCAAACGCTTGGGTTCGGTTCCAGGCGCAGTCCGGTACCGATATATTTCTCACGCAAACTGTAGAAAGCGGTCCTGATTATGTCATCCTGAAGTTGGAGGTGAACGGGTTCATAAACCGAATTCCCTCTGTGGTCTGTCCATCTGAAAAATCCTCGCTGAACACAACAGGAATCTGATTAAGCTTTGCAGTTGCCCATAATTGAGCGTCCCAAAATGAAAACCGGTGCTCCCGCACACCACGAGCAGCTTCAAGAATGATCAGGCCAGTTACTTCAACTACCAGCCAAGCTCGAAGAAGGTTGTGAACCCGGCCCTCAGCTTCACGGAGGGATAACGGATAAGCTATCTTCCTCGTTACTGTGACGAAAAACTCCCCCAGCACCTGCGTGCTTAAGAGGCCAGAAGATGTCGTCAACAAATCATCGAGGACTTCCAGGGCTCGCCCCTGTTTTGCGGATGCAGCGCGGTCATAAGCATAAACTAGGACATTGGTATCAACCAGGACTCTATCGCTCATAGAGGTCTTCGCGTTTCCACTTGCGCCTGCTCTCTACAGCCCGCCTTTTCATCAAAGCGCGTATAAACCGTTTTTCCTGTTCCCAGGAGCTCCGGTCTTTTGCCGGACTACTTCCCGGCAAGAGCCGGACAATGCCAGCCCGGATGAGCTCTGCTTCGGTGACGCCTTGTTGCTTCGAAAGACGCTTGAGCAGCGCCTCTTGATGAGCTTCAATGTAGACCTGCTTTCGAACCATCTTACTCATAAAATCACCTTCGAAACTTTATACATCGCATTATACATCGCGTCAACAACTACCGGGCCGTGATCCCCATCTCCCTCTGCGTCTCTCGGATAAGCGAGAGATCTGCGACTTCGCTGAGGGGAACGTCACGAGTAACTTTCAAGGTCGTTTTTCTCTCTTCAATCATTACGCGTAGTCCCTTTTCGCAGACGCTTGGATCTTCATTGTAGACCTTGACCACGCCTTCATAGGTGGCCGTGGCAACATCTTTATCGACCTTCAGCCACTCCATGATGAACTGGATGGTCCCGTCACGATTGCCGCGAATGTAGCGGTTGGCCTTGATGCCCGCCTTGATGACGCGCTTGATCTCGTCGGGCTTCTCTTGGATTTTCTTCACCCCGGCAACTAAACCAGTCTCGGGGAAGATGAGGATGTCCGCCGCCCTGGCAAGAATGTTGAATCCTTTCTTCTTCGCTTCGGAATCTAAGGGGGGAGCCAGTACGGCCGCATCAATCAAGCCCTGGGTGAGCCTGATAAAGCGACCCTCGACTGCGCCAACGGCGACGAATTTGATATCCTTATCGGGGTCGAGACCGAAGTGCTTGGCTATAACCCGCGCTCCAAAAATGGACAGACCACCAAAGGTGGAAATTCCAACTGTCTTGCCTTTAAGCTCCTGGACTGATTTCACCTCGGGCCGCGCAACCAATGCGAATACGGGAGCCGGCACGAAACAGGCCACTACCTTGACGGGTAATCCTGTCAGCGGACCTCCTAGAGCCATACCGGTGCCGTAATCCAGATCTCCACTGCTCAACGCCGCAGCGCTCGCTCCGCCGGTGACCCGGATAATTTCGGCTTCAATTCCCTCTTCTTTGAGGAAGCCTCTTTTCTGCGCTAAAGGGACCGTCATAAACTGGCCGCTCAAGTTTGCGATACTGATTCGAATCTTGTCCGCCGCATGGACCGTGGTGTGGAGAAGAAGAGTAGTGAGCAAAATCACAAGAAATTTCTGCATGGGAGCCTCAACGCTTCCCGCCCTTGTATAGATCATCGATGAAACCGCTTTCGTCCAGCTCCCTGATAAACCGCATCTCGGCAAAGTCCTCAGCTTTGGCGGTCTTTGCCTTAGGGTCCGTGATCGCTAGTGGCTCCAAAATGTTCTTGATCCCCTCCAGGGTGGGATATTGTTTTGGGGGAACTTTTTCGTCACTGCTGATATCATCATAGGTCCTTTCCAAAATCTCCTTGTCCGACGACGCGAGATATTTCGTCAGCACCTTTAGTCCTAACTCCCGGTCCGTCTTGATGCGGTGGACGGCCTCGATCTGGGATCTGATATACTTCCTGACGACGTCAGGATTTTCCCGAATGAACGCGCGGGTCGTAGACACCCCTACGCCCTGATAGGGCAGGCGCACACTCACCAGGCTGTTAAAGCCCCTTTTCTGCGCCGTGACGTTGTCCGGTGTATTGAGCATAGCGGCCTGAACCTTTCCTGACTGCAAGGCGCTCAGGCGCTCCGGCACTGTGCCGACCTGCACGATGGCGACGTCCTTCCCCGGAGTCAGTCCGAGCCGCTGTAGCGCAATGCGAGAGATAGAATCGGCCTGCCCGCCAAAAAGCGCGATGGCAACCGAGCCTCCTCTGAGCTGCTCGGCGGTTTTAATCTCGGACCGACTCATGAGCCAGTACTCTGAGACCACATTTCCCCCGGCAATCACGACTACGTCAGCTCCCTTGAGACCGGCGCTCACGATGGGCGGACCGGACACCTGACTTATAGGAGTCTCTCGTGCGATCAAGGCCATGGCCGTAGTGGTTCCGCCTCTGAAATAGACGAGCTGTACATCGAGGCCATTTTTGCGAAACAACCCGGCTTCCTTAGCCATCCAGGCCGGCAGCGCGTTTCCGCTGATTGCATTATTACCCACGGTTACTTTGGTGAGCTGCGCCGAAGCAACAGAGTAAAGGAAATCCGGCATAAACAGGCTAACTGCCAAAATCACTGCCTTCATTGGATCCTCCTTTAGCGACGCGGATTTATTCCTGACGCCGGGTTTGCTTCGAGGGTGTCCGGAGTCTCGCAGATCCCATAGAGCCGGGCCGGGTTGTCCCACAAAATCTTTCGCCTCGTTGCCTCGGACAAGTCGCTATTTTTGGCGAGGTCCCCCACGGTGCGCTCGGGAAACTTCTCCGCAGCGTCGGCATGAGGATAATCGGTGGCCATTATGAGATAGTCGTCGCCGACATGTTCCACAAAGCAGCCGATCAGCTCCTCGCCGGCTTCGCAGCTAACAACACATTGCCGCTTCCAGTAGGTGCTCGGCAGCTCTTTCGTGGTGCGCTCCCGGCCTAGAGTGTAATGCTTCCAGTGTTCGTCCATCCGCTCCAGCCAATAGGGGAGCCAACCGCATCCGGCTTCAAGCTGGGCTACTTTCAGCGTCGGAAAGCGCTCCAACACCCCGTCTGCCGCCAGGGTCAATGCAGCCAGCATCTGCTCCAGCGGGTGGCAAGCGACGTGTCGTCCAAAGGGGCTGTAGCGGTCCGACCCAGCCTGGGCCATAACGGTTCGCGCCCCTTCGTGCACGCAAACGGGAACCTCCAGCTCCGAGGCAACCTCATAGATCGGAAAGTAGTCGGGATGGCCGAACGTTCGTCCCTTGAGCCGGTTCGGGCGCCAAAAGATACCCGAGAGCCCCAACTCATTTTTAGCGCGCCGCAGTTCTTCCACCGCGAGCCGCGTGTCGTGCAGCGGAATGAGCGCTACCCCCTTGAGCCGGGCCTGGTTATGGCTGCAATACTCGGCTAGCCAGTTGTTGTAGGCACGGCAGATAGCAGCCGAGATTCCCGGTTCGATCTCATCATCCCAGATGATGTAGAGGCCCAGCGTGGGAAACAACACTGCGACGTCGACGCCTTCGCGGTCCATGTCGCGCAGATTCGAGGCAGCATCAAAGCCATGCGCAACGCCATCGGCGAAGACGGACCGATACAAAGGATCCTCCGTGAAGAGCGCTGCGCTCATCGCCTCCTCGTCGTAGGTACGATCGCGGGGCAACTGGTCTGAATCCGAGACAGACCGTCCATCGATATAGCGTCGAGACTGAAAAGGCCCGGTGACTTTCACGCGCCCCTTGAACTCGGGCTCCAGATAGCGGTCCCAAAGATCTGACGGCTCCATGATGTGTCGGTCGGCGTCTATAACGTAAAATCCGTTGTTCATCGTAGTTCCTTCTCTGCAAAGTCAATGGTCTTGTGTTCACGAGCTTTCTCCTGCTCACTCCTCATTTCCCTCGTCTCGCACCCATCGAATCACTTTATCCGCATTCCAATTTTAGACTTTTCGATCTTTCGACGGGGCTCACGACATGCTTTGGATTTTAGGTTCCTCGATCAGCGGATCACTTTGTCAGCCCTGGCTAAAACATTTGCCGGAACCGTGAAACCGATCTGCTCGAGTTTCGTCACGTTGATTTGGACATATGCAAGTCATTGCATTACAATGCAATACAAAGGAGATACCCGTATGGAACGTCAATTAACAATGCGATTGCCAGCGGATCTTGCCACCAAATTAGAGCGGTCGGCCAAGCGGCTAAAACGCAAGCGATCGGAAGTGGTCCGAGAGGCTTTAGAACAGTATCTGGACACCGAACCGGAATTACGCCCCATCGAGCGCGTACGCGACCTTCTCGGCAGTGTCGCCAGCGGCCGACCCGACTTGGGTCAGCGCCACCGCGAGTACCTGACCCGCCGGTTGCGCCGTGGCCGTTGAGCTCCTGCTGGATACCGGAGCCTTCGTGGCGCTCGTGGACCGAGACGAGAAGCTGCACGCTGATTGCGTAGCGGCGTTGGAAAAATGGACCGGCCCCGTCGTCACCACGGAAGCGGTGTTGACCGAAACGCTTTATTTGGTCGGACCACAGTGGCGCGCGCAAAAAGCTTGCCTTGAGTTTATCCTCAGGGGCGCCTTTCAATTGGTTCCTTCGTCGACGAAAAGTCTTCAACGGGCCGCGGTCCTGATGGAAAAATACCGCAACGTCCCGATGGATTTCGCGGACGCCACTTTGGCTGTTTTGGCGGAGGAGCTTGAAACCGAGTGGGTGTTCACATTGGACCGGCGCGGATTTTCGACCTACAGAATGCACCGAAACCGAGCTTTCCAGATCATCCCCTAGGTTAGAATAACTATCCATTTCCTTTTCCTTGCCGCGCGCGCATTTCGCCTAATCCTTAATCTTCCACGTTTATCGAATCACTCGGTCCGCTCTTGCCAGCACATTCGGCGGAATCGTCAGGCCAATTTGCTTGGCGGCCTTCAGGTTAATGATGAACTCGAACTTCGTCGGCTGCTCCACAGGCAGGTCAACGGGCTTCGCACCCGTGAAGATATTTGATTTCATCTTCTCCTAGCCCAGGTTCACAGATCAAAAATCCGTCCAAATTGAGAGCGAGGTTATTGCCGCATCGCCTCGTCTACAAAACTGTTATCGAAGGACTGTCTTACGTCGGCCTGTTTGGCCTTTGGATGGTCGACGAACTTCAAGGCGTTGGCCATTGCTTTCTCGATGACCCTGAGCGAGCTGGGGAAAGCGTCTTTGTAGTATTCAAAGCTGCCTTGTAAGGACGCGTCATCATCGACTCGGGTAAATCTCCGCAGTGCCCGCTTGGTTGCCGCGGCATTTTCCCTGGCGAGCTGCTGTCCTTCGTTGAGCGCGCGTAAAAAGTCGACCGCGGTCTTGTGGTTCTTGGCGTCTTTCAGCCACGCCTCCCGCGCCGCAATGACCGCGGTAGGAAACAGACCATATTCGGTCTGGGAAGGTCGAAAGAGCAAGTTGAAGCCCGCGTTCTTTGCGTTTAGCCCGAAGGGATAGCCGATCATGCACACATCCACCCGGCCGCCCGTAAGGGCTGCAAAGGATTCACCGACGCCGCCATTCTGAATGAACGTTACCTCGTTGGGTTT
>WNFP01001158.1_pt1 | contig 36178 bp, 25 predicted proteins | sample 5400201 | NCBI WGS metagenome assembly WNFP01 (sample SAMN13153355, study PRJNA577476) | soil metagenome | isolation source: 115 cm saprolite under Madrone tree | place: USA:California | collected 2016-06-14 | reverse complement strand
CCCGCCGATCGCTCCCGCCACCGTGGCCCACGAACCGTCCGCCCCAAAAACCGTCGAAGGCACACCCGTCAGGTACACCGCCGCAAACGGCAGCAGGTACGTCAGCGCTACCAGCACAACCGCCGCAGTCATCGCCCGTGGATAAGTCCGCTGCGGCCGCTCGACTTCCTGCGCAATCGTCGAAGCGTTGTCCCATCCCATGTAGTTCCACATCGCCACCAGGACGCCGCCAAGCAGTCCCAACCCGGTAGCGGCCGGCGCGCTATGTGCTTCCGCCAGCGTCCCCATTTTGAACGGAGCCATCACCACAATCGCTGCGAACGGCGACGACAACAGGAAGAATAGCCACAGCGACGTAATTCCCACCACGCGAATTCCGGCAAGATTCAAAATCGCGCACGTCACCACCACGAACAGTCCGGTATAGATTCCGTGGTTTCCCACGCCAAACCACGGCGACACTTGCTTCAAATAAAAAACAAAAAGCGTCGGATAAATGGCCATGTCAAAAATGCTTGCGGCCAGCGACAGCCACGCTTCCTGAAATCCCCAGAGATTCCCCAATCCTCGCCGCACCCACGCGTAGTAGCCACCCTCTTCGGGCAGCGCGCTCGACAGCTCGCCAATCATGAACGCCGTCGGCAAGCACCACAGCACCGGCAGAAACAGCAGGATCAATATCCCGTGCCCGTACCCGGCTCCATGAATAATTTCTTCCGTCCCATATGTGCCGCCAGATACCATGAAAAATGTCGTGGCCACAAGCGGCCACAGCGTAAGTTTGGTGATTCTCTTTTTCGCTGTTGGAATTGCGCGGGAAGGTAGCTGGGTGGGAACCGATATAGAACTCAATTTGTACTCTCGTCCTCCTAAAGGAAACTCGCTTTTGCCACTGCTTTGACTGCTCTGCGGTCACCCTGAAAATGGTGCGAGTTCGCATTCGCAGAATACAAGAGTCGCCCCGGCATACAAGAAGAAAATGCATTCAAGCGAAAATATTTTCTGCCCCACTATTCCTGCGTTTATCCGTGCGTTCGTAGTCCGAGGCATCTCCACTGACTTCATCATCGCGCAAACCAACCGCTTCAAAGCCCCATCTCCGGCGCTGGGAGCGCTCTCTTCACCAGTTTTTACGGCCACGATCATTACCAGAAGGATTACGAAACCGAACTCGGCCGCCCGTGGGACAACAAGGCTCTAAGGGAAAAAAGTCTCCCCCTTCTATCGCGTGAACCACATCACTACCCCCACGTTGTTCATGGGCGGGGAAATCGACTGGAACGTCCCCATCCTCGGCAGCGAGCAGATGTACCAGGCCCTCAAAAGCCTCGGCCGCTCCACCGAACTAGTCGTGCATCCCCGCGAATACCACGAATTCAAAACGCCGTCCCACATCAAAGACCGTCTCGAGCGCTACCTGGCCTGGTACAACCACTATGTAAAGGGTGACGCAACCCCCGCCCGTTCCATGCCGGCCCCGAAAATGTAGGTGCCGGGTTTGCTCAGGGTTTGCTCTGCCTCTCTGGATTTAGTGTCATCCCAAATGAAACCGATTTGGAACCAACGGCGTCCCATGCAGAGCGGGTGATTCCCCAGGGCAATTTTCAGACAAGCAGGGCAATTAAAAACGACGGTCGGAGGACAATAGTGCGAAAGCATGCGAGCGCGTTAGCGGTATTGGTGGTGTTGTTGGTGGTTTTGCCTTTGGCGGCGCAGGCTCCCGGCCAGGCGGATTTATCGGCGATCCATCAGATCAAAGAAGAAGGCTTTGCTAATTCGAAAGTAATGGAAATCATGAGCTACCTGACCGATGTCTACGGCCCGCGTCTCACCAATTCGCCGGACATCAAGGAAGCCGCCGCCTGGACCACCAGCAAGATGAAAGAATGGCAGCTCGCAAACGTCCATCTCGAGCAGTGGGGACCCTTTGGTCGCGGCTGGTCCAACGAACGTTTTTCCGCCCAGGTTATTTCCCCTCGCCAGTTTCCCCTGATCGCCTATCCCAAAGCATGGACCCCCGGGACCAATGGTCCGGTGACTGCCGAAGCCGTCTTCGCGCCCATCTTGAAGGAAGAAGACATGCCGAAGTACCGCGGCCAACTGAAAGGCAAGTTTGTCCTTACCGCGGCTATCCCTGAGAATCCCGAGCGCTTTGATCCACAAGCTCATCGCTACACCGATGCCGAGTTGGCCGATCTCGCCACTCAGCCCGTGCCCGTTCAAAATCCAGAAGATCGCGCCGCACAAATCCGCGCCCAGCGCGAGTTTAATCTCAAGGTACAGAAGTTCCTCGTCGAGGAAGGTGTCGCCGCATGGATCGAACCTTCGCGCAGCGACGACGGCACCGTTTTCGTCCAGCAGGGAGGCGGCCGCGATAAGGAAAAAGATCCCCCGGCTCCGCCGCGCGTCGCCGTAGCCAGCGAAAATTACGGCCGCATCGTCCGCATGCTCGACAAGAAAGTTTCCGTCACCCTTCAGCTCGATATCCAGAACAAGTTCTACGACGACGATCTGTACTCCTTCAACATCCTCGGCGAAATCCCTGGCACCGACAAAGCCAAAGCCGACGAAATCGTCATGCTTGGCGCGCACTTCGATTCCTGGCACGCAGGAACCGGCGCCACCGACAACGGTGCGGGCTCCGCCGTCATGCTTGAAGCGATCCGAATCCTCAAATCCACCGGCCTCAAGATGCGCCGTACCGTCCGCCTCGGGCTCTGGACCGGCGAGGAACAGGGCTTGCTCGGCTCTCGCGCCTACGTCAAGCAGCATTTCGCCGATCCCGAAGTCATGAAGCCGACTCCAGAGCATGCCAAGCTCGACGCTTACTACAACGTGGACAACGGCACTGGCAAAATTCGCGGCGTCTATCTTCAAGGCAACGAAATGGTCGCCCCGCTCTTCTCCGCCTGGATGGTCCCGTTCCACGACCTCGGCATGAACACCCTCACCATCCGCAACACCGGCGGCACCGATCATCTTTCTTTCAACGCCGTCGGCCTCCCCGGTTTCCAATTCATCCAGGACGCCTTGGACTACGACACGCGCACCCACCATTCCAACATGGACGTTTACGAGCGCATCCAGGAGCCTGACATGAAGCAGATGGCCGTCATCGTCGCCTCTTTCGTCTACATGACCGCCAATCGCGACGATATGCTTCCGCGCAAGCCCCTGCCCAAACCGCAGCCTGCGCGCCCCCAACCCTGAGTGCCTGGCAGAGCGGCGCCCGCCCCATTGGGCGCCCTACTCCCCGGGACAACGACCACTGAATGGCGGTTTTCGGTGGTCAGTCAACGTGACATCCGCCTTTGTCCGTCGTCTGATACTGCCAGGGGGATGCTATGTCCTCGTTCTGGCGTGATCTTCGCCATGCTTTGCGGTTTCTTCGGCTCAGCCCCGGCTTCACCCTCGTCGCCGTCCTCACGCTTGCTCTCGGTATCGGCGCCAACACTGCCATCTTCCAGCTCATCGACTCCATCCGCCTGCGTACCATTCCGGTCAAGAATCCCCAGGAGTTAGGGACGATCAGGATTGCGGACCGCCACTGGGGTTCCGGCCAGTTCTCCAGCCAGTATTCCCAGCTCACCTTTGCCATGTGGGAGCAGATCCGCAAGCGCCAGGAAGGATTCGCCGAAATCGCCGTGTGGTCCGACCAGCGGTTCAATCTGGCCACCGGTGGGGAAGTCCGCAAAGCAAAAGGCATCCGCGTCAGCGGCGACTTCTTTCACGTCCTTGGCGTCGAGCCGATTTTGGGGCGCCTGCTTGGTCCGGAGGATGACCAGCCGGGTTGCGGCGCCTCTGCAGCAAACATCAGTTACGCCTTCTGGCAGCGAGATTTTGCCGGCGATCCCTCCGCGGTTGGAAAACGGCTGACTCTGGACGGGAATTCATTTCAGGTGATCGGCGTCACCCCGCCGGGTTTCAATGGCATTTCCATTGGCGACACTTATGACGTTGCTGTGCCCATCTGCGTCGAGCCCATCCTCAGCCCCCGCAACAACCGTCTTACGCTCCGTCACGCCTGGTGGCTCGCCACTATCGGCCGCTTGAAACCCGGATGGACCATTCCGCGCGCTAACGCTCAAATGCTCGCGGTCACTCCTGCCATTCTGCAAGAAACGATTCCGCCCGTTTATGACGCCGAAGGCACGAAGAAGTATCTCGAATACAAACTCGGAGCGTTTTCCGCGAGCACCGGATTTTCAGAATTGCGCAAGGATTCCGAGACGTCCTTGTGGCTGCTCCTGGGAATCACCGGGCTGGTCTTGCTCATCGCATGTGCCAACCTGGCGAACTTGATGCTCGCACGCACCAGCGCTCGCGAACGGCAAATCACCATCCGGCGGGCGCTCGGAGCGTCGCGTTGGCGAATGGTCCGCGAGCTGCTCTCGGAGAGCCTGTTGATTGCACTCGGTGGGTCGATTTGCGGATTGTTTCTGGCGTTTGCGATCAGCCGCATGCTTGTGGCTTTCATCAGCACGCAGCAGAATCAGGTTTTTCTCGATCTCGGAATGGATTGGCGCGTCCTGGTGTTTACCACCGGGCTTGCGGCACTGACTACCGTCTCCTTCGGATTGGCGCCGGCCTTGCGTGCCACGCGGGCCGAGCCCGCCACGCTACTTCAGTCGGGGAGCCGCGGGACGACGGGAGGCCGGGAGCGGTTTAGCCTTCGGCGCATTCTCATCGTGTCGCAAGTGGGCCTCTCCGTCGTCCTGTTGACGGGTGCGCTGCTTTTTGTCAGGAGTTTGCGCAACTTGACGACCTTGAATGTTGGCTTCGAGCAAACCGGAATCTTGGTCACCAGCGTTGATTTCGGTCGCCTGAAGATCCCCGAGGAGCGATACACCGAATACAAGATTGATCTCGTGAAGCGCATCGAGGCTATCCCCGGCGTCGAATCCGCCGCCCACGCCATGCTCGTCCCCTTTGGCGGAAGCACCTGGAATGACAACGTCATCAACGAGGGTTCCGACCAGGATGCAGGTGTTGCCTGGGAAAATTTTCTCGGCCCGGGTTATTTTAAGACCGTTGGGACGCCGCTCCTCGCCGGGCGCGATTTTGATGAGCGCGACACCGCCACTTCGGTCAAGGTTGCCATTGTGAATCAGGCCTTTGCGCGCAAAATTCTCAAAGTCTCTGATCCTCTTGGGAAGCGGTTCCGCATTCACGAGGCGCCGGGGAAGCCCCGCCCTCTTTACGAGATTGTGGGTGTGACCGCGGATAACAAGTTTCAGGACATGCACGAGGAATTCTTGCCGTTCATGTATTTCCCGTCTACACAGGAAGAAAAACCCAGCCCCGAGGATCAAATCCTTATCCGCTCGTCGCTTCCTTTGACGAGCCTCATCGGTTCGATGAAAGAAACGATCGCCGATGTCAATCCGGGCATCGACCTTGAATTCTTGGTTTTCAAGACGCGGATTCAGAATTCCTTGCTTCAAGATGAATTGATGGCCACCCTTTCGGGCTTCTTCGGATTCCTGGCCGCGCTCCTTGCGGCCATTGGGCTCTACGGTGTTATGTCCTATATGGTGATCCAGCGGACCAAGGAAATTGGAATCCGCATGGCGATTGGCGCCGAGCGGTTCGACGTTCTAAGAATGATTCTTCGTGAAGCCACTGTGCTTACCGTCACGGGCATGGTGCTTGGCATTGGCCTGGCGCTTGGCGCGGCGCAAGCCGCCAAATCGCTGCTCTATGGCTTGAAGCCTCGCGACCCCCTCACTCTGGCAATGGCGGTTGTCACTCTGACCGCCGTCGCCGCGCTCGCCAGCTTTTTGCCGGCCTATCGCGCTTCCAAACTCGATCCCCTGACAGCGTTGCGTTATGAATAGCTGACCGCTTCCTCTCCCGAGCAGCGCCCTCATAGCTTTAAGCGCTGCAACTTTTTCTCACGATGTTCCGGCTGTCTCTCTGCTAAACTACGCCCCCGGTTTGCGTTCCATCTCTATTCCGAGGAGTATGCGCGTGAAAATCATTCGTGGCATCGCATTGGCGACCTTAGCCGTGACTGTTTCGTCGTGCACTGTTGCGCAAGAATCCGCTACTAAGTCGGCTCCCACCGTTCCACGCAGCATTACCATTGACGACTACTTCCAAATTCGCGATGTTGCTCAACCCGAATTGAGCCCCGATGGCCAGTGGGTCGCCTACGCCGTTCGCACTCGTATGCTGAAGGAAGACAAAAACGAGCAGCGTCTCTGGATGGTCTCCACTCACGGCGGCGACTCCATCCCTCTCACTGCCGAAGGCGTCTCCTCTTCCCACCCCCGCTGGAGCCCCGACGGGAAATACCTGGCCTTCCTGTCAGCCCGTAATGGCGGCAAGAATCAGGTGTGGCTCCTTGATCGTCGCGGAGGCGAAGCTCAGAAGCTCACCGAAGTCGCTCAAGGCATCAACGATTTCGAATGGTCTCCTGATTCCACTCGGCTTGTCCTCATCCTCCAGGATCCCAAGCCCGAAGACGCCGAGGCCGCCAAAGACAAGGACAAAGACAAGCCCGCCGCGAAACCGAAAACTCCTCCTCCCCTCGTAATCGATCGCCTCCAATTCAAGCAAGACACTGTCGGCTATCTCGACCGCCGCCGCGACCACCTCTATGTTTTCGACGTCGCCTCAAAAAAGACTACGCAACTCACCTCCGGCGATTTCGACGACACTGAACCCGCCTGGTCGCCCGATGGCAAGTCTCTTGCCTTCAGTAGCAACCGCTCATCCGATCCCGACCGCAATTACAACTCCGACATCTGGGTCGTCGCAGCCGACAATTCCGACAAAGGCGTCCATCTCACCCAAGTCACCACCAATCCCGGCTCCGACCGCGCCCCTGCTTGGTCCCCCGACGGCAAATGGATCGCCTACGTCACCGAAACCGACGTCAAGGCTATGATCTATGCCACGCATCATCTCGCCATCTCTCCATCCGCCGGCGGAGAAGCAAAAGTTTTGACCCTGGCCTTCGACCGCAGTGTGCGCCGCCCGCGCTTTTCCGCCGATGGCCGCGCCATCTACTTCATTGCCGACGATGATGGCACGCAAAATCTCTGCCGCATTTCCGTTACTGGCGGCGATGTCTCCCGCCCCATCGGTGGCTCGCTCAATGTCGCTACCTATTCGCTCGGCAAAGATGGCGCCATCGCGGCGCAAATCGGTTCACTCGATCGCCCCGATGAGATCTTCTTCCTGGCGGCTTCGGCAAAGGAACCCGCACGTCTCACCAAAACTAACGACGCCCTCTTCGCGCAGCTCCGCCTGGCCCAAATTGACTACGTCCACTTCAAAAGCAAGGACGGCACCACCGTCGCCGGCTACCTCTACAAACCTCTCGACTACACTCCCGGCAAAAAAGTCCCCACTCTGCTCAATCCGCATGGTGGCCCCGTTGGCCAATACTCCGCTTCCTTCTACCACCTCGCCCAGCTCTTCGCCGCCAACGGCTATGCCGTTCTCTTGCCTAATCCACGCGGCTCCTCCGGCTATGGCCAGAAATTCTGCGAAGCCATTTTTGCCGACTGGGGCAACAAGGATTTCCAGGACGACATGGCCATGGTGGATTACGCCATCGCGCAAGGCATCGCCGATCTCGACAAGCTAGGCGTCGGCGGCTGGTCCTACGGTGGCATGTCCACCGACTTCATCATCGCGCAGACCACGCGCTTCAAAGGCGCCATCTCCGGCGCGAGCATTGCGCTGCTGCCCAGCGGCTTCGGCCACGATCAATATCAGAAAGACTATTTCTCTGAGCTTGGCTATCCCTGGGAAAACAGAGCCACGTGGGAAAAAATCTCGCCCTTCTACCGCGTGAAGAACATCACCACACCCACCCTCTTCATGGGTGGCGACATTGACTGGAACGTTCCCATCATCGGCAGCGAGCAGATGTACCAGGCGCTAAAGAGCCTTGGCCGCACCACCGAACTCGTTGTCTATCCTGGCGAATATCACGGCTTCACCATCCCCTCTCATCTTAAAGATCGTCTCGAACGCAACCTCGCCTGGTACGCCCACTACGTCAAAGGCGATTCCACTCCTGCGCGTCCACCTGAGCCCTCACCCACACCAGCCTCCGCCGCCAAACCCGCCGACTAACAATTCTTCTCCTTGGTAGGGGCGCGGCATCGCTGCGCCCTTTTTTTGCCACGCCTGGCCATTCTTGTCTCTCTGTCCTCTGTGCTGAAATCCCATTCAACGTCTTGCCCCAATCGCTCTCCCCGCGTTAAGCTCCATCCTCTCCGGGAGGCACAAGATGCGTAATCGTGTTTCAATTGTCTTAGCTCTCTTTCTGACTCCGCTCCTCGCCCAAGCTCAAACCAAATTTAGCGTCGGGACCGCTTCCGCCTCTCCCGGCGAAAAATCCACCGGCACGCTCGAAGTCCCCGCCGGCGTTGATGCCGCCACCAGCATTCCGGTAGTCGTCGTCAACGGCGCCAAGCCCGGCAAAACCCTCGCGCTCGTCTCCGGCGCTCACGGCACCGAGTACGTCTCCATCATTGCCGTCGAAAAACTCATCGCCGCCCTCGACCCATCGCAAGTCACCGGCACCGTCATTCTCGTCCCGCTCATCAACATCCAGTCCTTCGAGCAAAAAGTCCCCCACGTTAATCCCATAGACAACAAGAGCATGAACCGCTTCTACCCCGGCAAACTCGACGGCACGCAAACCGAGCGCGCCTCCTACCTCATCACTAAGGAAATCGTCGACCGCTGTGATTACCTCATCGACTACCACGGCGGCGATCTCGACGAAAGCCTCCGCCCGTACGCATACTGGGGCCCGACTGGCCGCGAAGCTCAGGATCGCACCTCCAAGGAAATGGTCCTCGCCTTCGGTCTCGACCACATTATCATCTGGCGCGAGCGCCCCACCGACCCCGCCGCCACTCGCTACCTCGATAACACCGCCTCCGTTCGCGGCAAGTCCTCCATCGTGGTGGAAGCCGGCCACGCTGGCACTGTCGAGTCCGACGACGTTACCCTCCTCGTCAACGGCACCCTAAGCACTATGCGTGCCCTGAAAATGCTCCCCGGTGACCCTCACCCCATCGAAAATCCCGTCTGGATCGAAAAACTAGTCGACGTCCTCGCCGACGGCCCCGGCATCTGGTACCCCCTCGTCAAGCGCGGCACGTACGTCTCCGCCGGCATGAAACTCGGCACCATCACCGACTACGTCGGCAAAGTCATCGCCGAACCCCGCGCCCCCGTCTCCGCCGTCGTTCTCCACGTCAACGCCGTCCCTTCTCTCAAAAAGGGCGACAATATCGCCGACCTGGGCGTCCCCGCCGCCCACGCTCCCTGAACTGCACTGCATCGCGGTGTGACCGAATGGGCGCGCGCAGCATCAGACGTGCACTCATGCCTATTAGCATTGAAGGCCGTCAGGACGGAGCAGGCGTCATCTACCATTGCCACGGTGACATGACCATTGATGATTTCTTCCAGGCAGGTATCGGTTTCCTTGCCTTCCCGGATGGAGTCAAGAAGTGGCGCTACGCCATCATTGACCTCACTTCCGTCGGTGCCATGAAAATCAACTCCGACGACATTCGCACTGTCGTTGAGCAAAACAAGCGCATCGCCGCCATCGCTCATCCGGGCCCGCTACTTGCCGTTGCCTCCCCCAAAGATCTCGGCTTTGGCCTAGCCCGTATCTGGGAAGTCCTGATGGAACAAATCGGCTGGGAAACCATGACGTTCCGGTCCCGCCGAGAAGCCGAAGCCTGGATCCGTCAGCGCGCCAAGCAGAAATTCGACCTCGACGTCCCCCTAGCCTCGTCCGCCGCGTAGTCGCGTTTTCTGGCCCGTCTATTGGAAGGGCTTTTCTTCCTCTCTGTGAACTCTGTGTTAAGTCTTTTCACTTGCTGATTCTTCCCATCACCAAATCAAAACGGCGCCCCGCCAAACGCACGAGCCGCCGTTTTCTTCCGTTCTCGGAAACGTAAACTTAGTTCTTGTTCGCCACCTGTGACGGGGCCTCTTGCCGCGGCGCCATGGATACCACAATGTATTCCCTTTCCTTGTCGTCCGCTTCCGCCACTTTCAGGATCAATTTGTCCTTATGAATCCGGAATTGCGCCGTCTCCCCGATCGGCAGCAGCGCCGGATGCTTGTCATCCTTCGGCCGTATCCGGTAGACCACCCGGTCGGTCTGCAGCACATATTCCTGGCAAAGCATTTCCTGCGTTTTCTTGCTCTGCCCGTCCGTCCCCAACAATTCACCTGTTAAGGATTTCGATCCCTTTTCCTGCATCCCGCAGGACGTCGAGTCCATCCTCAGCAAGGTCCCCTTTTGATAGTCGCCGTGCTCTTTCGCAGCGCACACCCCTGCTAACAGTAGGCCAGCCGCAAGCGCATATCTTTTCATATACATATGGGTCATCCCCTTTCTCCTCGAACATAAGGGAACCCACATGTGCAGAAAATAGAGCCACAGTCCTCCTGTGCCCAATTCCTAAATCCCACCGCATTTCTCATCGCCCTTGGCGCTCAAATGCTGCGCTTGGCGAACTGGCGGTCCATGTTCATGGAGAGATTTTGGTCAAGAACCACTGCTACGTAGCGCGAGCAAATCTGCATTTCACCCCTTGCCCATGCGGAAATGGCGGGAAGCTTCACTCGGAAAGCGTGCTCCAGCTTTTCAGCCAAGCGGTAATACACCGATACTTCTCTCAGCCAGGGGCTCTTCAAATCAGGCGACAATTCGTTGCACAGATGCAGAAGCGTGCCGAAATCCCCTGCGCCAATGGCCGCTCCGTCAATTCCAGCCGTCACTTGCGACGAGTCCGACAGCGGCTGATTTGCCGTCGTTATCCAGATCGCGCGCCACTGCGAAATGCCGAATTTCACCAGGGCAAAGGTGGCGAACACGAGGATGAGTATCGAAACCATATTTCGCTCAGCGCTAGTTTCCCTTAATGTTCTTATTTACCCTATAGAGCGCCAGTACCAGCCAGATTGAACCGTTGCATGGCCTGAGAGTTGCCCTAACTGATTGATGGCGAGGGACATTAGGACGACTTCCGCCTGGCAGGCCCCCCTTCCCGTCCTTCCACTCCCTAGGTACTAACTTATAAACTAATAATGGAACAGCGTTGACCCGGAAATCCGGACAGACTAATTTACTTAAGTCGGCGAAGACTCGCCTCTCACTTCCACCTCATGAGTGCCCCTCCCATTCATCCCGTCGCCGCTTCTGTAGAGGCAGGAGATCAAGATCTGGCGCTCGAATTTCAGAAAATTGAGAAGCGCGATTGGTGGATCCGGGGGTACTCCATTTCTGTCGCCTTTCTGCTGGTGTTTGCGATCGTCGCCTTTAGTTTCCCCGCGGTGCGTCGCGGCGTGGAAGCCTTTTTCAAGGTCAACATGATTGACGTTGTTTTTGGTTTGATCGCCCTGGTGGTGCTCTTTAATGCCTATGTGATCTCTCAAGCAATTCTCATCAAGCGGCTTCGCCGCCAGCTTGCCGAGAAGCAGGGCCATTCAGACCTCCTCCGCAACCTGGCCATGGTTGATCCGTTGACTGGTCTGTATAACCGTCGCTTTGCGGAGCAACGCCTGGCCGCCGAAGTCGCTCGCTCCGAGCGCAAGGGACATCCGCTGACTGTACTTACGCTGGACTTAAACAAATTTAAGGAGATCAATGATACGTACGGCCATCCTGCCGGTGACCTCGTATTGCAGGAATTTGCCGCCCATCTGAATAACGTGATTCGGGGTGGCGACTTGGCCGTGCGCTTAGGCGGAGACGAATTCCTCGTTTTGCTGCCCGAGTGCACCTCACAGCAGTTGCAGCTTGTGTTGGGACGCCTCGGCTCGTTGGAAGTAGACTGGGGCGGTCAGCGAATTCCAATCACCTTTTCCGCCGGATGGAAACAATACGAAGTCGGGGAGCGCCCTGAGCAAATGCTGGCACGCGCCGATGAACTCCTGTACGCCAGTAAGCGCGCCGGCAAGAAAATGCAACCTTTGGCAGTTGGCCAGCACCAATCAACGGGAAAACCCCGTAAAACGGAAGCAAGAACCGCGCCACTCCACGTTTTAGTCGATCTCAGTTGCCCTTACTGCCGAAAGAAAAACTCCGTTGCACTGGACACCCATTCCGGCGCCAACGAGGCTGCTGCGCGCGAAGTCCGGTGTGCCCACTGCAAGCGCGCCTGGGAGCCCGTGGTTTCCGGACCCATCGTGGCCGGCCCGTTCCCCAAGTGAACTAGCTCCCGGAAGGGCCCTTACATGGAGACGGCCCCGCCGTACGCGTCCGCTCTTTGTTTTCCTGACTTTTTCTGTTTCGTACTATATTTAACACTGTAGATAACTACATTTGGAGTGCGGGAGCTTGCTCCCGCTTTTCATTTGCTGCCGCCATTTTCACGCATCCTAGTCCCAAACAACGCAGAGTGGCTTTTTTGTAAGTCCCTTCCATTGATATTCATGCGATTTCATCGGGAGTGGCGGGGTAGTTAACCAAATTTATGATGCCCAGTTTTTTCCCATCGTGCCCCGATCCGCCCGCATGCGTAATCTAACTTGCTCCCGCGTTCGCTCCCTGCGTACTCCGTGTCTCTGCGTTCTACTCATCTTCCGCGGTTGCTCCCGATTCCTCCCACCCTTGAACTTTCAACCTTCTTCCTTACCCGCAACGCATTGCTCCATTTCCGCAGCCAGAGTATCCTCTCCCTTCTCGTGGAGGACTCGCATGCGAATCGGTGCGGCAGGGAAGTGGTTCGTCACTGGACTCATCGTTGCAACAATTCTCTGTGCTTCGGCGAACGCGCAGCAACTCGACCAGAAGGTCGGCCAGCAATTCGATCAAAAATTCTTTTCCGAAATGCGCTGGCGCTGCATCGGCCCGTTCCGCGGAGGCCGTACCGTGGCCATTTCCGGCGTGCCGCATCAGCCTAACGTCTTCTACATGGCCGCCGTCAATGGCGGCGTCTGGAAGACCACTGATTTCGGGAACACCTGGAATCCGATTTTCGACGGCCAGCCCAGCGGCTCCGTCGGCGCGCTGGCGGTTGCTCCTTCTGATCCCAACATTATTTACGCCGGCAGCGGCGAAGGATTGCAGCGGCCCGATCTTGCGACCGGCGATGGCGTCTACAAATCCACCGACGCCGGGAAGTCCTGGAGCCACCTCGGCCTGCGCGACGCCCAGCAAATCACCGCGATCCTCGTCGACCCGAAGGATCCCAACCGCGTCTTCGTTGCTGCCGAGGGACATCCCTACGGTCCTAACGCCGAGCGCGGCGTTTTCCGTTCCACCGACGGCGGAAATAAATTCGAAAGAGTTCTCTATAAGGATGAAAACACCGGCGCCGCCGATCTTGCTTTCGATCCCGCAAATCCACAAATCATGTACGCGGTGCTGTGGGCAGCGCGCGTTGCGCCGTGGGAGGTTCGCAGCGGCGAATCTTTCATCAGTGCCGGCAGCGGCCTTTTCAAATCCACCGATGGCGGCAACAATTGGCGCCCGCTCACCAAGGGTCTTCCCGAAGCCGCCGATGGCCTGGGCCGAATCGGTATCGCTGTTTCACGCAGCGACCCAAAACTCATTTACGCAACCGTCGAAGCAAAGAAAAATGCCGGCGTCTACCGTTCCGATGATTCCGGCGAATCCTGGAAACAGGTAAACAGCGATCGCCGCATCGGCGGTCGCGGCCCGGGCGCAATGGGCATAGCCATCGCGCCGGACAACCCGGATGTGATTTACGTCGCGAACACCACCACGTGGAAATCAACGGACGGTGGAAAAACATTTGTAGGGTTCAAAGGCGCGCCCGGCGGCGACGATTACCAGCGCATTTGGATCAGCACGGAAAATCCGCAAGTCATTGCGCTCAGCTCAGACCAAGGCGCAGTCATCAGCGTGAACGGCGGCGCGACGTGGAGCACCTGGTACAATCAGCCAACCGCGCAGTTTTATCACGTCACTACCGACAATCGTTTTCCATACCGGGTTTACGGTTCGCAGCAGGAGAGCGGTGCTGCTGCCACGCTGAGCCGCAGCGATTACGGCGAAATCACGTTTCGCGATTGGCATCTCATCGGCATCTTCGAGTACGGATATGTCGCTGTTGATCCGCTCGATCCGAATATCCTGTATGGCGACTGGCTCACACGAACGAAACAGGATATCGGCGAATACGCGAAGGTCACTCCGGAGCCGGTTCGCCGCGGCGAATATCGTTATACTCGCACGCTGCCGGTCGTTTTTTCGCCGCTCGAACCGCACACGCTTTATTTCGCGGCCAATGTGCTTTTCAAAACGACCGATGCGGGAAACAGTTGGCAGGTCATCAGCCCCGATCTCACGCGCGAATCCTATGAAATTCCCGCGAACCTCGGTGTTTTCGCGGCGAGCGATCCGGAAAAAGGGAAGCACCGCGGCGTCATTTACGCCGTCGCTCCCTCGTTCAAGGAAGCGAACACGATTTGGGCGGGCACCGACGACGGGTTGATTCAGCTTACGCGCGACGGAGGAAAATCCTGGCAAAACGTCACTCCGCCCCAGTTGAAACCGTGGAGCAAGATTTCCATTATCGAAGCTTCGCACTTCGAAGCGGGCACGGCCTACGCGGCGATCAATTCGTTCCGGCTCGACGATTTGCGCGCGCACATTTATCGCACGCGCGATTATGGAAAAAATTGGACGGAAATTACGAAAGGTATTCCCGACGGCGGCGCCAGCAACGTGGTGCGCGAAGATCCCGTCCGAAAAGGATTGCTCTACGTTGGCACGGAAGGCTCCGTCTATTTTTCCATCAACGACGGAGACGACTGGCAGCCGCTGCAGTTGAATCTGCCGCACACATCCATGCGTGATCTCGCCATTCATGGAGACGACTTAATCGTCGCCACCCACGGCCGCTCGTTCTGGATTCTCGATGACGTCACGCCCTTGCGGCAACTGAACGCCGACATTGCGAAAGAAAATGTGCATCTCTTCGCACCACAGGAAGCCATTCGTTTTCGCTGGAACCGCAATCCAGACACGCCGCTTCCGCCGGAATTCCCCGCGGGGAAAAATCCACCTGATGGCGCGGTCATTGATTATTACCTCCCGGAAAATGCAAAGGGCGCGGCCAGTCTGGAAATTGTCGACGAGCAAAATCATCTGGTGCGCCGCTACTCGAGTGCAGACAAGGCCGAACCACTTGAGAAGACCGCCGGCGAGCATCCGATTCCGATGTACTGGGTACGTCCGACGCAGATTCTCTCCGGAGCCGCCGGGATGCACCGTTTTGTCTGGGACATGCATTACGCGCCACCGGATTCTCTCGGGCACGAATTTCCGATCTCGGCGATCGTGCATGACACGCCGAAACATCCGCTGGGAGCATGGGCACTCCCTGGTAAGTACGCCGTGAAGCTGACTGTTGAGGGGAAGAGCTATTCTCAGTTATTCGTCGTGAAGATAGATCCGCGCATCAAGACTTCACTTGCGGATCTTCGCAAACAGTTTGAAATGCAGAGCGGCTCAATCGAAGGAATGAATGAAACCTTTGAGGCGCTCGCAAAAGTTCGCTCGGTGCGCGCGCAGTTGAAGGAGCGTGCCGCCAAGGCGGGGAAGGGCGCGCTTGCCGATACGATCGCGGCTCTCGACAAGCAAGCTGCGGAACTGGAAGGCGCGGCGCAGAGCAATTTCTTTGGCTTGCCGCCCGGCGCCAAGCAACTGGAGAATTTCTCCAGCTTGAACCAGCATTTCGGCGGCATCCTGTCCGTTGCGGACAGCGCCGACGCAGCGCCCACAACGCAAGCCACCGCGGTCTACAGGGAACTCGAAGGAGATCTCGAGAAGCTCACTGCACGCTGGACGAAAATCCGGCAGCAGGATATTCCGGCACTCAACACCGAACTGAAAAAAGCCGGCCTAACCGCTGTCGATCCGAATAAGTCACCCGAGGCCACTCCATCCGCGGATGCCGACGGAGACGACGAACCGTGAGCGGTGCCGCAATGGAATTTCGAGAGGCGACAATATGAAGTGTTCTCCGGCCTTGCGATTTGTGCTTGGTTCCGCGCTCCTATTGTCCACGGCATTTGTGATGGCCGGCATAGGCCAGGCGCAGCAGATTCCTGAATCGCTCTACTCCGAAATGAAATGGCGAATGATCGGGCCATTCCGCGCGGGAAAAGTGAATGCGGTCGCGGGCGTGCCGGGGAATCCCGGAGTTTATTATTTCGGCGCAGACGGCGGAGGCGTCTGGAAAACGACGGACGGCGGCACCGTTTGGAAGCCGATTTTTGACAGAGAGCCGGTCGCTTCGATTGGAGCGCTGGCGCTGGCGCCTTCGAATCCGAGCATCATTTATGTCGGAACGGGCGTCAACACGATTTTTGCCGACAGCAGCTACGGGGATGGAATTTACAAGTCCATTGACGGCGGAGAGAACTGGCAACCCGTTGGTCTGAACGACGCGCGGCATATCGGGAGAATCCTGATTGACCCGCGCAATCCGGATGTCGTGCTGGTCGCCGCGATGGGCCATAGTTCCGGGCCGAACGAAGAGCGCGGAGTTTTCCGCTCGGCGGACGGCGGGCGGAGCTGGAAGAAAGTTCTGTACAAAGACAATGTCACCGCGGCGGTGGATCTTTGCTTCGAGCCGGGAAATCCGCGCGTGGTGTACGCAACGCTCTGGCATGGCGTACGCAAGCCCGGACAAAAGGGAACTTCCTTCGAGCCCGGTAGCGGGCTTTATAAGTCGGTCGATGAAGGGCTCACCTGGACACAAATCACGGGGCACGGGCTTCCGGAAGGCGATTGGGGACGGGCGGGAGTTGCCGTCGCACCGGAAAACCGCGGACAGCGCGTGTACGTAATCGTGGAAGCGAAAGACAAAAAAGGCGGGCTGTACCGTTCCGACGACGCGGGGGCTACCTGGAAAAAAGCTACGGAGGATCAGCGGATCACCGGGTATTGGTATATGAGCGAAATTTTCGTTGACCCGAAAAACGCCGACATCGTTTATTTGCCGTCGCAAAACCTGTACCGTTCGAACGACGGCGGGCACACGTTTACGGCGATCAAAGGCGCGCCGGGCGGCGACGATTACCACACGGTGTGGATCGATCCGACAAATTCCCAGCGAATCATGCTGGGTGTGGATCAGGGCGCCACGATCAGCTTGAACGGAGGAGAGTCCTGGACCACCTGGTATAACCAGCCGACGGGAGAATTCTACCGCGTGGCGACGGATCACCGGTTTCCTTACTGGGTTTATGGACCGCAGCAAGATAGCGGCACGGCGGGCATTATCAGTCGTGGAAACAACGGACAGATTACGGAGCGCGATTGGTTTCCCGTCGGACCGGGAGAAAGCGGTTACACAATTCCCGACCCGCTGGACGCGGATGTGGTTTACAACGCCGGGCCGGGCGGGAGCGTCGTGCGATTATCGAAAACGACGGGGCAGGTACGGGACATTTCACCCGCGCCCGTATCGTTCGAGAGCAAATACCGGTTTAATTGGACCATTCCGATGGCTTTTTCGCCGCAGGACCCGCACCTGCTTTATCTCGGGACGCAATTTCTGCTGAAGACGTCGAATGGCGGCACGAGCTGGGATGCCATGAGCGGGGATCTGACGCGCGTACGGCCGGATGAAAAGGATTCGAAACAGGCGCGAGGCACGATCCTGACGATCGCTCTATCGGAGGTGAAAGAAGGAGTGATCTGGGTTGGAACGGATGACGGAAACATTCAGCTGACGAAAGATAGCGGCAGGGTTTGGCAAAACGTCACTCCGCCGAACGTCTCCGAGTGGAGCACGGTGAGTATTGTGGAGGCATCGCATTTCGGCGCGGGAACGGCGTACGCCGCCGTGAATCGCAACAATCATGACGATCTGCACCCGCATATTTTCCGAACACGGGATTTTGGACAAACGTGGCAAGAGACCACGCGTGGGATCCGCGAAATCGATTTCGTTCGAACGGTGCGGGAAGATCCGGTACGCAAGGGGTTGCTATATGCGGGAACGGAGACGGGAGTTTACGTTTCTTTCGATGACGGAGAACACTGGCAACCGCTGCGGCTGAATATGCCGGTCGTTGCCATCCATGATCTGGCGGTCGAGCAGGATGATTTGGTGGCCGCGACCTACGGGCGCTCGTTTTGGATTTTGGATGATGTGACGCCGCTGCGGCAGATGGATGGGCGCACGGTGCCAACTGGCGCGCACCTCTTTGCGCCGCGAACCGCCATCCGCGTGCGGCGCGACGAGAACCAAGACACGCCGCTGCCGCCGGAAGTTCCCGCGGGAAAGAATCCACCGGATGGAGCAATTTTGAATTACGTTTTACCGGCAAATGCCAGCGGTGAAATTCAATTGGGAATTTACGATGCGGAAGAAAAACTCGTACAGAGTTTTTCGAGTGCGGCTGCGCCCAAGGAACCGGAGGAAACTCCATTCGTGGCGCAATACTGGATCGGGCATCACCAAGCGCTTTCCAAATCGGCGGGGATGCACCGGTTTGTGTGGAATCTACGGTACGCCGATCCGCGGGCGATGCACCCGCAGTCTCCGTACAACTATCCGATCGCCGCGATAGTGGGCTCGACACCGCTGCCGCCGCAGGGACCGCTGGTGCTGCCTGGGAAGTACGAGGTGCGGCTGAAAGCGGGAGGGCAGGTTCTGCGTCAGCCGTTGGAGGTAAAAATGGATCCGCGGGTCACGGTGGCGCGCAACGAATGGCAGAGTTCGCTGGAGCTGCAATTGAGAATTTCCGCGCTGCTGGAGAGGAATTTTGATGGCTACCAGCAGACGAAGCAATTGCGCGCCGGGCTGGCGGAATTGATGAAGCGGCCGAAGGAAGATCCCATGGCGATGGCGGCCACCGCGCTGGACGGAAAAGTCGCGGCGCTCGAGGGAGAAGCCACGCCGATTCTGGAGACTCCCAAGTCGGCGAGTTTCATGGCGGTGAATGATACGTTGACGGCGCTGATGGCGCTGGTGGATGGAGCGGATTTTGCGCCGTCGGAAGAATCGTTCGCGGCGTACCGGCGGATTTGCAAAGGTTCGAATGAGGCGCTGGCGGCGTGGCAGGAATTGCAGAACAAAGATGTTGCCGCGCTGAACGCGTTGCTAGACAAGAGCAATCTTACGGCGCTGCCTGAGGTTCCCAATCTGGACGCCGAGACGGCTTGCGGAAACTGAGCGCAGGAGCGTGGCGCCTCAGAAGGCGAGGCTCATAGGGACGCCGAGGGCTGCTGGAGTTGCGAAAGATCGCCGAGGACTTCGGCGCTGTGTTTTTCGGCGTTTACGTTGAGGTAGGTTTTGCGAACTACGCCGGCGGGATCGATCAGGAAGGTATGGCGGGCGGAAAGTTTGGCGAGGCCCAGGTTCACGAGTGAGTCGTAAGAGGATGAGACCTTGTAGTTCGTATCCGCTAACAGCTTGAAGCTTAGTCCTTCCTTCGCGCAAAACCTCTGATGGGTGAGTTCGTCCTGGACGCTTACGCCGAGGATGATGGCGTTTTTTTGTTCGAACTGGCCAAGGTCACGCTGGAAATTGTGGGCTTCCTTGGTGCAGCCGCTTGTGAAGTCCTTGGGATAGAAATAGAGGACGACCCACTTGCCGCGGAGATCGTGGAGACTCAGTGATTTGCCATCTTGCGAATTCAAGGTGAAGTCCGGCGCGAGAGTCCCCGAGGCAGGCGCTTTCTTCCCCGTGCTGATCGCGCGGACGACAGTAAATCCAAGAAGCAGAACAATCACGGCTACTAAGATCCAAATCATTTTCATCTCGCACACCCAACCATGATTCTAAGCGTATGCCCTGTAGTGCTGCTATTCCTTTTGACTGAACAGACCAAAGCCAATGCGGAATTGAATGGTGTTGATGCCGGGATTCGGAGTTGCAAGCCCGGCGTTGGAAATATGCATGTAGCGAACTTCGGTGCTGATGTTGTACTTGCTGCGGAGAAAGTGTAGCCCCAGAGCGCCGCCGGAAGTGAAATTGATATGGGAGGTTCCTTCGGGGACCTTGGTATTCGTAAAGAGAGTGCCGCCGCCGAGTTCGAAATAGGGAACGATACTTCTGCGCGTGTCGAGCGCCCATTTGAAAGCGAAAGGGTTAATGCCAACGCCGTAACTGGTGTTCGTCTTCTGAGCGACCAGGAAGACTGGGACGGCGTCGATCGCGTATTCAAGACGGCCGCGGAGAAAACCCGGGCCGTGCGGAGCGGTAAGGATCAGGCCGTAACGAAAGCCAACGTTCCAGACTCCATCGCCCGACTGACCGCCATTAAGTCCGTGACCGCCGCCAGTCCAGACTTGCAGCTCGTGGCCGCCTTCGACGGGGCCGGCCTGCGCGCGCGCAGTTGGGGCAATCAGGAATGCACCAAGGACGAGTAGCGTGAAAATCCTTCGCACCACGGCGTCTCCTTCGAAAGCTTTGATTCCGGCCACGGGAGTATTGGTGCAGAGAAGATATAGAAAATTCACTCGAAAGGCGACTCTCTTCTACGTGTCAGGTACGTGCGGACAATCTGGATGACGTCGTCGGCCGCTTCTTCAGAAGATTTGGAATTGCGAGGCATGTGGTTGCGAATGTGGTCTTCCATAAGCTCGGCCATGAGGGAGTTGATGGCGCCACGTGCGGCGGAGAGTCGCTGGAGGGCGTCCGCGCATGGCTCATCCTCATTCAGCGCTCGAAGAACGCTTTCGAGCTGGCCGATGACTTTCTTGGTGCGGTTGACGAGGGCCAGCACGAGTCGTTTGCCGATACGGAAGTGGACCAGACGGCGCAAATCGGAGTTGGCGGCAACGGCAGACGATGGAGCAGAAAATTTGACCGCGCGGGGCTGGTTTTTGTTTCGAACGGAATCTCGCGCGATCATCAGGAGTACCTTGCGCTGGGCGGATCAGGTTTTCTTCTGGGCGACGGGCGCTTGAATTACGGGTGCGAAAGTATTGTTGAGACCTACTATACACTGCATGCGTGGCGCGGAATTTACCCTTCGTTTGGCCTACAGCACATCAATAATCCGGGTTACAACCGGGACCGTGGACCGGTTGTCGAGCCGACTCTGCGGCTACATCTGGAATTCTAGCGCTCCGTGCTTGGAAACTTCTTGGCAGCGGGGTAAAACTCTGCTAACTAAGTGCTGCTGATCGCGTCGGAGTAACTAAAGCTTCGTCGATTCGGTCCTTTCCATTTGGGGTGTAGTCACAACGCGTTGGGTTGGGGGGAGTTCATGAAAGTAGAATTGCGAGTTGCTCCGTTTGCGGAGTGTTCCAGGGTTGTCGGATTGTTCCTTCCGGTTTTCGCGGCCTTGACATTTTTTCCCTTCGCCGCGCAGGCGCAGACCGTTGACGAAGTCATTGCCAAGAATATCCGGGCGCATGGAGGAGCGGAAAAGCTGAAATCGGTGCACAGCCTGCGCACCACTGCAAAGTTCAATCAAGGCTCGTTTCGCGCGGACTTTCGGCAGGAAAACAAGCGTGCGGACAAGGTTCGAGAAGAATTGATTATCCAGGGCCTGGCGCAAGTGCAGGCATACGACGGCAAGACGGGATGGCAGATTTCACCGTTTGGCGGGCGCAAAGATCCGGAGCTGCTTTCCCAGGACGACTTGAAAAGTCTGGTGGTGGACTCCGACATTGACGGGCCGCTGATGGATTACAAAGAGAAGGGGCACAAAGCCGAACTCGTAGGGCACGATTCGGTCGAAGGCACGGACTGTTTCAAGATCAAGCTGAGCATGAAGAATGGGGACGTACGCTACTACTATCTGGATGCGGACTCGCACCTCGAATTGAAACTGGAAATCCAAACGACGATTCGCGGGGCGCTGCAGGAAAACGAACTCTATTACGGCGATTACGAACAGGTGAACGGCATCTATTATCCGTTTGCTGTCGAGCAAGCGCAAAAGGGCAGCGCTTCGCGCGCACAGATCACCGTCGAAAAGATCGAACAAAACGTACCGCTCGAAGACGCGCATTTTTCGATGCCGGTATCCAAACCGGAGAGTAAGGCGCCGCCTTCCGGAGAGTGATTCTCCGGCAACCAAGATCCATGGATGGGTTTACATCAACGAGCTAAAACTTCGACTTTATGGAAGAGGAATCCACCGATATGCGCAAAACAATCCATCTCTTTGCTGCTGTCATGACGGCGATTCTCGCCGCGATGATTTGTGCCGGACCTGCGCCGGCGCAAGAAGCGAAGTTCGATTCGGACACGATCTCCGGTCTGGGCGCGCGAAACATCGGATCCGCAGCGATGAGCGGGCGCGTGGCGGCGATCGCAGCGGTTAAAGAGGACGGACGACTCACCGTTTACATTGGGGCGGCCAGCGGCGGCGTGTGGAAATCCTCGAATGGAGGGACCACGTTTAAGCCTGTTTTCGACAAGGAGTCCGCGCAATCCATCGGCGCCCTGGCGATTGACCCGCAATCGCCGAAGACAATTTGGGCAGGAACTGGGGAAGCGTGGACGCGCAACAGCGTGTCGCTCGGGAATGGAATCTACAAGTCGAGTGACGGCGGTGACAGCTGGACCAACATGGGGCTGCCGAATTCCGAGCGCATCGCGAAAATTATTATCGACCCGAAGAACGGCAACATGGTGTATGTGTGCGTGCCGGGAAAACTTTGGAGCGACAGCGAGGACCGCGGCGTTTACAAAACGGCGGATGGCGGAAAGACCTGGAGCAAGATTCTGAAGGGCGCGAATCTCTCGACGGGTTGCGCGATGATTTCCATGAACTCGCAGGACCCGAACACTCTTTTTGCGGGCATGTGGGACTTTCGCCGGAAGGGCTGGACTTTCCGTTCTGGCGGTGAGAATTCCACGGCGGCGAGCGGGAGCGCGTTTTTCCAGACCACGGATGGCGGGACGACATGGAAGGAACTGGACGAGAAAAGCGCCAAAGGACTCCCCGCCAAGCCGTGGGGGCGCATTGCGGTGACCATCGCACCATCAAAACCAAGTGTTGTCTACGCGATGATCGAATCAACGCGCAGCGCACTTTTCCGCTCGGACGACGGCGGCAAAACATGGGAGGAGCGAGACCGCAGCAACTGGATGGTGTGGCGGCCGTTTTATTTCGCAAACCTGATTGTGGATCCGAAGAACGAGAACAAAGTTTACAAGCCGGACCTCACGCTGATCATGAGCGAGGACGGTGGCAAGAGCTTCAGCGGAATCGGGAATGGCGCACATGGCGACTTCCATGATGTATGGGTGAATCCGGACAACACCGATCACGTCATCGCGGGTGATGACGGCGGTGTTTGGTATTCCTACGACGGCGGCAACACCTGGTGGAAGGGCAATAACCTTCCAATCTCGCAGTTCTATCACGTGAGCGCAGACAACGCCGATCCGTATCACGTTTTCGGCGGGCTGCAGGACAACAGTGTGTGGATGGGTGACTCGCAGTATCCAGGGGGAATTACCAACGGCCGCTGGGAAAATCTTTTCGGAGGGGACGGGTTCTGGGTTTTTCCCGATCCCTCGGATGCGAACTACGTTTACGCCGAATCGCAGGGCGGCGAAATTGGGCGCGTGAACCGCTTCACACTGGAGGGCCGGTTGATCAAGCCGCAGCCCAATTATGGGGAAGGGAAGCTGCGGTTCAACTGGAACACTCCAATTCACATAAGCTCGAATGAAAAGGGCACGATCTACATCGGCGCGCAATTCCTATTTCGCTCGCGCGACCATGGCCAGACGTGGGAGCGCATCTCGCCCGACCTCACCACCAATGATCCGGAGAAACAGAAGCAGGAGGAATCGGGCGGCGTGACGGTGGACAATTCTTACGCCGAGATGCACACGACGATCTACTCAATCAGCGAGTCGCCGCGCGACGGTCAAACCGTTTGGGTTGGAACAGACGACGGGAATCTTCAAGTGACGCGCGACGGCGCGAAGTCTTGGACAAACGTGGTTGGCAACGTTCCGAATTTGCCGAAGGCCTCGTGGGTATCGTGGGTGGAAGCCAGTTTGTATGACGCGGGCACGGCTTATGCAACGTTCGATCGCCACACGTTTGGAGACATGGAGCCGCACGTCTTCAAGACCACAGATTACGGGAAGACCTGGACGCCGGTCGTGACCGCGGAGAGCGGTGTGCGCGGATATGCGCATGTCATCAAGGAGGACAGTGTCAGGCCCGATCTGCTCTTTCTGGGCACGGAATTCGGCCTTTGGATTTCACCAAATGGCGGCAAACAGTGGTCGCGATACAAAGGTCACGAATTTCCCACGGTGGCGGTGCGCGACATCGTGGTGCACCCGCGCGAATCGGATCTGGTGATCGCTACACATGGCCGCGGCATCTGGATTGTGGACGACATCACCCCCATGCGTAAGCTGACCCCCGAAGTCATGACGCAAGAAGCGGTGTTCCTCCAGGCCAAGCCCGCGCAGCAGCGGCTGCCTGCGAGTGGCGGCTGGGCGGAAGGAAGTGCCGTGTTCACCGGACCCAATCCGCCGGACGCGGCTCTGATCACCTACTATCAAAGCAAGCGGCACATTTTTGGAAAGATGAAGCTGGAGATTTTCGATTCGCAGGGCAAGCTGGTGGACACACTTCCTCCGAACAGCCGCCGCGGCATCAGCCGCGTGGAATGGCCCATGCGGCTTAAAGCGCCGCACGTTCCACCCGCGGCCACTGCGGCATTCGAAGCAGCGCAAGGCCCTAGAGTCATGCCCGGTACCTATACGGTGAAGATGACGCGTGGCAAAGAAACCTACAGCACGCAGCTTGTGGTGGAGCTTGATCCGCGCGCGAGATTCTCAATGGCGGACCGCAAGCTGGAATTCGATGCGGCGATGCGGCTACACCATTTGTTCGGGGAGATGAGCTTCGATGTGGACCGCATCAACGGTGTCCATGATGCGCTCATGGAGCGCGGCGCAAAGGTAAAGGGTGATGCTGCCTTCAGCAAGCGTCTGCAAGATTTGGCCGGCAAAGTGGAAGCCATGCGAAAAAAGATCGTGGCCACCACGGAAGGTGGTGCCATCACCGGGGAGGAGCGCATCCGCGAAAAAACGACGGCACTCTACGGAGCCATTTTGAATTATGAGGGCCGTCCTGGCGACTACCAGATTGCCCGCATTGATTCGCTGAAGAAGGAACTGGATGATGTTGCGGGCGAATTCGACGCCTTCATCAGCAAGGAACTTCCCGCGGTGAATAAATCACTTTCGCAAAAGAAACTGGAGCCCGTCCAGCCGATCGACCGAAAAGCCTGGGACGCTGCCGAAAAGGATTCAGGAGCCGGCGCTCCCGGAGCCGCCAGCTTTTTCCACAAAGGCGATTGAGGACCGATCAGCGCGGCTTCCCGAGAAGCTGGTGGGCATACGCTGGCGCTTTGCCGGCGTCTTCGTGCTTGAAATAGGCGTAGACATCCGCGCCCTGGCCAAGCCAGGCGTCGAAGCGTTCCTTCCAAGCCGCGATTTGCTTCGGAGTGTAATTCTCGAGGCGCAGGCGCGCGTAGGTGAAGCCGGTGGTGAGGACGTCTGGAGGAGTTTGCTTGTCGGTCTCGGACAGACAGAGCGCTGTCTCGCGCTCGCGAAGAACGGCGTACGTGTCCTCGGTGTACCAAGAGGCATGGCGCACTTCAAATGCAAAATGGAACGCGGGTGGGCACATGGCAAGGAAGTCTTCGAGCAGAGGGCGATCGAACTTGAACGTGGGCGGGAGCTGAACAAGGATCGGTCCGAGGTGGTCGCCGTCGTTTAGAACACTGGCGACTTCCAGAAAACGCTTCAGCGTGCTCTCACAGTTACGCAGCCTTTGAATGTGAGTGATTTGCTGGTTGGCTTTCAAGGCGAAGCGAAAGCCTTCTGGAACACTCTTCGCCCACTGCAGGAGCACGTTCTCGGTCGGCATGCGATAGAAGCTGTGATTGATTTCGACCGTTGAGAATTGCTGGGCGTAGAAACTGAGCATTTCCTTGTCCGGGAGCTTCTCCGGATAGAAGCTGCCTTTCCACTGTTTATAGGAGTATCCAGAAGTCCCAACCCGTAGCTGGCCCGCGTGAGGAATGGCGCACCTCCGTGCCTTGGCATTTAATCACAGCAGCCATGGCGGGGAAAAGCAAAGGCGAGGGTTGCGATCAAGGCGCCTTCTTCGCTCTCGGCGGCAACCATTTGCTAAGGAGTTCGATGGCCTGTTCTAGTCTTTGGCGGCGTTTCCAGAAATCGCCCCAGAGATCGCTCTTCTCCTTTAGGCGCGCAAAGACCGTCTTGATGTTCAGCGTCTCGGGACGCAAGGTGGGGCGCAATTCGCGGGGCAACAGAGGACAGGAAACAGGCGCCTGAGGGAATGCTCGCACGGAGTAGGCGGCAGCCAGCGGGCGGCCGTGAGCATTTTGTTGCACGTCGATCAACACGCGGCCCGCGGGACGTTTCGCGACAGTCCGTTCGTTGGTTACCAGATTCGGGTGTTCAGCAGTTACCGTTCGCGCGATGATCTCACCGAAGGTGCGTAACTGTTCGTATGTATAGATCGGCTCGACTGGTATATAGATGTGGATTCCTGTGGCGCCCGAAGTCTTCAAGAAATTCGCCAACCGCAATTCTTCCAACTTTTCATGAAGTGCGCGAGCAATAGTCACGACGACTGAAAATTCGGTGCCATCCGACGGATCCAGGTCGAAGAAAAAGTAGTCAGGGTGGTCCACATCGTCATAACGGCTTGACCAGGGATTGTGGTCGATACAACCGAGGCCGGTCAGAAACAGCAGGGAAGCGCAATCGTCAGCCGTCGCGTAGTGAATTACTTCACCGCGATGTTCGGAATCCACCGGAACCGTCTTGAACCAGTCCGGCAAACCTTCCCGCACGTCTTTTTGAAAAAAAGCTTGTCCCTTGATTCCATCCGGGTACCGGCGCAAGACCAAAGCTCGATCGCGCAGAAAGGGCAATATGAAGTCAGACATGCGGTAGTAGTAGGCCAGGAGGTTCCGCTTCGTGTGGCCGGACTCGGGAAAATAAACTTTGTTCAGGTTGCTGAACCGCAGCCGTTTGCCGTCCAGTTCCATGGTGACGGTTTCTGAGCGCCCCTTGAACAACTCAGCTTCGATCTCGGCTGTTGTGTTGAGCACCCGGCCGACGATCTCGGGCGCGCGGACTATGGCTGGGGCTGGTGTGGCGGCAACCTCGTTCTCCCGTTGGCAATCCGCAGGGCGCGCATCCTCGCGAAGCGCGATGAAAACCGGGTGCCGCAGGGCGTGCTCGTCTGTCCATCCGCTAAACTTGACGCGCGCGACCAAGGCTGGAGAGACCCACGATGGCTTCTCGTTCGTTTCTGGAACTGTCAGGAAAGGGCAGGCGGGAGCTGCCAGCTCTTTCAACTTGTTACTCAGCTCCTTCAGCTTTTTCGCGTCAAAACCGCTGCCAACGTGTCCGATAAATCGAAGTCTCCTGCCTTCATACAAACCCAACAGCAGTGACCCAAAGGGAATTGCCGGAGTGCGCGCTTCGGTCCAACCGCCGACAACCGCGTCCACTGTCTTTGTAATCTTCAGCTTCATCCAATAGGGGCTTCGATCCGAAGTGTAGGGGCTGTCAGTGCGCTTCGCGAGGATTCCTTCCAGGCCATTTTTTTCCGCCAGCTCGAACAGCTCTTTTCCCTTTTCCAATTGATGATCCGAATAGCGAAAGCGTTCGGACGTGTGCAGCAAGCGAGACAGCAGCTGCTTGCGTTCCAGGAGAGAACTTTTGCGAAGGTCGTATCCGTCGCAGTACAAAAGATCGAAGACGAAGTAAACGGCAGGAATCTGCGCGCGCAGATGTTCGCTGGGGGCGCGCACGTGCATGCGCTCCTGCAATCGTTCGAAGTCGCTGTGACCGTGCGCATCCAGAGCCACGATTTCCCCGTCAAGAATAGCCTCGTGCGCGGACAATGCTTCGGGAAGGGAAGCCAGTTCGGGGTAGCGTTTAGTGATGTCCGCGCCTGTGCGGGAGCGTAGCGTAAGATCGCCGTTCTCGATTCGGGCCAAGGCGCGCACGCCATCCCACTTGATCTCAAACAGCCAGTTCGGATCGGAGAAAGCGCGGTCCGACAGCGTTGCCAGCATCGGTTCCACGCGGGACGGCATGGCGTTCTTCTGTGCGCCATCCAACTCCCCTGGACGAATCGGGACTAACTGGCGTTTGGGAGGCAGCTCCTCCTTGATCTCTTCTATCGTGCGTCCCGTAAGGGCGGAGCCGTCGTGCTCGTCGATTTTCCAGGAGGAATCTTCAGCGGCGTCCTTGTGCTTGATCATCAACCATTCGTTGCCTTTTTCGCTCTGTTTCAGTTTCACCAAAACAAAGCTGCCCCGCAATTTCTCACCATTTAAGCTGAACTTGATTTCTCCTTTTTCCAATTGCTTCAGCGCGTCGAGATTGCCCTCCACGTGAAAGGTCCCGCGGTCCCAGACCATTACGGTTCCCGCGCCATAATTGCCTTCAGGAATTTTCCCTTCGAAGTTGGCGTAGTCCAGCGGGTGATCTTCGGTTTGCACCGCCAGACGCTTGTCGGCGTGGCTCTGCGAAGGGCCCTTGGGCACGGCCCACGACTTCAGCGTTCCATCGATCGCCAGCCGGAAATCGTAGTGCAGCCGCGTTGCCCGGTGCTTCTGAACCACGAATGTGTCGCCATGTTCCTGGCCGGGGCGGACCTCCAAATGTGGCAGTTTGGGTTTTGGCAGGCGCGTGCGTTTGGCGGCCGGGGAGGGCTCGTTCTGGTCCTTACCGGCGACGGGCTCGGGCTTGCCGGACGGCTCCGGCGTCCGGTCGAAGCGGCGTTTTCGCTGGTATTCTTCGAGCTTGGCCATGAAAGCATTCTATCCCAGACTTCTCCGGGGCCTCGGGACCTCCTAGGCCAATGCAAGCTAACATCAAGCTGACTGATAAACCACCAGCCGAGGATTCGTCTTGCTTCCCACCTTGCTGGCCGGATAATCTTAGAAACTCAGGTTAGTCACAAGGCTCTCGAAGGAGCGTCCATATGGCAACGACCGTCTGGAAAGGCCACCTTACCTTTGGGTTGATCTCCATTCCCATGCGAATGTCCGCCGCGGCGCGCGGCGAGCGCATCAGCTTTAACCAACTCCACAATGTGTGTCATTCGCGGCTCAAGCAGCCGCTGTTTTGCCCGGTTTGTAACCGCAACGTGGAGCGCTCCGAAATCGTGAAGGGGCACGAATATGAAAAGGATCAGTACGTCCTCTTCAGCGAGGACGAGCTCGACAAGATAGAACCTGCCTCGGCGAAGGTCATGGAAATCCTTGAGTTCGTGAAGCTGAATGACATGGACCCGCTTTATTTCGACTCCTCTTATTACGTCGCGCCGGAGGACGCCGGCGTGAAGGCGTACAAGCTGCTGATGAGCGCCATGCAAGATTCCGGTTACGGGGCCATCGCCAAGCTCACCATGCATCAACGGGAACATATCGTGATCCTTCGGCCGGGCAGCAAGGGGATGACGCTGCACACGATGTTCTATTCCAACGAGATTCGCGCGGCGGAATCCGTTCCGACGGACAAAGTGGAATTGAAAGATCAGGAAAAAAAGCTTGCCAACCAGCTGATTGAGAGCCTGGCGGCTCCGTTTGCGCCGGAAAAGTACCGCGACGAATACCAGGAAAATGTGCGCGCCATGATCGCCGCAAAGCTCAAGGGCCAGGAAATAACCGAAGTAGCCCAGCCACATATGGCTCCGGTGATTGATTTGATGGAAGCCCTCAAGAAGAGTCTCGCGGAAAAGCAGACCCCGGCCGCGGCCGCCGCGCCCGCACTGGCAACGGAAGGTCCCGTGGGCAAGAAACCTCCTGCTCGCGCCGTGCAACCGATCTCCACCGTGCAGAAGAGGGCAGGAAAGAAGGCCACCGGTTAATTTCAATATGGGCGCGACGGGCAGATTCAGCACCGAGGATGTCCAGCGCATTGTGGGTCTGAGCGCGAGGCAGCTGGATTATTGGGATCGCTTGCGCCTCGTTTCCCCCCAAAAAGAACTTGGGAACCGCGTCTACAATTTCCGCGATCTGATCGGCCTTCGCACCATAAAGCAATTGATTGACCAGGGAGTGCCTGCCAACCGCTTGCGGCGAGCCCTTGCCGCTCTTCGCGAAAAGCTTGCCCATGTTCACATGCCTCTGTCTGAGCTTCGCGTTCTCTCCGACGGTAAAGATGTTGTAGTGGAAAGCGAGGGCGCCCGCCTGGAACCGTTGTCTGGCCAATTTGTATTGAATTTTGAGACTCGCGAGCTTGGCGAGAAAGTGCGCGTCATGGCCGGGCCGAATGCCGATGACTGGCTGGCCACCGCGCTCGAATATGAAGCCGAGGAAAATAACAGGGCGCAAGCGATCGAAGCGTACGATCATGCTTTGAGCATTGATCCACAGAAAGTCGATGCTTTGCTCAATTGCGGAACGCTTTGCTACGAAGAAGGGAATCTTAAAAAAGCAGCCGAATATTTCATGCGTGCTTTGCAGGTCGATCCCGAGAATGCTTTGGCTCATTTCAATTTAGGCAGCGTTCTCGAAGAAGTCGGCAGACTCGAGGCGGCGCGGCTGCATCTTCGCGACGCCGTGCGCCTCGATCCAAGTTATCCCGACGCGCACTACAACCTCGCGTTTGTTTGCGAAAAGCTCGGTGCGCGCAACGAAGCGCGGCGGCATTGGCAAGCCTACATCACGCTCGATCCCGCAAGCCCCTGGTGCGGATACGCGCGTCAGCGGCTCGCGGGCGCCAAAGCAAGAACCGCTGGCACTACCTAGTCCACCATCGTTAAAATCACTCCGAGGCCGAATCCCATGTGCAGAAATATCAAACCGCTTTTCAATTTTGATCCGCCCGTCACCCCCGAAGAGGTACGCGCGGCCTCTCTCCAGTTCGTGCGAAAAATCACCGGGTTCAACAAGCCGTCGAAGGCGAATGAAGCTTCGTTCGTTGCTGCCATCGATGAGATCGCTCGAATCTCCGCGCAACTCATTCATTCCCTCGAAACGACCGCGCCACCGAAAAACCGCGAAGAAGAAGCCGCAAAGGCGAAGGCCCGGGCCGCAATACGCTTTGCAACTTGAGGCCATAAAAATTCAAAGAATATTCACGCCGCGGACTTGCTGAGGAAGGAGCAAAATTCGCCGGCAACACGGGCGGGCAATTCGCCAAGAATCTTTTTGGCAAGAAGGTCGTGCCCTGCGCCGTCGACGTCGAGGAGGGCGTGCGGGGCAGGGATGAGTTTCAGGGCGGATTTCATTTCCGGGATCGTTCCAAAAGGATCGCGTGTGCCGTGGACGAAAAAAGCTGGCTTGCGCAGCTTTGGGAGATGGGCAGTGCGAAGCTGGGCAGGTTTTCGAGGAGGATGCAGCGGATAAGAAAGCAGCAGCAAACCGGCGACTAGTGCAGGATCTTCGGAAACGAGTATGGACGATTGCCGCCCGCCGTAGGAATGGCCGCCGAGAAATACGGGCCCGCTTTGTCTTTCTTTCATCAGCATGACTGCCCGGCGCAAACCTTCGCGGTCTCGCGCTGCGCTGCCAGGCGAGGGTGGCCCGTGCGGGCGCTCGGAACGGAATGGCATATCGAAACGCAGCACGGAGAAACCGGAGGCAGCGAGCGCCTCGGACATTTCGATCAATAGCTTCGACTCGCAATTGGCCCCGGCACCGTGTGTGAGGACGATGGCACTACCGCTTGGCTGGGAAGGCAGATGTAAAAACCCTCGAATGGGAAGATCGCCAGCGAGATCATGAAAGGGCGTAGACATCTCGGAAATTGGTGGAGGCGGGGGGAGTCGGAATTCTGAGCCCCACTGATTCCACGTAACTTACCGATTCTACTAAACGGCAGAAACTAGAAAAACATCGAATTTGCCCAAGTGCGGTGCACGGCGGCCGTTAGAACGTAGGCGCTGACGCGGCGGACGCTTCGCGTGCCATGCTCTTCATGTCATGCTGCAAAGTAGAGCTTCTAACTGCGATTTTCGCTTTTCTCGGATTTTCCTAAGCTCTGCAAAATCAATAAGCTGCAAACGAAAAAGGATCCAATTTCCATACCCGTGAGACCGGGTCCAGCCATTAGCCCGCATCCACCGCAACCGCCAGCGGCCACCTTCAAACGGCTCTATCGAACGAACGCGCGCAGAGCACCTCGCCCAACTTCACGCTGTGGTCAGAACGCGCCTCCGATAGAGCACTAACGTCACTCGGGCGCGATTAGAGATGGAGGCAAAAGCGGCTCAGGAATTCGTGTCGCCCAAGGCTTGTGACGCGCAAGGTTCTGCTGTCAAGATCTTGGATCACCCATTTTCTTTTCATTGCGACTTTCAGGAAGGCCGCCCCCAGCGCCCCCCCGACATGCGGCCGCCGCTCACTCCAATCCAGGCATGCGCAGGCGAACCGGCGGCGCAGCATCCGAGTTGCCTGGATATCAATACCAAGAGCCTCAAACGCCTTCGTTCCGTCTGAGGTGAGATCGTATATGTTGTCGCTGCCGTTCGATCTGGATGACAGCCACCCTAGTGTCTTGAAGCGGTCGTGGAGCAAGACGGCCGCTGTGCCGGCCATGTGATCGTAGCAAGTCTGCGCGGCACGAAGCCGGCTTGGGGTGCCTGGCACAAACTTGTCGCAAGAGCCGCCGGCGAGGACGCTCAAGCCTTCCAACGCACTGGCCACGTCGGGCCCTTCCAGGCTGTAGAAGTGATGCTTTCCCTGGACGAGCACTTTGACGAGGTGCGCTATCTTGAGTCGATTCAAGTGTACGCTCGCGGTCGACGGACTCACTTCAGCCACCACCGAAAGCTCCGTGCTTGTTCGTGCATGGCCGTCCATCAAGCAGTAGAGTATGCGAGCTCTAGCCGGCTCGCCGATGGCCGCGGCAATTGCGGAGATCGCCGCTTCGGAGTGGGACTCGACAACCATACTTTGATGATAGACGAATTATTGATTTCCGACAATTGGCATACTAACGGCAATGAATCCAACAGTGCCCTTAACCAAGCAGATAAGCCGTTGAGCGCAAAGCGAGGTGCAATTTGCGAAAAGGTTGGATGACGTTTGTAACGCTGATTGTCGCGGCCGTCTTGGTGCCTGCGGGTCCACGCGCGCAGTGGAAGACACATTGGGCCTACGAAGGGCCAACCGGCGCCGAACATTGGGGCGACCTGGACCCGGAGTACGCCACGTGCAAAGTTGGCAAGGAACAGTCTCCCATCGACATTCGAAGTGCAAAGAAAGCCGAACTTCCCGCCATACGATTCGAATACAAAAGGGGCCCGCTCAAAATCATTAACAACGGTTATACGGCGATCCGCGTGAACTACGCCCCGGGAAACGGAAACTTTCTGATTGTGGGAGACAGGCGTTACGAACTAACGCAATTCCACTTTCACCATCCCAGCGAAGAATACATTTACGGTAAGCAATTCGATATGGTGGCCCACTTGATACACCAAGCCCGCGACGGCAAGGTTGCCGCTGTCGCAGTTCTTCTCAAGGCAGGCAGCGCGAATAGCACTGTTCACCGGCTTTGGGAACATATGCCCAATACCCCGGGCAAAGAGGAGGTGATCGCGGGAGTCGAGGTCAATCCCACCGGCCTGCTTCCCCGCGACACCTCCTATTACACGTACATGGGGTCGCTGACGGCTCCGCCCTGCACCGAGGGCGTCACCTGGCTTGTCCTGAAGACTCCGGTGGACATCTCCGCCGAGGAGATCAGCATGTTCGCCAAGCTGTATCCGCGCGATGTCCGGCCCCTTCAGCCACTCAACGGCCGCGTCGTGAAGGAGAGTCAGTAACGCGAAAATCCTCGGCAACGACGTCCCCGCATAGACCTCGCAGGATTCAGCGTGAGGCTGGCAGAAGACTAGAAGTTACTTGAGGCGAAAGGGCCACGAAATATCACTGCCAGTGAATAGCTGACGAGAAACACGCCGAAGCAGCCTTCCCAGAAGGGAATCGGCAAGCTGCGTGAATCGTGGCCCCTCAGCGCTATTAGATGAACAGCGTCACGCTGGAGGTGATCTCTCCTCCAGATACTATTTCCGGAGTGCTGTCGAATGCCGCCACCGCGTTCAACGCACGGTGTCAACAAGCTCGTATGGCTTTACCTTCAAGCACCTGGCGAGTCTTACTATTGCTAGGAGGCTGACGTTCGACTGTCCGCGCTCAAGCGACCCCACATAGTTTCTGTGGAGCTCTGCCATTTCCGCGAGCTTTTCTTGAGAGAGCCCAGCGTTCTCTCGAAATCCGCGTAAACGCTGACCAAAAGCTCTTAGCGAGTCAAAGGATTTCACCCGGGCACAGTAAGAGCTTGACCTTTATACGTCTACAGTATATACAGTGGCAATATATATAGTTACACTGAACACGACAGACTTGAAGGCGAGAGCACACTACTGGGCAACGACTGTGGAAGCGCAAGCGACATATCTCTTAGGGCCCCGGTCAGAACGACATCAAACGGAGGAAATTTCCGTTGTTCCACATGTCTGTGCCGGCCAAAGCGAAACGGACTGTCAAACGCTCTTAAAACGTATTGCGGGAGGCGACTCTCAAGCCCTGTCTGACCTTTTCCATCGATATGCTCGACTGGTTCACTGGGTGGGGCGGAAAATCCTGCGTGACGATGGTGAAGCGGACGACCTGGTCCAGGAGGTCTTCCTTTACATCTATCGGAAGAGCGCGCTCTTCGACAAGTCAAAGGGCTCGGCGCGCTCCTGGATCGTCCAGGTCGCATACACCCAAGCCTTCCTACGCAGGCGTCATCTGAACTCACGCCGTTTCTATTCGTCCGTAAATATGGACAAAACGAACGGGAAGGGATGCGTTGTGAACGGGGTGGCAGACTACGACCATTCCGTGGAAGGTCTATTCGGGCGCAATGGCTGGAAGGAGATTCTGGAACAGCTGACTGCGGACCAGCAAGAAACCCTACGACTCCATTTCTTCGAAGGGTACACGTTGGGAGAGATCGGTGAGAAGATGGGCCAATCGCATGTAAGCGTGCGACACCACTATTACAGAGGGTTGGACAAGATCCGCAGACATATCACCGAGCGCGAATCGTGGAGCAGATAAGCGGTACGAGAGAGTCGAACACCTTCCGGTTTGTCCTTCGTGTCGTCAAGCGAAGAAGGACTACGAGAGCGCGGCTGGCGGAGTGGTACGGGCGCTCGCGTCTGATTTTCCTACGGAAGAAATGGATGCCGATCCCTCCTGGTCGGTGGAAAAGGCAGAGGCGGCTTTTTTCGAGCGGTTGAAACAGGAAAGCCTCTCCGCACAAGCCGAGCAATCGAACCGACTCGCGACGTCGAAGCCACCCGCTGGCCAGCGACTTAGCTATCGACCTTCGCGGATTCGCTGGCGGGAAATCGGGATGCCGTTTGCCGCATGCGTGCTTCTGGCGCTGGCACTGGGAATTGCCGGCTACCGGATAGGCATGCGGCGAGGCGCGGAAGTTACTCCATTGACGCCATCAATTCCAGCTAGTTCAGCTGGTTCTTTGCAAGCGCAAATGAGCGATGCCAGCCATGAGCGCTCCCAGCTGATTCTGAAGCTGGCGGAAGAAGACAAAATCATCGGCGACTTGAAACGCCAACTTGGAGAGCAGGCGGCCCTACTAAGCAAGCTCAAGAGTCCGGGTGGGGAGGTCAAGGGTACCGAGGAGCTAGCGTCTTCGGGAAAAGAGCCGCGAACCCAGAGTGCAGGAGAATACGAGGCCGCACAGGCAAGGTTCGAGGAGCTTCAAAAGGGAATTGAAGTCGAGACGGAGCAGAGGCAGCAAGCGGCGACGCGCGCCGCCGGTTTAGAAGGGAAGGTCGAGGAACTGACGCAAGTCTTGCGTGACCGCGAGCGGACTGTCGACCAGCAACAGACAGAAATCTCCAAGCAGCAGGAGCTTCTCGAACATGACCGGGACATTCGGGAATTGATGGGAGCGCGCGACCTGTATATCGCCGAGGTTTACGATGTGGCGAGAACGGGTCAGACAAACAAGACCTACGGGCGTGTCTTCTACACAAGAGGGAAATCGCTCATTTTCTACGCCTACGATCTGGACCAACAGGCGGGGTTGAAGAACGCCAGTTCGTTTCAGGCGTGGGGGCGGCGAGGGCCTGACAAGACACAAGCCCTCAACCTCGGGATTTTCTACGAAGACAGCGTCGGCAAGAAACGATGGATGCTGAAGTTCGACGATCCAAAAACGCTGGATCAAATCGACGCGGT
>WNFP01001614.1_pt1 | contig 36559 bp, 44 predicted proteins | sample 5400201 | NCBI WGS metagenome assembly WNFP01 (sample SAMN13153355, study PRJNA577476) | soil metagenome | isolation source: 115 cm saprolite under Madrone tree | place: USA:California | collected 2016-06-14 | reverse complement strand
GATCGTGAAAAGGCCGGGCTGCATGGCCCGGCCAAAACGTGCGTCGAAGAAAACGATTTGCCAGATGGCAGCAAATACTCGACTGCGTCGGAATACAGTCCTGACGGAAGGCTTCTTACGACCCGTACCCGTGATCCAGTTGGCTCGGAGTGGCTGACTACGTACTCATACCATGCTGATGGTCGGTTGTCCAAGGTCGTCTCGGGCAAACCGGGCGAGCCGGGTTCGGAGACGGTCTACGCCTACAACGAAGCAGGGAAGCTCTCGGCCGTTACGAATAACGCCGGACTGGGTGGCCGGACCGACTTCCAGTACGACGAACAGGGCCATAAGACCTCAATCAAGAAATTCGACCCGAAGATCCTCGAACGAGCGCAAAATTCCATGTTCTCAGGTTCTCCTTGGGATGCGGCTGTTGGGGCAGGCATCGGTGTCCCCCTTGGGGGCAATCTCACTACAATTTATGACGAGAACGACCAGCCAACGGAAGTGCACATCCGCGACGCCGCAGGACGCCTAGCCAGCCGTTTTGTCCGCAAGTACGACGGGAATGGCCGACTCGTCGAAGAAGAACCGGTCCAAGAAAACCCGGCGCTGCTTTTCGCCGAGAGGTTCGCTGCGGAAGGGCAACCACAGCTCACTGCCGCACAGCTGGAAGCGATGAATACAGCAATGAAGTCGTTACTCCGGGGACGAAGTGGTACAGGCACATCATACATTTACGATGAGCAAGGCCGCACTTCCAAAATCCACGATCGTAACTTCGTGTTTGATAAGATCACCATAGTCATTTACAACGACCAGGGCGATAAAGCCGAGGAGCGGACAACTTTCACCGAAAACGGTGTTATCCCGACAGGGGTTCCTCACTCAATCGACGAAAATGGTGCCCTCGTTCCAAGCCAACCCGCCGTCGAACCACAGGCATCGCCCATGCCTGAGCAGTCCGAAGTTCATTATGCGTATCAATACGACAGCCACGGCAACTGGACGCAACGAACCGCAAATGACATCTCCAGCGGCGTTGCATCGTCCCGCGTCCGCAGCCGCAAACTCACGTACTACTGACACGATCTATATCTGGGCGGGTGGAGCACCCCTGACGCTGAGACACTCTTGGATGCCGCATCCCTTTGGGTTTGGTTTATCAAGGCGTGCGGGCTTTGCCCGTGCGCCTCTGCACTTACTCTTTCTTCTCCCTACCTCAACATCGGCGGAAGGTCCCGCGCCGCGTGAATGATCCGAATTGCGTGCAGCGGTCTTGTCTCTGGTTTGTACACAATCCAACACCTCCGTTAGAGTTGCGCAAGCCAGAACCGCAACGGCAGAACGGTCAAATCCTCACGAATACGCCTGCGAGCATGCCTAACGGACCGAACCGCCCTCACCGCGAACAACGCCGCAGAAGTCGGTGGTTTCTTTTTCCAGGTCCCTCATCGCCCCGTGTACTGGTTGGCTGTCGCCAAGGATACGCTCTAGTTGCCAGTTCGAGTTGTCCCAGTTCACGTCTCCTTCTTTCGTCACCGTGAGATGGAAATAGAGGCGATACTTTGCATGCGCCAATCTCTGCTGTTCCTCAGGCGTTGCAAGCCTGGCGGGGTCGTCAGTTCCAACAATAAGCGTGATCCCTTTGCAAACCGGGTTTTTCTGGAAAGTATTCAGAAATTCGTTCTCCAACTCTTTGGCCATCGCTTCGGGCCTGCTGGAACATTCTTCAGCCCTGCCGGGTCTTTTCAAGCTTATCGCCGCTGCTAATTCACAAATGTGCGTAGCCGCGTGAATGTCTGATAGCCTCTCAACGCTAATGGAAATATCGTCAAAAGCTCCGGCGGAGGCGGTCTTGGTTTCGTTCTGTCTGCAACTGGCCAAACTCAAGGCAAAGAGCAGCACAACAAACTTGAGGTAACGCATTTGATCTGATACCAACACTATCGGCGCGATTGTACCCCAAAAGTGCCGGGTGTTCGCTCTGCGCGTGGCACAGACGCCGTGGCGTGGACAGCCCTCAACGGCCGGGTAGCACAAATGTCCTATTCTTCGATCCTCTAAACAGACATGCCTCTACACCGCAGCATCCAAACCACTTACAAGTAACCTTCAACTTTACCTTGACAAGTACGGTACTTGTATGCTAACACTCCCTGTGATTGTTAGCCGCCAGGCCGCTTATTCCACCCCGGGTTCCCGCCTCTCCGCCTCTTCACAAGTAACAAAATCTCCCGTCGCCCATCCTCTTTCAATTCATCAAGTTACAAAATACTTTTTCCGCAACTCCTTTCTTTTGAAAACGATCCATTTTAATGGGGGGGTACCCCCTGCTTGCGTCTCTCTCACGGCCACGACCCCTTCACCCGTGTATGCCATCCCCTATCCGCTTTCTTTTCAAACTCTTGCGCACTCTTTTGCGCTTTTTTGCACTCACGAAAATGCCAACTCTTTTGTTTTCAAGCGATTCCGCACTCTGCGCCAAAAAAACACGGGGACGGCGAGGGGAGCAACTTGGTGACTAACCCTCATCCCACTCGGCGCGTCCACGGCCGCCATATCATCCCCGCCCCCACTTCTGTCCTGGTGTGAACGGCGCCTGCCCCGACTCGGTCGGCGCGCCCTCGGCGGCCTCTGCGTCAATTCCTATTCCTTCTTTCGACATTCAACTTTCAAGACTCAACCCTCGACGTTCCCACCAGTCACTAGTCACGACTCGCCAGTCACTAATCGTTGTATCATTCCACCCCGTGAACATCCTCCTGAACGAAGTCGAATGCCGGGTCCTGGGCTCTCTCATCGAAAAAGAGATCACCACTCCCGAATACTATCCACTTTCGCTGAACGCTCTCGTCAACGCCTGCAATCAAAAATCGAATCGCGATCCCGCCATGAATCTCGACGAATCGGCCGTCCGCCAGGCCCTGCATTCTCTGGATGGACAATCTCTAGTCCGCTACGTCAGCGCCTCGGACAGCCGCGTCACCAAGTACGAGCACCGCCTCCAAGAAGCCTTCAACTTTTATCGTCACGAAATCGCCATCCTTTGCGTCTTGTTGCTGCGCGGCCCGCAGACGCCCGGCGAACTTCGCACCCGCGCCGAACGGATGCATCCTTTCGACGACCTGAGCGCCGTGCAATCCAGCCTCCAGCACCTGATGAAGCGCGAGCCTCCGCTGGTCAAAGTTCTTCCCCGGCAGCCCGGTACCAAGGAGGCCCGCTACGCAAATCTCTTGTCCGGCGACCTGGAAGAGTGGGATGCAAAGTCAGTCGCGGAGCCGCCGCTCACTTCTGCGTCCGTCGACGGGGAACGGATTGCTCATCTGGAGAAGGAAGTCGCCGCACTTCGCAACGACGTCGCCGACTTTCAAAAGGAGGTCGCAGAACTGAAACAGCAGTTCGCAGCTTTCAAAAAACAGTTCGACTAGGGAATATCCTTCTTGCGTGATGGCCATTCTGCGGACAGGGCGACTGTTCGCTTTTGCGCAGTAAGCTTCTTTGCCGGCTGCTTAGAATAAGGTATTAGAAGCGGTAGTCCGGTCTGAATAGGGAGGCCTTTAAATGAAAAGTAAGCGATTCTCCGGATTAGCGAAAATTTGCGTATTCACACTCCTCATAACCTGCGCAGCTGCCTTCGCCAGCAGCGGCCTGCAAACGGAAAACGTCAAAACGCCGGTCCTGGCTCCCGGTAAACATTTTGAGCGCGTACTGATTGTCGTCTTGGAAAATCAAGACTACACTTCGGCGATGAGCGATCAGTTTTTATCGAAACTGGCATCCAAGGGAACCAGCTTCAGTAATTTCAAAAACCTCTATCATCCGTCTTACCCGAATTACCTCGCCATGATTGCCGGCACTTCTTTTGGCACGCGCAGTGACCACCAAATAAGCTTCCCCAACGACGCCGAGCACAGAACCGTTGCTGATTTGCTCGACTGAAAACTACCCCTCCGGCGTACAACCTTATCTTGAATCTTCTAAAGGAAAATATGCCCGCAAACATGTACCGTTCTTGAGTTTTGAGAAAATTCAAAAGGAAAGCTATGGCAACGTAGTTTCCGTCGACACGAAAGATCCGCACAACGCGTTCGTGACCGCAGTCGAAATGTTCAGAAAAGACCCGAAGAAATTCCCCCTGCCCCGATATATGTTCTATACCTCCAACCTCGACGACGATGGACACGATCCTTCTACATCTCCGCGAAGGGACTGCAAAAGAGTTCGCGCTGGCTGGAAACTTTCTTCCGGACGTGGTTTCCCTGGGATCAGAAAGAGATGAAGGGAACTCTGGTGATAGTAACTTTCGACGAATCCGAGGGGGACGACAAGAACGATCGTATCTATACCGTATTCCTCGGAGATATGGTTAAGAACCAGATGATAGACAAAGAATACAATCACTATAGCGTGCTAAGAATGATTGAGGATAACTTTAGTCTGCCTCAGTTGAATTCCGGCGATGCGAACGCCGCGCCTATTACTGAAGCCTGAAAATAATCTAACCGCTCATCGCGGCTGCCCACGAGCAAGAGGGGACCTGAAACACTGACTACCTTGGGGCAACCTGCTTCGATTCATTCCGCGGTGCGTTCGTTTGCAATGCCTACTTCTGATTGAGTTCGCGCCCGCGACAAAATGGCAAAGTCTATCTGGTCGCAAGCAAATTGAAGTGAGAATCCACGGTGATGGTTCCCTTCATTTAGCAGCAAAGACCTGTGCTGTACAGCACAGCATTGCTTAGAGCTTGAGAGCATCATGGGGTACCCCCAAATGTAGTCCTGCCCACGAACACGAGGTTCGATTGGAATACCCTATGCCTACAATGAGACCTACAGCTGTGGCTCTATTTCTTCTTGTGCTTCCGACTCTCGTCTGGCCGCAGGAAGCTGTTCCAGACAAGCCGAGCTGCCCCGCGCATGAGCAGGAGAACCAGCAATCGGGAGGCACCGGAGATTCCGCAACGCAACTGGACGCCGCTACCCAACCAAGGCCCCAGACAGCGGGACCTACTCCGCCGGCGCCGGATCCAACTCCAGGCGACCAGAAGATAGATAATCTCGAAGGCAAGCAGACCAAGCGCATGTTTTGGATCATTCCAAATTTTGCGGCTGTGAGCGCCGACACAAAACTTCCTCTGGTAACCGTCCGGGAGAAATTCGCGCTTGCGACGGAGGATAGCGGGGATTATTCGTCGTTCCTTTGGGCGGGACTGCTCGCTGGCCAAGGCATGGCTTTGAGGTCGTATCCGGAGTTTCACAACGGGCTCGCCGGGTATGGCCGGTATTATTGGCGGGCGTTCGCGGATCAAGCATCTGGATCTTTTTTCACGGAAGCACTTGTCCCCGCGGTGACGCACGAAGACCCGCGTTACTATACCCTCGGCCATGGAGGTTTTTTCCACCGCGCAGGGTACGCGTTATCGCGTATCGTCGTTACCAAGACCGATTCGGGTGGCAGGAGAATTGGCTGCAAGTGTTGGTCTTTTCAACACCTTTGAGAGTGAGAGAGCGCGTTTCTCAGCTGTGGTTCGAGGCTGACGAAGTAATTTGGAGCCACCAAGAGTCTCAATCGCTGTGTCTACTGAAAATGGTGCATGCCAGGGCTTATCATGAGCAATCCCGGAACAAAGGTGTAGGTGACGCTGACGTTTTAAGCAGCGACGAGGATGGTTCGGACGCGATTGAATTCAAACAATGAAAGAAGTGGCGCGCCCGGAGGGACTCGAACCCCCGACCCTCTGCTTCGAAGGCAGACGCTCTATCCAGCTGAGCTACGGGCGCCCAAGACGCATTATAACTCTGGCGGAGATTTTGGCTGTTTCTTTGTAACTATTGGCAAGCGGCTTCAGCTCATCCCTCGCTGTTCATTCCCACGGCCCCGCTCGACAAAGTTACGCCAGTTCAAGAGAAGCCGGCGGAATCGAGGGTAGACCGCTCCTTGCCGACCCTGTTCGGTTCGATGCCGGCAATGATCTTGAGCTGATTACGTGGAGGAGTGGAAGCCTTGAGGTATTCAACTTGAGGACCCAAGCACTACGGGGCATCACGCTGTGCCTCTTCGTTTCAGGCGGGATCGGGGATCGGTTCTATGCGCCCGAGTAGGAATATATAGCCGGCGATCCCAAGAAGCAGAAAGGCCGTAGCGGCAATGAACGCTCCAGAAAAAGAGTGCGTCGACTGCACGATGTAGCCAGTAAGAATCGGCGCCGCGATTCCGGCGAGCTGATTACAAAAATTCAAAATTCCGCCCAATGTGCCGACGCTTTCTCGTGGAGCAATAAGCGAGGGAATCGACCATCCTACGGGCGAAGCGGCGGACAATCCGCCGATAGACAAGCTGATCCAGAAAAGCGCGGTGACAGGACTGTGCGTGTGTGCCGTGCCGAGGATGCCAAGGCCGAGAGTTGTTCCGCCGATGAGCACGATTTGACGAACACGGACCGGGCTCCAACCTCGCTGTATCAATGTATCAACGAGCCAGCCGCCCACGACAAGGTCGGTGAACGTGGCGAACAGCCAGGGCACACTGGTATAGAGCGCCGATTGAAGCAAATCCACGCGCAGTGCGGTGGAAAGATAAGACGGCAGCCAGGTCAAGAGCAGATAGAAAGTATAGTTGTATGACGCGAAACCCAGGGCCAAGCCCCACACTTTACGCTGCCGGAGCAAGTAAGCGAGCGGAGCTCCCTTGGCGGCTCTTGCGCGATCCTCAGGCTGTGCTCCGCCCCCGGCGATGAACTCGCGCTCCGCAACTGTCAGTAATTTATCCTCGCTCGGATTACGATAGAAGGCATAGAACAGCGCAAAATAGAGAAGACTGATGAAGCCTGTTGCCGCAAAATTCCACCTCCAGCCAAAATGCAGCAACAAAAGACCAAGCAACGGTATTCCAATCGCCGAGGAAAATTTCGCCGCGGCGTCGAACATGGCGGTGGCCAGGCTGCGTTCGTTTTTGGGGAACCAGTAGCCGATGGCTTTCGCATTGGCCGGAAATGTCGGAGCCTCACCGATCCCCAAGAGGAAACGCGCTCCAAACAAACCGCCCATGCCCGTGGAGATGGCGGCAGCGAAGGAAGCCACACTCCAAATCATCGTGCTGATGATGCCTACGCGGCGGACGCCAAAGCGGTCCAGCAGCAGCCCGGAAGGCAGTTGGAGCAACGCGTAGGTCCAGTTGTAAGCGCTTGAGAGATAACCGAACATCACCGCGGAAATTCCAAAGGAGGCTTGCAGCGCATCCCGCGAAACAGAAAGATTCACGCGATCAAAATAATTGACGAGGACTCCGACGCCCAGCAGAAGTGCGATCGTCCATCGCCGGCGAGGCACTTTCGCGCTGCCAAGGTCCGTTTGTGGCATCTCTGGTTACCGATTGCGGTGGCCATCATAGCGTATCCCATTGCCCGCCCATGGAATTAGGTAGTACTTTCACGGTATCGACGGAGGACGTTTCTATTACGCGCTAGGTACTTTTGCAGCTGTCTCTTTTAGTCCTCTTTTAAATCTTGCCAATTTTCAATTCAGATCGATACTCAGCCGCAATGAAGACGGCTCTGGCAAGGATACGAATATTGGTGGCGAACCAACCCCTTCTAATGCGGGAGAGCGTTACTTGTACGGTCGCGGACCAAGATGATGTTGAGATCGTTGGCCAGGCAGAAGACGTTGCGGAAATCCCCGGTCTGGTGGAACAGACCCGCCCCGACTGCGTGATCATTTCTCCGGAAAAGCCGGGGGAGCGACCCAACATTTGCGACGCCCTTCTGGGACTGTACCCGGGTATCAAAATCCTAGCAGTCACTCCCGAAAGTAACAGCGGCTTCCTGTACTGGAGTTCGTCCGAGATTCACTGGAGCTGCGTCGAGTGTTCGGCAGAAGGAATCCTAAGCGCCTTGCGAGGAAAGATCGAGTCAAAGGAGAGCTAGCCGTGAGTATCCGTAAGGCAAAGTGGACAGTCACTTTTAAAGCTCGACAGAGCTTCCGGCGGGCGATCTTTCTTTCCGTCCCATTTCCAGAATTTGGCTCCGGTCCGTCGCCTCTTAATTCCCGACTTGTTAGCGGGAACCCGGGCCGGCTGCAGAACGGTTTTTGTCGTGCGCGTGATTAGCAGGCGGCTTACCGCATAGCCTGTGCGCTTGAAAAACCCGCCATGCCCGAGCGTGTAGTATCGCGGGTCTTCGTGCGTCACCGCGGGTACGATGGCTTCCGTCAGATAGTTTCCAACGGCCTGGTCGGCCACCGCATCCCAGTAGTAGCGGCCATAGCCTTTGGCGCCTTGTCCAAACTCCGGATAAGACTTTTTCGCTTGGCTGACACCCGCGAGAATCCCCGCAGTAACGAAAGACGAATAGTCGAAGCTGTCCTGGGTGGCCAGCCAGAACTTATCCTTCAACGACAGAGGAGGCAGTTGCGTGTTGGCGCTAACAGCACGGTAGTTGGGAAAAATCCAAAGAATGCGCTTCGACTGTTTAACTTCGGCAATACTTCCGAGCGAATTTGCATCAACGGATGTGGGCACGCTACTCGATTGCGGCTGCTTGTTCGGATCGGGTTCCGGCTGCGGCGAGGACGCTGGTTCGCTCAGCGGCGCCTGTTTCGGGGCAGCGATCGGCTGAGGCGCATCTTCAGATGAAGATTTCGCGAACGCCGCGCTCGCCCAAAACCGGAGAGCAACGGCGACCGCAGCGCAAGCGAGTTTCTCTGACATCGGGAATGAGGAACGTATGAGCGAGCGGGCGATCGTAACAGCGTTACTCATGGTAGAGCATGAGAAGGACGCCGAGTAAAGTCATCAGAAGTGGCCAGAGCCTCGCGAACATCACTTGCCAGCGAGTGGGTACCTCGGACAACCCTCTGAAAACGCCAATACCGAATCCGGTGGCAGCAAAATTAAAATGCTCGGCATGGATGCGCGCCATCGCCGTCATGTGCTCAGCATCGTGCATCCCGCTGTGGTGCTCGTGAAAAAGGAGCATCACGGAACCACAGCAGGCGAGTACCGGGAACAGCCATCCGGCCCAGACCGATTTAAACATGCCCCGGGCGCGTTGAACCTCGAAGATGCCCAGAGCAAGCAGAATTACGGCAAACGTCTTGTGCTGCAAATCTTCTGGATTGTGGGTGAGACCGTACCACCAGCTCTGGGGACCGAAGGGCCACAGTTCTGTGTCGCTGAAGGCGAGCAGGAACAGCCCGGAAAGTAGAAAACAAGAAGGCCACGCGAAACGAAGGAAGGACCCGCGCTGGGACAGCGTGCCTTCAGCAAGAATGAAAAGGCCGGCAAGGATGACGAAAAATCCCGCCAAATGGTGGTTGAATTCACTTTCCTTCTTGTCGGCCAAGAGCTTGCTCTGTTGCGAAGCGTCCACCTGTGTTTCTTCGTGCATGGCCATAGACATAGCCTCGTGTCCGGAATGCAAGGAGTGATCGTTCGCCGAGGCTTGCGGAGCGTTAGAAACGAGCAGCACTGCAAAGAGTGCGTAAGCAATGAAGCGGCGTGAATGTGTAAGCAGGTTGCAAAAAGTCATGGCTGGCTCCTCTCTAACGTTTCTTGTGGCATACCTAAAGCCGGGGTCTCTTTCTCAGGCTCACGGTGACAAATCTTGAATGCGAACCCAGAGGGTTCGTTCACGTGGCCCTGCATCATGCCCTCGACATTTTTGCGACCAACCTTGGCACAAGCCTCCGGGGAATCAAGCGCTGCGCAAAAACACTGAACTTATTGAGAGCTCCGGGAACCGTCAGCCCGCCGCCTTTGGCGAGCACTCGCAGTGCCTCCTCGACGACTTCGTCCGGACTCTGATAAATGCCTGCCCACTTTCCCGGGGCGGGTTGCTCCGACTCGCCGTTCTGATTCTTGCTCAGCCTTCCCGGGCAGACCGTCACGACGGTTACCTCAGCGTCGCGCAACTCCTGTTCCAGGGCTAGAGAAAACGTGGTCAGGAATGCCTTGGTTGCGGAGTAGGCGCTCGCAAAGGGAATGGGCTGAAAGCCGGCAGTTGAGGAGATATTGATGATGCCTTTTTGCCGCCGCTCCAACATTCCCGGAAGGAGGCTGTAAGTGAGTTCAACGATGGCTTGGTTGTTGAGGCGAAGCATTTCGAGTTGCCGAAGAAGAGGGAGGCCGCGGAATTCTCCGCGGAGACCAAAGCCGGCGTTGTTGACGAGCAGGTCGATTGGAACATCGTCACCGGAGAGTTGTTCCGCCAGGATTTGGCCTGCTCCGGGGGTAGACAGATCAACCTGAATATCGATCACGGAGGCCCGCGTGGATCGGCGCAATTCGGATGCGAATGCGTGGAGAGGTTCCGGAGAACGGGCGACGAGAACGACATTGTAATGGCGCCCCGCGAGCGCTCGGGCGAACGCCATTCCCAAACCTCGGGAAGCACCGGTAATGAGAGCATAGCCGTCGGGCTTCATTTCAGTTCTTGCTCAGAGAGCGGCGTACGGATTGTGGGAATCGAGTATCGAACACGCCGTCCCAGAAACGAGTGGTGATGCCGTAGCCCTTGTCGATCCCACGGGGACTGTGGTGGTACAGGTGATATTTCTTCATCCGCCGGAAAAGGGGGAACCTGGAATTCGCAAAGTGCAGCGCGTAGTGCAGCCATTCTTCGCTGACGTAGCTCTGCACAACACCTGCGAGCACGACCGGCGCGGTGTAAACAGGAAACAGAAAACTGACCGGGGCTGCGACGAAAAACAACGGAAGTATGTCCCTCAATTCACCGCTGATGTGCCTTCCATCGAAAGGCCGCATATGGTGATCCCAGTGGAGAGGATCGAGCCGCTCATGCAGGAACCGCCGGATGACGCCTTTGCCCGGCGGAAAGCGACCGTGCAAGACATAGCGGTGGAAACAATATTCGACGAGAGTCCAGGTCAAGCAACCTGCCGAGAAGAAAGCTGCAGCGGTCCAGGGGTGCGTTGTCGAAAACGCGACGATCAACACGAGAAGCGCGTACAGAGTGTAGAAGACAGTCAGCGGGTAGAGACGATAGCGAGCAAGAGCGGCCTGACGCCGCTTGTAGATCGCAAAAGGGACTTCGGCGGTCCTTTGCGGTGGCGGCGAAATGAGTGCGGGTTCTGACATTGACCGTCTCAGTCTTCCTTTCATTCTTCCGACGAACTATTCAAAGCTCCCTGTGACGCCCTGGAAGCCATTCATGGCCTGCTTCCACAACCACTTCATCACGCGGGCCGCGCTGTAGCAGTAAGCAACGTTGTACCCAAGAGTCGAAAAGCAATTCGGCTCGCAGCCCTTTTTCATTTCCGAGAGTTGTTGGACATCGAACTTCTGATTGCCGACAGTGCCCCAGTCGTACGTCGCGTTGTACATCGGAAAGCACGGAGCGAGAGTTCCGTTGGTCCGGATAATCAGCCAATTCTGTCCGGCGCGGCATCCCCAGTGCTCGCCGGCACCGCGCATGAACCCTTTCATGTTCTGCAGACGGGGAATCGAATCGACCATCTTCCAGCCCTGGCGCTGCTTGTCGATGAGCCAGTCGAGAAGATCGTCGACCACGGGAAAATCTTCCTGCCGGATGTACGTGTCGTTTTCGTGGAGATGTTTGAAGTGCCCCTGCTCCATCATCGGAGCTTCGTTGATATGAAAGGTGATGGAGATCCCGTTTTCGTGCGCGACGGTAGCCAGCTCTTTGACGTCATCAATATTCGTGCGGCAGATGTTGGTGTTGAAAAACACGGTATAGCCGTAGCGGTATTGCCGCCGCACGAGGTGGTCGAAGTTTGCACGCACGTGCTCAAAGGCTTTCGGGAGTCCCGGCTTTTCCTTAATCGTATCCACGGCGAAGTTGACCGTGGCAATGCCGGCGTCGGCGAGGCGGTCTGTAACTTCCGGCCGCAAGAGCCGGGCGTTGGTCGCCAGGTACACCCAGAAGTCTTTCTTGGCGGCGTAGTAGATCACTTTGTGAACAAAGTCCGGTCGGATGAGCGGCTCGCCGCCGGTTGGAGCGAGCACGCGGCATGGCGTGGATTCGAGCCAGTCGATGGCTCGCCGCGCCGTGTCTTCGGTCATGCCTTTGATGCGGTTGTCATACGACCAGCAGTAGTGGCAGTCCAGATTGCATTTCCATTCGGTGAAGAGGTAGGCAATGATCGGCTGAAACTCGCCCGGCAGGATCCGTGACTTGAAATACGGAAACATCCAGCCGCGCATGGTCTTCATGACCTTGGATGCAGGCCAGTGCCGCTTGCCGGTCTGGAGAACTGTTTCATGCGCGGCGATATCCTGCTCATCGAGATCGTGAAACAATTCCGGATATTGAGGAAACACAGCCGTAGGTAGCGTCACGGGCTCCGTCAACGTCGGCGGCTGAGGCGATGCTTCTCGTGAAGGCTGTTGCAGGAGCTCGTGTAGAGGGACATCGAGCCGGAAGGGCTGATTGGGCAAAGTCGGGAACTGCTGCAATTCGGACATACCACCTCCGCGCCTTGTTGACCATCCAGCGCGCCGTGCCGGACGGCCGAAAGTGTATTTGGACTCCACCTACGCGCGTTTTGATTCTCGATGCTGGCAAAAAGACGCAAACAATTTGAGGGAAGACCTCTGCGCCTAGTAAAGCCAGGCGCAAGTCGAAAAGCGGGCGAGGGATTCGCTCGAAAACTTGTATCTTTCTTTTCCGATCTGATATCTAAGGGTGTTAGACAAGCGCGCGGGTTGGGAGCGCCCCCAGCGCAGGAAACTCCGCGCTTTAGGGCAGCGTTTGATTCCACGCCGCGCCGTGGCAACACTCGTCGCAAAAATGTCTCGGCAATCAACTCGCGTGCTTCTCGGAAAATAGCCGAGCCTCGTTGCCGAGACACGAGAGTACTTCCGGCTGCTTGTCGTGGCGCAAATGTCGCATTTGCAGTGGAATGATTCGTCCCTAGGAATCCGCTCGTTCGTCCCCGCCCAAGCGATTCGATTGTGAGCTCGTCGATTGTTTTTGTGTCGTTCTGCTTTTCCCAAGCATCAGAGGTTTTACGAAGGAAGGAGCCTGGTGACTCCATCACGCAGTTCCGGCGGAGCAGTGCTTCTTAGTTTCGGACGGAGCCCAGAAGCGCCGTCCGGAAAAGGAGCATTGGAAGGAAATTGGTTGTATGCGCCATCTGGAGCTGGATAGGGCGTGGGAAGCCTCCAAACACAACTGCATGCTCGGTGTGTTGTTGGCTCTGTGTGCGGCTGCAAGCGCGGCGGGCGCGCAGACAACGCTGGGGAGCCCATCACAATCCTCCAAGGGAACGATACGAGGCGTCGTGACGGTGGTCAGCCAGCAAGCGGAACCAAGTCCCCTCGAAGGCGTCAGCGTGGAGCTGAGGGAGAGCACCAAGGATTCGCAGCCTCTTGCGACCCTCACAGACTCCGCAGGGCACTACGAATTCACGCAATTGCCTGCGGGTACGTACACCCTTCGTGTCAGCCAACAAGGCTTCAAGCCGTTTTCTGAAACGATCTTGCTAAACGCGAATCAAATCTCGGTGGTGGAAGTTGCCCTCAGCATCGACACGGTAGTGGAGAAGGTGGAAGTCAAGGGGCAGGCCGCGGGCGTTTCGACAGAAGATTCTTCTCCCGTTTCAACTGTCAACAACGCACAGCTGGAAACATTGCCGCTGGCACATCAGAAGTTCCGGGAGGCGCTGCCTCTCGTTCCTGGCGTGATTCGCGGCCTAGACGGGAAACTGGCTGTCAGGGGCACGTCCGAGAACCAAGGAATGCTCGTGGTGGATTCTGCGAAGACGGTTGATCCCGTCACTGGCTCCTTCTCAATCCCCGTACCGATCGATGCTATTCAGACGGTCCACGTTGACAAGACGCCCTTCAGCGCCGAGAACGGAGGTTTCTCCGGAGGGCTGACCAGAATCGAAACCATCCCGCCGCCGAGCAATCGGTTCTACAAAGTCAAAGACTTCAACGTGAGCTTGCGCGGCAAGAATGGCCACTTCGTAGGCGTCTCACAAGCGACCCCTCGGGTTTCTTTCGGAGGTCCCATCAGCAGTAGCAAAGTGAACTTTTCCGAAGTCTTCGAGTATGACGTCAGAAGAGACCCCGTGCGTGGCCTAGCGTGGCCCAACAACGAAATCAAGACCCAAGGTTTCAATTCCTTTACCCGCGTTCAGGCCATTCTGTCTCCTCAGCACGTGTTAAGCGTGGACATCAATATCTTTCCAATGCGCACGCAGTTCGCCAATATTTCGGCGCTGGTGCCGCAGACCGCGTCCTCGGATCACAACCAGAAAGGCGTCTCGGCAGGCATCTCGGACCTTCATAGTTTCAAGTCGGGCGCATTGCTTAGGACTGCTTTGCGATACACACGGTTTGATAGCAACGCCCATGGTCAGGGATCGGCGGACATGCTGATCAATCCCGAGGGCTGGAGTGGGAATTTTTTCGACTCCTGGACCAGGACCGCCAATCAGTTCGAAGCATATCCGACATTTCAGCTTGCGCCCAAGAAGTGGCTTGGCCGGCATGAGTTGAAAATTGGCGCGGACGTGACACACAGGTCTTATGCTGGCAACACCCTGTCGCACCCCGTTCAACTGTTGAGGCAAGACGGCACGCTTGCAGAGGAGATCGGTTTTACGGGCAACGGACCGCTGAGAGCTTCGGCCACGGATGTAGAAGAGTTCATCCAGGACCAATGGACGCTCAACGAGCACCTAGCGATCTCGCTGGGTGGCCGCCTGACCAACGAGACTGTGGGAAGGGCTGCGGCCTTCGCGCCGCGCGTTGGCGCGGCCTATTCGCCTGGAAAAAATCAGAAAACCATCTTTCGCGCCGGAGCAGGGCTTTTCTACGACCGCGTTTCCTTACTGGAGGCAAGCTTCGCTCGCAATCCGGCGCGCACCGTGAGCTTTTTTGACGAGACGGGAAAACCCATAGGAACGCCCATTCTCTATCACAACACATACGTCGGAAATGGCGCCGGCCCTCTTTCTTCACGTGTGCAGTCCGCACCCAACTCCAGTCCCCGCAGTTTCGTAGGGAACATCGAAGTCGACCGGCAATTGTGGCCTACCGCGACCCTTCGCGTTAGCTGGCTTTATAGCCAGACGCGCAATCTGTTCATTGTGAATCCCGCGCCGGGTGTTTTCGGAGGTGATGGCCTGCTAGGCCTCTTTAATACGGGCACAGCAAACTATCATGAGTTCGAGGCCACGCTACATTTCCGACCCGTTCGGCACGCCGACCTGAATATTTCCTACGTCTGGAGCCGGGCACGCGGTGATCTGAATACCGTTTCCAGCATTTTCCTTCCATTCGAGCAACCCGTCATTCGCCCCAACGTTTCGGGCATTCTGCCTTCCGATGTTCCCAATCGTGTGGTCAGCTGGGGAATGTTCGAACTTCCTTGGTCACTGGTAGTGAGTCCTGTCGTTGACGTGCACACCGGCTTTCCGTACTCCAACGTGGACGTGCTGCAGAATTACGCAGGATTGCCGAATGGCCAGCGCTTTCCGACATTCTTTTCGCTCGACGCGCAGGTTTATCGGGACTTTCATCTGCACCTGCCTTTCACGGAGCAGGGGAGCCGGCACAAAGTCCGGGTAGGCCTCTATTCGATCAATCTCACAAATCACGGCAATTTTCACGACGTTTACAACAACGAGGCCTCGCCTTTCTTTGGCAAGTTCAATGGTTTTCAGCGCCGCGTGGATGGCTTCCTTCTTAGTTTCGGGAACTGAATATATGGCACACAACGACTGAAGTGAACATTTGTCGAGAGGAGGACTCAGAGGTTATGGCCGGGCACCTGAGACGAATTGAAGGGGTGGTCGCGATCGCTCTTATCTTGGGAGCGGCTTCAGCGGCGCCAGTTGCGGAAAGCCAAAGCTCCGCGGGTCACACGACGGAGGAGATAGTTTTGTCGAACTACAGGCCTCCCGCTGGTCTGGCGGGCGACGAGGTCATCGCAAATATGCTTGAGCGTAACCGCTTACGAAATGAGCAGTTGCAGCGCTACTTGGCAGTCCGAACGTATGAGATCAGAAACCCCGACGGGAGATTGGCTGCGCAGGCGGTGGTCCGCGTGGAGTATCGGGCGCCCGACAAGAAAACGTTCAACAAGACCTCTGAAGAAGGATCAGGGATCGTGCGTCACCTGGTGTTTGATCGCCTGATGCAGAGCGAGAGCGAGACATCTTCTGGCCGGGAGCATCATGATACCGCGATCACGACCGCGAACTATACGTTCACGCTCGCCGGGGAAGAGGATCTCGGCCCGTATCATTGCTTTGTTCTCGAGGCCGCTCCGAAGCGCGAAGAGAAGTATCTGTTCGAGGGGAAAATATGGATCGACGCCGAGGACTTCGCGATTGTGAGAATCGCCGGCCACCCTGCTAAAAAACCGTCCTTTTGGATCAATCGAGCTGCCTTTGTCCGGCAATATCAAAGAATTGATGGTTTTTGGCTTCCTTGCCGTGATGAGACGTCTGTTGAAGTGAAGATGTACGGCCGAAGGATGTTCACCGTTGACCACCAGCAGTACGTGGTCAATCCTGCCAACCCTCCTCGGGTGGGAACCGGGGAAATAAGCGATCCTGACTAGGGACTTCTCCCGACTGGGCACTCCCGCAATAACGAGAAGGGCACCACCGGACGGGGACACAGAGCCAAGTTCTAGGCCTCGACGGCGCAGTCCGGCAAAGTGTCTAGCGCCAGCCTCAGGCACACCGAATCGCTTTGAACACGGTGTCCACTGATTGGTCCATTCGAATCGCCCAGATCTACGTACCAATTGTGCCCAGGTCGTGTATCAGACGGGGTGGAATTCAGAATTAACACGGCGGTGCCCGGAACCATGAGCAACGATCTGGAAGTCCTCGCAGCTACGTTGCCTGAGACGCAGTACAATTTGGAGGCGACAGACCACCACGATAAAGCGCAGCAGATGTTTGTTGAACGAGGAGCTTCTCCGTTAGGCCGAGGATGGAAAATGGGCGCTTTTACGGTTTATAACCTACGCTGGAGTTGCGACATCCAAGTTTCAAGGGGCAGTCTCTGAGAGGTTGCGGGTGCGAACGGAAGAAGTCACCGACGGGTCCCGGCTTTTAGCCGCCACACGATACGAATCGCTCGTCCGCGTATCGAATGCTATCGGAACGCATCGAGATCCACAGAACCTATTTAGGGCGCTGGTGAGGGAACTGCACCAGGTCGTCCGGTTTGATTATTTGGGTGTGTCCATTCGTGACGAGAAATCGAATACGTTTCATCGGCATTTCGTCGACGCGAAAACAGAAGCAGCTATCCCTGCGGACCCCGAACTGGCCATGGAGGAATCCGATGCTTGGTGGGTCTACCAGAACCAAGAGTCGTTGGTCACTTCGCTCGAGGCCCCTGACGGTCGATTTTCCAAACTCCAAGAGATTTTGAAGAAGTACGGAGTCCCATGTCTGTGCACTCTCCCTCTAACGACAGCCCACAGCAAAGTCGGAACGCTCACCTTTGGCAGTAAGACTCCGGATGTCTAGCAGATCGCTCTCGCATTCGACAATGCGTTGCATTTTGATGCAGCGCAAGCTTCACAGCAGCAGTTGCTGAAGAAGAACGAGCGTCTTGGACTTCTCCTGGAATTGACCAATCATGTGGTTTCCAATCTCGAGTTCCGGGAGGTTCTCCGAGCTGTAGTGGCGAGCACGCGCCGGGTTATGGGCTGCGATGGCGTCGGCATAACTCTTCCCGATACCGACCACACACACTTGCGGATCTACGCCTTGGATTTTGCCTTCGTTGACGACTCCGTCCACGAGGAGAGCCTTATCCCTATCGATGGAGATGTCTCGGGAACGGTCTATCGCACCGGCAAACTCTGGTGCGGCAGCATCCAGGAGGCGAGGCGGCTGGGAATGAAGGACACCGCACAGGCCGAAGTTGGAACGGTCTGCATCCTTCCTCTTGTTAGCCGAGGTCGCGTGCTGGGGATATTCGGTGTGGTCAAATATCAGGACAATGCGTTCACCAGCGACGATTTCGAGTTTCTAACCCAAATCGCAAATCAGGTTGCTATTGCCGTGGAGAATGCACTTGCGTTTTGGGAGATTCGAGAGCTGAAAGACAAGCTCGCGCAGGAAAAGCTCTATCTCGAAGATGAAATCCGTAGCGAAATGAATTTCGCACAAATCGTCGGAAAAAGTGCCTCCCTGCGGCGTGTGCTGAAGCAAGTGGAGACGGTCGCTCCGACAGACTCGACCGTGCTCATCTATGGAGACACGGGTACAGGAAAGGAACTGATCGCGCGCGCCATTCATGACTTGAGCCCGCGGCGCTCGAAGCCCTTCGTCAAGCTCAACTGCGCGGCCATTCCGACGGGCTTGCTGGAAAGCGAGCTGTTTGGACACGAAAAAGGCGCATTCACAGGAGCAATCGCGCAGCGGATCGGGCGCTTCGAAGTGGCCCATGGCGGGACCATTTTTCTGGACGAGATAGGAGAAATTCCTCTCGAATTGCAGACCAAACTGCTCCGCGTGCTGCAAGAGAGGGAGTTCGAGCGGCTGGGAAGCTCGCGCACGCTTCGAACAGATGCGCGTTTGATTGCTGCGACGAACCGCGATCTAGAAGCGATGGTGAGCGAGCAGAAGTTCCGATCGGATCTCTTCTTTCGCTTGAATGTTTTTCCTGTCCACGTTCCGCCCTTGCGGGAACGCCAGGGGGATATTCCGGTCCTGGTGCGGCACTTCACGCAGCAGTTTTCCAGACGTATGAATAAGGTCATCGAAACAATTCCATCAGCGACGATGGATGCCCTGGGCCGATATCATTGGCCGGGGAACATACGAGAACTTCAGAACGTGATCGAGCGCGCCGTAATTATATCGCCGGGTCCTGTCCTAAGTGTCGATGTTAGCGACCTTAAATTTCCGAAGGCCGGCCTTCCCGTGGAAAAAACCGCTTCTCCGAAATCGACAAATGGCGCACTTCACGACGTTCTGGAGGAAATGGAACGTCAACAGATTCTTAAAGCTCTCAAGGAGTGCAATTGGGTTGTGGCCGGCCCCAATGGCGCAGCGGCACTTCTTGCAATGAAACGATCCACTCTCCAGTTGAGAATGCATAAGCTCGGAATCGCGCGCGGTTCTGCGTAATTGCCACCCATTTTCGTCACACTTCTTCTGAAGGGTTCCCGCCCCAATCACACTTCTTTTTGTGTGCCAAGAAACTGGCAGCCTACCATCTTGCTGGCAATGGCACGCTGGCAGGTTGATCTAAACAACGGTCTATCGGCTCGCCATCCCATTACAAATCAGCAACTTCCGCGACCTTGGGAGCCCTCCTTGCTTTGGCCACCGTGATGCATTTCTCGTGAGTGTGAGGCGTTTGCCATGAGTGAAATGCGAAGCCTGAACGAAGCGTCAGATTCTCAATCGCAGTTCCCAGGAAAACGCTCACGGTCTTCCATCCTGGAAATTGACTCCTGGATGCCCAGCGCGATTCAAGCCATCTCGCCGTTGGTAGACCGCTTGATGCGGCTGATTGAAGGATCGCAATGTGTTCCCGGAGCAGAACCCGACGTCGAGCTGGCACTCCGGGAAGCGCTGGACAATGCCGTCGTGCATGGCAATCACGAAGATCCAGAAACAAAAGTGCATATCCGCTGCCGCTGCGGGCCCGGCAAGGAAATATCAATCGTCGTGACGGATCAGGGAAAAGGATTCGACTTTGGAAAGATAGTAGGTAACGGCATCACATCGGATCCCGCTTCCGAACATGGTCGCGGTATCCAGCTAATGAAAGCGTATATGGACGATGTGCACTTTGAACGAGGCGGGTCGGAAGTCCATATGCGCAAGCGTTCGCGAACTACGTCCCATTCGTGAAGGTCACCGGTTGGAGAAGAGCTCGAAATTGAGGTCGGCAAACCAGTTGGTGGTGGAAGGAACACCACCACTGGGCGAAAGAAGAGAGACATGGGAATGCTACGAATCACGATCGCCGAAACACTTTCCGAACAGAGGTGGACGCTTGAAGGCCGGCTCGTTCAGCCGTGGATTTCAGAACTGAAGTCCACCTGGACGAAAACAGAAACCGCCCGCCGGGAACGCAGGTGCGTGGTGGACCTCACAGCCGTGACCTTCATCGACAGGAACGGGGAGAAGGTGCTCGCTGAGTTGTCCAAAGAAGGCGCGGAACTCATCGCGACCGGTATTTACACCCGGCATGTCGTGCACAACATCGAGAAGAAAAAGTCGAAACGTCGGCTGTGAGGAAAGGAGTACGTCATGAATAGAGAAGAGCTGAACTGGTTATTGCAAACGATCAAGGATGCTAAGACCGCGCAGCGTTTCGTGTTGGCGCAGTACGAGCGCGGGAGGGTTTCCTTGCAGGTGATGGCCGATCTAGCCAGGGAACGCGGTTGGATCAACCGCACCGCGAAGCAATTCTTGACCACGGCGACCCGTCACCCGACCGAATACGCGACGACGGAATTACTAATTGCCATTGCCTGATGGAGCAGCCGCACGTCCGCGCAATGTTTGGAGAATTACCGGATTGCGATTCAACTTAGCAATCCGTGGAATCGGTCAACCGAGAGCAGTTCTAATGCGAGCAGGGAAGGAGCAGCACTATGCCAGTAGAACTCATGGAATCCATCGGGGGCGCGAATCCAACGAGCTCTTCCGCTGATCGTCTGGTTGCAGAGGAAGATGCAGTGCTGGTTGCTGGCGCAAAAACCGGGGACACTCGCGCATTTGACCTGCTGGTCGAACGGCACGAGGGGAGGATTTTTTCATTGGCTTGGCGCATGACGCGCAATCGGGAGGACGCCGAAGACGTCGTGCAGCAGAGCCTCCAAAAAGCGTTCCTTCATTTGAAGAAGTTTGAGGGCGAATCCTTATTCTCCACCTGGTTAACGCGAATCGTAATTAACGAGGTACTTATGTTGTTGCGCAAGAAGCGCGGATCGCGTGAGCTTTCGATCGACGATTCAATCGTGGGTGAAGAAGCACTATTGGCGTTGGAGATCCCTGATTCACGTCAGAGTCCCGAAGATAACTATTCACAGCGAGAGCGGCAGCGAATTCTTTCCGCGGCCCTGAATGAATTGCCGCACAGAACACGGAGGGCAATCCAGCTGCGTGAGCTCGACGAGCGATCGACGGAAGAGACCGCCCGAATCATGGGAATTTCGGTTGGCGCGGTAAAGGCACGAGTATTTCATGGGCGAAGGAAATTGCGCGAGAGATTGAAGCGCTATTTCGGAACAGCTTGGACCTCCGGAAGGGCCGCTTCACAAAGGATCGGTAACACGAGACACATCTCGCAAGATCAGGTCGCGTGCAATGTGTGTGGTTAAAGGGGGACGAAGGGAGGCCCTCATGATGACGTTTCTGTTTGTCGCTGTGTTGGCGATTTTGGGGTTTCTGTGTTTCACCGGCCCGGACGGTGTTATCGGCCCAAGGCGTCGTCACTGAATCGAGTGCACGACGACACCATCCCGACGGGGCCCATCGCACGGAGGTGTCAGGGGGCCGCTGAGAACGAGAGCAATTCAACTAGGAAAGGACTCGGGAATGACATTGAAAGGCAAGAGAAATGAGACTTTGGAGCTTCACGCAAGCCCCATTCAGCCTCACGCAGAAGATACTTCTGCAAACCACGCACCAAGTCACGAAGAAATCAAGCACCGCGCATATGAAATCTATCTTAAGCGTGGCGGCCTCTCAGGCAATGAGCTTGATGATTGGCTCAGGGCCGAACGCGAACTCCAAAAGGTAGCTCTTTTCACGCGAGGCTGGAATCGTCTTCAGCAGCGGCGTCGTCCCGACGAAGAGCCTTCGAGATCCACATCGAACGAGGCGGGATCCATAGATGCGACCTCGATTACTCGCTCCAGGCGGACAAAGGGCTAACGCAGAAGCTGCAACGATAGAAGGAATTGGTATCTGATTTCGCTCCAAACCACAAAGGATGCACAGGGAGAAGCGTGAGACTAAGCGATTTGAAAACTAACCGGCCAAAAATCTTGCCGGTCGACAGACTCGGCCAAACGAGGTGTTTCCCAGCCATGACACGCGGAAGGTTCAACTTGCGAACGGTGGTCATGACGCTAGCCCTCTGCACTTTTGTCTCAGGGTGCAACAAGAGTCAGGCAACAACAGCGATGCCGGTACCGGAGGTCGAAGTGGCCACGGTAGAACAACGCGATGTCCCGGTGCACAGCGAATGGGTGGCGACTTTGGACGGGTACGTGAACGCCCAGATGCAACCCCAGGTGTCTGGCTACATTATCAAGCAAAACTACAAAGAGGGTTCGCTCGTTCACAAAGGCGAGGTGCTGTTCGAAATAGATCCGCGGCCCTTTCAAGCGACGCTCGATCGCGCTAAAGGCGACCTTGCGCAGGCGCAAGCTCAGCTAGGCAAAGCAACCCTCGACGTAGAGCGCGATACACCGTTCGCAGAGGGCAGGGCCATCGCCAAGAGCCAATTGGATAACGAGCTTCAAGCCAAGCTTGGTGCGCAGGCGGCCGTCGAATCTGCCAAGGCGGCGGTGGAGCAGGCGGAACTCAATCTGGAGTGGACCAGTGTCACCTCGCTGGTAGATGGAATTGCTGGGATTGCGCAGGTCCAGATTGGCAACCTAGTCGGACCCACCTCAGTCTTGACTTCAGTTTCGCAACTCGAACCTATCAAAGCCTATTTTCCGATCAGCGAACGGGAGTACCTCCTCGCACAAAAAGAGAGCAGCGCCGTTTCCAGCAAGCACACCATCGGTTTTTTCGGAAACTCGCTCAAACTGATCCTGACTGACGGCAGTATCTACCCTCAAAAAGGCAAAATCTTGCTGGCGGACCGGCAAGTGGATCCAAACACGGGCACGATTCGCATCGTTGCTACCTTTCCAAATCCCGGCAACATTCTGCGTCCCGGCCAGTATGGACGTGTGCGTGTCGAAACCAGCATGAAAAAAGACGCCCTGCTGCTGCCTCAGAGCGCCGTTGGGCAGTCGCAGGGAAGCTATCAGGTGGCGGTCGTCGGCAGCGATCACAAAGTTAGTATGCGCGCCGTGAAGCCCGGCGAGACGGTCGGGACGATGTGGCTTATTGACGAGGGCCTCAAACCGGGCGAGCAAGTTGTGGTCGAAGGACTGCAAAAGCTCAAGGAAGGAACTCTCGTTACTCCCAAGCCCGTACATCTTTCCGGGGAAGGAAACTGAGCTATGTCGAAGTTCTTCATCAACCGTCCGATCGTGGCAATGGTGATCGCCATCCTTATGGTGATCGTAGGCGCGGTCACCATCGCAAGCCTGCCCGTGGCGCAGTTTCCTAACATCGTCCCGCCTGAGATTAGATTGCAGGCCACGTACGTGGGTGCGGACGCGCAGACCCTCGAGCAAGCCGTGGCCACGCCGATCGAGCAGCAGATAAACGGCGTGGACAACATGGACTACATGTATTCGTTAAACGCCACGGCCAACTCGCAGACGACCATGAACATCGATTTTGATCTCAAGACGGACCCCAACATGGACCTGATTCTCGCCCAATCACGCGAGAATCTGGCCTCCGCTCAGCTTCCGCCCGAAGTTAACAACTATGGAGTCACCATCAAAAAGTCGACGACCGCACCGCTCATGTTGGTCGCCTTATCCTCGCCGCGCGGCACTCACGATGCAAAGTTCCTGGCCAATTATGCCTACATCAACCTCAATGATCCCGTCGCCCGCTTATACGGTGTCGGCCAGTCGCAGGTCTTCGGCGCGGGGCAGTATGCCATGAGGCTGTGGGTTAAGCCTGACCAATTGGCGAAACTGGGCATCACCGTCACGGAGATCGTCAACTGCATCCAGGCGCAGAACAAGGTGAATCCGGCTGGTCAACTTGGCGGCGAACCAGCCTCCGCAGGCCAGCAATTCACATACTCCGTGCTCGCTCAAGGCCGTCTCACGTCGCCAGAGCAATTTGAAGACGTCGTCGTTCGTGAAGCTCCGGATGGCGGAATCGTCCGAGTGAAAGACGTCGCACGGGTCGAGCTGGGCGCACAGGATTACAGCATTGTCAGCCGCTTGAACGGCAAGCCCGCTGCATTAGTTGCCATTTACCAATTGCCTGGTTCCAATGCGGTCCAAACAGCCGCAGGCGTCCGAAAGTTGATGGCCGAGATGAAGCAACGCTTTCCGGAAGACATGGATTACGTCATATCGCTTGACCAGACGGGCGCTGTGACCGAAGGCATGAAGGAAATTATTCAAACCCTCTTGATCGCTATCGTGCTGGTCATCCTGGTCGTCTACCTCTTCCTGCAAGACTGGCGCGCTACGCTGATCCCGATGCTTGCCGTGCCCGTCTCGCTGGTGGGCACCTTTGTTTTCTTCCCGCTCTTCGGGTTCTCCATCAATACGCTTTCGATGTTCGGTTTGGTGCTGGCCGTCGGCCTTGTGGTGGACGATGCGATTGTCGTCGTCGAAGGCGTCCAACGCCACATTGACGAGGGCCTTGCTCCCAAGGACGCAGCTCAAAACGCAATGCAAGAGCTGTCGGGCCCGGTCATCGGTATCGCTCTGGTTCTCTCGGCAGTCTTCGTGCCGACAGTCTTTATCCCAGGCATCACCGGACGCCTCTACCAGCAATTTGCCTTGACCATCGCGATCTCGGTGATCCTTTCGGCTTTTAACGCCCTCACACTAAGCCCGGCACTTGCTTCGCTATTGCTTCGGCCAAAGAAGGAAAGCCGCGGGACACTCGCAAGATTCTTCGCTTGGTTCAATCGTATTTTCGGAACCGGCACGGAAATCTATTTGTGGCTGTCCGGTGTGCTGATCCGGAAAAGCGCTTTGGCGCTAGTGGTGCTCGCGATCTTCGGCTTTGCCGGGATTATCTTTGCTCGCCTCCTCCCATCCAGCTTCCTGCCCGACGAAGATCAGGGCTATGTCTTCATCAATATGCAACTTCCAAATGCGGCTTCGCTCGAGAGGACGGCGGCGGCATCGAGAGACGTTGAGAAAATCGTGAGCGCCACGCCTGGGGTTAAGTACAACACCAGCATCGTTGGCTTCAGCTTGCTAAGCAATGTCCGGACCAGTTACAGCGCCTTTTATTTCGTCACCTTGGAGCCATGGAGTAACCGCGAAACACGAGCGGAACAGTATCAGGAAATCAAGGCGCGCTTGAACCAGCAGCTCAGCAAGCTTCCGCAAGGGACTGTTTTCAGCTTCTCGCCGCCGGCAATTCCTGAAGTCGGCTCTTCCGGCGGATTTCAGTTCGTGTTGGAAGACCGTGCCGGGCGTGACGTCCAATTTCTGGCAGGCAACCTGGACAAGTTTATGGCGGCGGCTCGCACGCGTCCCGAAATTGGCACCATCAGCACGACGTTTCTGCCCAGCGTGCCGCAACAATTCGTGCGCGTGGATCGGGAAAAGGTGCTGAAGCAAGGTGTGGCCCTCAACGATGTTTACCAGACGATTCAGGCTTTCATGGGCGGGCTGTTCATCAACTACTTCAATGATTTCGGCCGCACTTGGCAAGTGTACGTGCAAGCGGAAGCGCCTTACCGGTCAGATCTGGCTAAGGTCGGGCAGTTCTATGTACGCAACAATAGGGGGGAAATGGTGCCGCTTACCGCGCTTACGAAGTTTGAATCGCGTTCCGGCCCTGAATTTACGATGCGCTATAACGAGTACAGGTCAGCGCAGATCAACGGCAGCGCTGCGCCAGGCTTCAGCGCAGACCAAGCGACGGCGGCGCTGGAAGACGTCTTCAAGCAGACGATGCCTGGAGAAATGGGTTTTGATTATATGGGCATGTCTTATCAAGAGCAGAAGGCGCGGCGAGGACTCCCCGTTTCGGTCATCTTCGGCTTCTCGCTGTTGTTCGTGTTTCTAATCCTGGCGGCTCTCTATGAGAGCTGGTCGCTGCCTTTCAGCGTGCTGCTGAGCACGCCGGTCGCGGTATTCGGTGCCTTCGCGGTCTTGTGGCTGCGCCGGGCCGAGCTCAGCGCTTTCTATCCCGCTTACATGGTGCAGATCGAGAACGACGTCTACTCGCAAATTGGGTTGGTCATGCTGATCGGTCTGGCCGCGAAGAACGCGATTCTTATCATTGAGTTCGCCAAGGAGGAGTACGAAAAGGGAAAACCTCTGGTTGATGCTGCACTCGAAGGGGCAAGACTTCGTTTGCGTCCTATTCTGATGACCTCATTTGCGTTCATTCTCGGCTGCGTGCCGCTATGGATTGCGACCGGCGCAGGTTCTGTGGCCCGTCAGATCATGGGCACTACCGTAATCGGCGGAATGGTGGCTGCCACCGCCGTAGCCATATTCATCATTCCGGCGCTGTTCGTTTTGGTCGAGCGTTTGGCGAAACTCCGCGGTGGCGCGCTCAGTGCTTCTGTTCCGCTGTCGAGCCCATCGGAGGCGGACTGACGTGAGAAGACTTATCGCTATTTCCCTGGTTATGCTCCTTCTTTCGGGCTGCGCTGTGGGGCCCAACTATAAGAGACCGAGCGTAACCGTTCCCGGCACGTACCGTGGAACTATGCCGCAAGAACCAGCGCAGCCTGCTGCGGAATCACTCGGAGACCAAAAATGGTGGGAGGTGTTTCAGGATCGGCAGCTCCAAGAACTGATCCACACTGCCCTCCAGCAGAACTACGACGTTCGCATCGCGGCAACGCGAATTCTGCAGGCCCAGGCGCAGGTGGGCATCACACGCGCCGATGGGTTGCCGACGATTAGTGCCGGAGCTCAGTCTGTCGACCAACGTTCTGCGCGCCAAAAATTCTTCCCGGCATTCGAGACAAGCGCTCACCAGGTGGATCTCTCACTAACTTGGGATCTCGATTTCTGGGGAAAGTATCGCCGCGCCACCGAGTCCGCGCGGGCAACGCTGCTAGCCACTCAGTGGGCCCGTGAAGCGGTTATCAGCTCGCTGGTGAGTGACGTTGCCGCAGCCTACTTCCAGCTTCGTGAGCTCGACCTGGAACTCGAAGTCTCGCGGCGCACGCTGACTTCGCGCCAGGACTCGCTGCGGATCACACAAATGTTAGCAAACGGTGGGGCTACGTCCATGCTCGACGTCCGGCAGGCGGAGCAGTTGGTGTTCACCGCGGCTGAAACAATCCCCGATCTGGAGCGCCGCATTGAGCAGCAAGAAAATTTCATCAGCACACTTCTGGGAAACAACCCCGGTCCCATTGCGCGCGGAGCAAAGTTGACGGAGCAACCGCATGCACCAGAGGTTCCGGCGGGGCTTCCCTCCACCTTGCTGGAACGGCGACCGGACATTCGCCAGGCCGAAGCACAATTGATCGCGGCCAACGCTCAAATTGGAGTAGCGAAAGCAGCCTACTTCCCGCAAATCGCCTTGACCGCGAACAGCGGATTTCAGAGTTCAGCGCTTACCAGCCTGTTTACTGGTCCGGCTGGATTGTGGAGTTTCGGAGGATCACTAGTGCAGCCCATCTTCGCCGGAGGGAGAATTCGTTCCGGTGTAAGGTTCTCAGAGGCTCGACAACAGGAAGCACTGCTGATCTACCAGCAGACCATCCAGCAGTCTTTTCGTGGGGTTTCGGACGCGCTGGTCGAGTACCGCAAAGACAGGGAGTTCCGAGGGCAGCAGGAGCAACTTGCGTTTTCCGCACAAGACGCGGCCCGGCTTTCGGAGACGCGCTACCGAGGCGGCGCCACCAGCTACTTGGAGGTCCTGACCAACGAAACCAATTACTTTGCGGCTGAGTTGGGACTCGCTCAGGCTCACTTGAATGAACTCCTAGGTCTGGTTCGCATTTACAGAAACCTTGGTGGAGGCTGGCAAGAACAATGAGTACCGGGAACCAAATGTCTAGGGGCCGGTCCCATTCAGACTGCTATACAGTTCCCCGACGAACTCGCGGACAACGCACCTTCGGCCGCGATGACGTGAGCCAATGATCTTTGTTCGCGAAACCAGCGCAGCAGTAGTTCTAGTGACGCTTACACTTTCGTTACAGTGCGCCGGGTTGGCGGCGCTGATCGGCTGGGCAAGACCTAGTTTCGCGCCCGACGTTCACAGGATAGGGCCGCTCCGTTCCGCTATGCTCATGGTGCGATTGATGACTGCGTTCATTGTTTTGCACGTATTCGAGATTCTGCTTTGGGCGGGGTTCTATCGCTGGCTTTGTTTTCCATCATGGGAATCTGCCTTCTACTTCTCGGCCGCCAGTTATGCGACCGTCGGCTATGGTGATCTCGTTCTCCCGCAGGTGTGGCGGACCTTGGGTCCGGTGGAAAGCATCATCGGCGTGCTGATGTGCGGGTTGTCGGCGAGCTTCCTGTTCGCCATCGTGACCTGGCTTGTCGAGCGTGAGGTGCGACTCTCGGACGAACTCGCGAGGCCGGTTACAGAGCTTGCGTCAACGCCCCAATATTCGTGGCCCAGCGCGTACAGCCAAGAAGGAAAACAGAAGTGAATGCGCTGCACGCGCGTGACTAGCGAAGACGGAAAGCGAACGCGGCGCGGCTTGGCAATGCAGTTTGGGGAATTTTGGACGCAATTGGAGTGCGCCGGGATAAACCGGCGTGAAGTCGCGAATGCAAGAGTCGTACAGGTAAGGCGTAGCGAGCCAACCTGGCCCCGAGTCATGCGCGGGCAGTCGCGAGGCTGCACGTGAAGCGTTGACGGAACATGCAGGCAGGGTTATTGAGCCAAGAAAGGGGTCGGAAATCAGAGCGCCGACGCTGTTCCAATGTGCGGAAGGCAACACCGATGAGTGCGAAATCGCGAGCATTGATCGGGCTCTGCGCGGTCGAAGACCCTAGCATGCATGGAAACTTCACGCGCGAGAACCGGGAGGTCCCGTCAACGCCCGACATGCAGTTGTGTAGGGCCGGTTGGAGAAGGACATGATCCAGAAGTCCAACATGCACGTTGACGGGAAGTCGGACGGTCGTGCAGTACCGACGAAGTGCCTGAACAAAAGCGGGAATCCGCTGGCGGAGGGCGCGGAGGGCCCCTACCCTAAAACGGCAGCGGCGCTGCTTACGCTTGCTATTGCTTGTCGCTAACCGGCTCCAGCCAATCCCCAACACTTCCGTCCTGCCTTTCTGAATGGCGATGTGTGTCATGGACGTGTTTGGCGCCGCACCGTGCCAATGCTTCTCGTCGGCCGCTATCCAGACCGCGTCTCCCGGACGTATGTCTTCAACTGGGCCGCCCCTTCGCTGCACGCGGCCTACACCCACCGTCACGACCAACGTCTGGCCCAACGGATGGGTGTGCCAATTCGTCGGGGGGCTCCCGGCTCAAACGTCACGCTGCCACCTGTGACACGAGCTGGCTCGGGAGCCTGAAATAGAGGATCGATCCGCACCGCGCCAGTGAACTCTGTTGATCCTTGGGCTAGGGCACACAAGATAAGAGCCGTTGGGCTATATACCAGCGATGCCCTTATTCACCAATATTTTGACTTCGACGCGACGGTTCTCCGCTCGTCCCGCCTTCGTCTCGTTGGGTGCTGTTGCTCCATATTCTCCCATCGCACCCGGCGCGACGATATGCCGTACCGGCACACCGCCCTGCTGATTTGCCGCGATATCCCGCTGATTTGCTGCATATCCTGCTGATTGGCGGCGATGTTTTTCTTGTTGCGCTCAATGGCCTGCATGTTTGCAGCGACCTGCTCGGCGGTGGGCCGCAAGACGGCCTGGATCATCTCGGCTGTTTCTAGGTCATCTCCATCTACGGTAATCGTTTTCGCAACAAGCCGCCCCTGACTATCGGCCACCCCGCCGTCCACTCTCACTTTGAGTCCCGGTATTAGCACAGTGTCTGCCATTTCTTCTGTGGCCAGACCAAAGAGACCCCTATCGTCCTTCGTTTTTGTGTCCTCGGTGAGGACGACAGTAACGTGGCCATTTGGCCCGCTAACGATCAAGGTTTCTCCTGTTCGAGAAATGATCATTCCCTTGGTTTGTGTTTCGCCCCGCTTGCGCCAAATGCCGATAGGCACGCCACAAAGCACACTGCTGACAAGCTCACAGCAATTCTGATGCGGTATCTATGCATAGATTCCTCCCACTCATTAAGTTCTTAGAAGTTAACCTGGCGGTCGGATACTCAGAAATTCTTAACCCCGCCTACGGTTTCCTTTGTATGCGAAAGCCTGGCGACAGCCATACTGTCAGTTCTGACAGTGGGCCGCTCAAAAGAGCCCCTTAAGCTGCCAATCGCGTCGTCCGCTGGAGAGAATCCAAGAAATGAAACATGATTTCTTTCCGGGCATTTCGGGGTGGACACGGGCTCGGCCTCGCGGTGGACTTCGTCAGTACGGTGGGCGTATGCGCATTTTCTGAGAGAATGGAGGAGGCGGCTGGCCCAATCTTCAGGAGATACCCCAGACTGGAAGTGGGGCCGCCTCCTCCGCCCTCAGCGAAAGGCTAGTTCCACGTGCACTTTGTGGGAACTGTCAAAACAAACAGGCAGAAGCCGTACGCATACTTTCTGGAAAAATGAAGGAGGCAGCCAGTTCTGGTCGAGTATTCCCTGGGGGGAGGCCGCCTCCTGTGTCGAACGTGTGACAAGGTTAGTTGCCTAACATAGTTATTGGAACTGTCAAAACCAACAGTGATCAGCCAACGAAGGAAAACCTTATCTGCGTACCTGCAGGTTCTGGGGGCGAATTGCATCAAGTGCGTTGCACAGGTTATCTGACGCGCTGGATGTGATGAAACGACCGCCACAGGCTGTGGACAGGCCGATCTTGACTAACGGCAAGCCGGTTAGCGATGCGCTGTCATTTTTACCAGCTTGTGCATCCGATTCGTTCCGGAGTTAAATCACCGAGGTGCAGACCGGTCTTTTGCACGTGTGCACATGGAGGAAACTATGCCGATAAAAACACCGAAAGAGCTTTTTGTGATGCTCCTTACCGATGTACGACAGGGCGCCGAAAAAGCTGAAAAGATCTACGAGGAAATTGGAGAGCTGGTCCAGGATCCTCAGATCAAAGAAGCTTTGCAGGCGCGAGCGTTCGTTTCAGGCAAGGTTGCTGCCACACTGGACGAGTGCTTCAGGCTTCTTGGCGAGCAACCCGCAAAACTCACTGGGAGGTTACAGGAGATGCTGCTTGAGGACTTCCGCAGAGAGTTAGCTGAGATCCAGGGTCCCGTCGCCAGGCGCATTTTTGCATTGGTGAAACTCAATCATCTTGCACAGTTTAGGGTAAGCGAGTACCGCGCCTTGATCGCAGCCGCAGAAGCCGTGGGGCATCATGGAGTCAGCCTGCTATTGGAAACCTGCCTTGCGGACAGGCTGACGTTTGTGGAACGGACACAACGTTTCCTTCGAGAATTGGTTGAGGCGAGGATAGCTGAACGCGCAGCAGCAGCATCGGCGTAGGACGTTAACAAAGCTCCGTTAACACCGGTCCGCTTGCAAAGCGAGGCGGACCGGTGCCGTTGTCCAAATTCGTCGGCTGGCGGTCGACGTAGGATTGGCAATCAGTAGCAAAGGTTGGGGACACGAAGCGAAGGGGAACAAAACAGCGGCCGCGCCGCGTTTGTTCTGGTGCGCGAGTGAATCGGACATTGACGCGCGCGCCGAATGGTGAATAATACAATTGTTTCATTCCAAAGTTGGAAAAGGTTGCCCCACAGGCGGGACCGACAACCAGTTCCTCTACAATGCGTTCAAGGCAATCATCGCGCTGGAGGATCTGGAAGGGCGGCCTCTTTTCGTTAATCCGGCCCTTTGTTCGATGCTCGGACCTAGCGAAGAGGAAATGCGTGGCAAATACTGTGTCGACTTTTCTCCTCGCGAGGGCGCCGAGCTAGTCGGCGGTGACCTTTCGATTGACTCCCACTTGCAGCAAGGGACCACAATACGCGCCCGCGTGCCTCTGAGTCCTAGAACAAAGTCTGCGCGAGCAGGCGAATAGTCGCAAATCCAGATTCTTCCTGGCGCAAGACTCCCTAACTTCCACCCCGTTTACCAGGCCCTGGGTCCTTTCCTCCCCTCACCAGGAATCGGGCCGCTTGCCCACATGTTACCGAGCTAAGGCGGATCATTGCCAGAGGGCAACGACAGCCGTCGCCTAAGAAGCTAGTCTTGCCATTTTGGGCTAGCTGTTTAGGTGCAGCTGTGGAGGAAGCTATGGAGTACTCGGTCACAGTATTACGCACGCCGGTTCGGGAGTCGAAAGAAGTTCTCTACTGCCTGACGTACCGCAGGGAATGGGTGCCCGAGCAGAAGTGCTGGCGGGACATGTTAGTGGGGCTACGTAGAGTGTGATTCAGTCGCGGTCGCTATCCAAGAGAAACCATATTTCTTCTCACCGTCGATTCCGCAAACCAAGGAAGGGAGGGAGCTCTTCTGCTTTTAGGCTTGTGCTGACAGGGATTGCGTTGAAAGACAAGCACAATCTGCACTGTGAAATTGTGTTTCAGCGTTCGTACAGTCTTCTTTTGAAGATCTGGGCTGCCTGGACCCGAGCGTAACCAAATACGAGATACGAGGAGACGTCCACACGGCATAAGCAAAAGCATAATGGCTGGTGACGTCTGTCACGGTCGAGTTCTGAACCTGCCATAGGCTAGTGCCATTGGCTAGTGCTTGATTCAATCTGAACTTAAAGTTAAATTGCCGACAACTCCGTTCCTCGGGAATTGACGTGGTTTTGTTTTGGTAGCTAGTTCTGCTCCTGAACGAGTGGAATCTGCGAAGCCAGTTGGATATCAAGCAGCGCCTGGAACCGGCGATCCAATTGGAAGAAGGTAGCAACCACTTGCCCCGGTACCGCCTGGCTGAAGATAAGCAGGTATTTGACGCGCAATTGAGCGATCAGCCCGTCCATAGCAAGAGATCGCTTTGCTAGCCTCGACGCCTGCTCATCGGTCATGGTGCCCCACTGGTCGGCAGATTCCCGGATCAAAGCGGTCTGCTGATCGCCAATCTTTGAGAGTGCGGCGCTGTATTGGTTATAAAGGGGCCAGAGTTTTGGCTGCTTGGTCGGCGGTCAGCTTCAAATTAGCGGCGATCAGTTGCTTCTTTCGACAGCCGATATCTTCGCGAGGTAATTTAATGTCTTGGTCGACGCTAGACTTGGTTTTCGCTGCAGCTTGAGATGGTTTCTGTCCCTGAGCATAGGGTTGGCGGTAATACGCAAAATACGCGCTAGCAAGAACGACCAAGACCGTGAGTTTGCCAATCATTGGTTTGCTTTGCCGAGTTGAAAAGAATGATTTCACTCCTTACCCCTGATATGGTCCATCGACTGTGGTGGTGCCTAGCCTGGTCGATTTTCGATTACGCTAATGAAGAGACACACCTGTCAGTATTGACAGCAATTGTTACCGCCCAAAGTCCGCCAACGTGAAGGCCCCTGCTGGTACTTGACTCGGCGGGTTACCCCTTTTATCGAATAGGATTGGTCCATGCTCCTGAGCAACGACGGCGGCCGCCAGGAGGGGCATCCTTCTATTCGATGTGGAGAATGCAACTACAGTAATGGAGACGGAATATGTCGAAGAGGTGCGGGAACGGGCGCATCAAGTTGCCATTGCCAGTGGCACTGGACATGTGCAAGACAACGGTGGGAAGATCTTGGCAGTTTTTCCGCAGAGTCTTTCGGTCAATTACGGCTCGTACCCGACATGATCACCTGAAAGTTGATCTAATAACGGATGTCAGTCATTCGCTACTGACAGCTTCTTCTTGCCGGCAAAACATGGAGTTCGAGGAAGTCGTGAAGGTACTCAATATTGGCGATCGCATTCGCGTGCTTTGCGATGACGGGGTTGTTGTGGCCGAGAAAATCTCTCCAACGCAATTCGAGCTAATCCACTACCAAATGATTTCTGGCTTGATCCACTAATCATCCCCCGTCTTCCCCAATCCGGCAAGAATGACGCTGTTGAAAGCAGAGCGAGCTTTAACACTCTGACTGGATGCAGCCTTTGGGGGGAGAACGCCAGTGCTCATATAGCAGCGAGCGAAAGCTATCAGCCCTACAAGCACAGAGGCACCTAATCTGCTCGTGGTGTTTCTGGCGAGGCAAAAGTACAAATTCTTTAAAGCTCTGGGCCAGCGAGTCAAGGACCTCCGCAAAAGGCGCGGCTACAGCCAGGAAGATATGATTGCGTTCGGATTTTCCGCTCGCCATTGGCAACAGATCGAAGCGGGTCGACCAATCACAATGACCGCTCTTCTGGGATTGCGATGCGTTCAAAGTTCGAATTGCCATAGTTGTCCGTGGCACAGACAGAAAGATACACCGCGATTAAGGAATATGAATAGCCTCAATTGCTCCAAGGCAACGACAGAAAGAGGTCGGGGACATAGCGTATAAGAGCAGGTTGGTCGAAGAAATGCGCAAGTCATTTTGCGCTGCGTAGGCACCACCGCACGTACGCCTTGACGGACCATGGCCTGTGCAGAGTGTACGAATATCTTTTGAAGGAACGAAGCATGATCGGCAAAGTGAAATGGTTCAATAACGGCAAGGGATTTGGCTTTATCGGTCGGGAGGATGGTCCGGACGTTTTTGTTCATTATTCCGCAATTCAAGGTCCCGGATATCGCACTTTATCAGAAGGAGATTCCGTCGAATTTGAGATCGTGGAGGGTCCCAAAGGCCCCCAAGCCGCCAATGTCGAAAGAAAATCTGAGCGAGCATTCCTGCAGAAAGAATAAACACTAGTCAATTGCTGCCGACGTGTGACTGATTCTATTGCTAGCGAAGGTCAAGATCTGGACTTCCGCTCATTCCCGAACCTCTGATACAAAAACCTTTCGCTGGAGAGCGGACTTGGCGACAGAACGAGTTCTTTCTGAATCCGCGCCTCGAAAACATAAGCGATCGCTTCTGCTTGTAGCGCGGCCTCTACAATTCCCGATCGGTCTCTACTGAACAAATCGCCGTCAGCAATACGGCCATATCATAAAACGAAATTGGACGTCTTAACTGGTTTGCTCTTTGGACTTTGATAGTGCCGCCATAAGAAGACGGTTGGTCGGGTCGTGGCCTACCCCCCTGGACCAGCTTGACACAGCCCGAGTCTGCGTATCAGGTGCAGGAGCCACGACCCTACTGAACTGAGGTTAACACTACGAAGTAGGTGGTATCGTTGCGCAGGAGCATCCTTCTCATGCTAATAACGCATAAGGACAGTCAAGCCTTGTGCTTCGACAGATCGATGTACACAGTCATGCGGCGAAGAGAGCACGGCCAGGCTGGCCCGATGGGAGGTCAGCAAATCAGTATTTTTCGGGGATGAAGCGTCTTTCCTCCAGCGAGGCTTGATCGTTGTAGGCGTCTTTGTTCTTGCGTTTTGGCAACTTCACCTTTTCCCGCGGAGCTTTGCCGTAAGGAATCAGGCCCAACAAGTGAGAAATGCAATTGAGCCGAGCTCTTTTCTTGTCATCAGAGCGAACAAGATACCATGGCGCATGTTTCGTATCGGTGGCCGCAAGCATGGCGTCACGAGCACGAGAGTATTCGTACCAGCGTCGAACCGACTCCAAGTCCATTTGGCTGAGCTTCCAGTGCCGAAGGGGATCGTTAATGCGAGCCTCAAATCGACGTTGTTGCTCTTTCTGGCCCACTTCCATCCAATACTTGATGAGGATCGTTCCACCGTCTACGATATATTTCTCGGCAATCGGACACAGCTGCAAAAACCTCCGGTGTTGCTCGGGCGTGCAGAAACCCATGACATATTCCACACCAGCCCTGTTGTACCAGCTCCTGTCAAAGATTACGATCTCCCCACCTGCCGGAAAATGTTGCACGTAGCGCTGAAAGTACATCTGGCTTTTTTCGCGATCAGACGGGCTCGGCAGAGCTACGACTCGGAAAACACGCGGGCTCACACGTTCGGTAATTGCGCGAATGGTGCCCCCCTTCCCGGCCGCGTCGCGCCCTTCAAAAACGATGATCACACACAACCCTTTATGCTTGACCCAATCTTGAAGCTTACAGAGTTCGGCCTGCAGCCGACTGAGCTCTTTTTCATATTCCTTTCTTTTTAGGCGCGCCATTGTTCCCGCCTCTCTGGTTGGGGACCTACGCATCAGGGGATTTAGCAAACTGGCAGAATTTGCAGCGACCTAAAGCTCCCCGCTCAAACGAAGATGGCGAACCGTCTTAGTCGGCGGGTCCGGGGACATGCCGTCTGATTCTGGTGTTGAAACGACCCTCATACTCAAGAGGAACGCTTCGACCTCGGCAGATATGTGTACAAGTACCAGCCTCACGCGCTTGGTCTCCAGGCTGTCGGCCAACTCCATGAGCATTTTTGGCGGCGACATAATCAACCTCCTGTATATGATCGAATGTTAAGACGCACCATTAAGGCCTGGAGGGTGAACTTCCAATCAATTCGGGTACTGCGTTCGTTAAGACCTCGGCATTCGCGTAATCCAGGGGAGATGCGAACCTACACACGATTTTCGGATAGCGAGCTTTGTAAGCCCATTGGGTGCTATTTTCTTCTTGGGAGCCGACGCAAACGGACCGAGATCCGTTACCGGTCTGCATCTACTTTCACAAAGCTATACTTCGCACTAAATTGAATGCGCGGCGCATTTGCTTTTAACCCGCTCTGCTCCATCGCCCAGCCGTAGAGAAACTCGGCCCCAATATTGAGGGACCCATAGGGGTT
>WNFP01002483.1_pt1 | contig 36586 bp, 33 predicted proteins | sample 5400201 | NCBI WGS metagenome assembly WNFP01 (sample SAMN13153355, study PRJNA577476) | soil metagenome | isolation source: 115 cm saprolite under Madrone tree | place: USA:California | collected 2016-06-14 | reverse complement strand
TCTCCGCGAACTGTCCCTCTAGAGCCGTAAACCAAAACACTCTGTCAAACCGGAACGAGAATCTCCATTCCTCGATTCCGTGTGGAATCATCATGCTTCGCGCTACAGTGACCCCAGTGTAAAGCAGAAGCCGCGAATACAGTTGGGAGCTAGGCACCGATGACGGGCCTCAATGGCGTGGGCATTCAATTCATCGCGTATCCCGCAGCCTTCCATGCCTCTACCCCACCTTTCAGCACGGTAACGTTCTTAAAGCCCTGCGCCCGGTATTTCGCTGCCTGACCGACAGCGCTGGCTTCGCCGGGTCAACCTCAATAGAAAATGATTTCCTGTGTCTTCGGCAGCGACGCCGCCCGGGACTGCAAGCTGGCGAAAGACATGGACCCTTCCAGATTTAGCATCCGGCATTTTGCCTCGTCCTCATAGGCGCAAACTAGCAGGGCTTGGTTTGCTTTTGTCTTTGCGTGCGCTTCTTGCGCGCTGATTCGCTGGATGTCGGCCATGTGACCTCCTTGTGTAAGAGCGTAGCACTGCGCTTTTCTGAAATCTCCTGAAAAGCACGAGGACCATCTGTGTGAGCGGTCGCAGCCAAGGCGTTAGAACAATGCGTGAGCAAGGTCACCTTATAGGCTGGTCCCGTGGTATTCGCAGTGCAGGCAAGGTTCCTCCACATACCTATGAGAAACCCGGCGAGAGTGTAACGCGAAAATTGGAGGCGCGGGAGGGATTCGAACCCTCGCATGATGGTTTTGCAGACCATTCCCTTAGACCACTTGGGTACCGCGCCTCTGTCTTTACAATTATGCCCAAAATCTATGCCCAAAGTTATGCCCAACGCGCCCTATTTTTGCCAATTGTCCCCTCATTCAGTCTCTGCAACCTATTGATACCTCAGGGCGCCGCGTGAAAAGAGGGGATTTGCAGACCTCTCCCTTGGGCCACTTGGGTACCGCGCCGAATCTTTGAGTATAGCAAATCTGGCGGAACACTTCGGCTATCCCCGCGCGAAGTTGTTTCCGACAGAAGCTATTTTTTCTCCGCTGCCGCGGGAATTTTTGCTTCGCGCAGAAATCGCGCTGATTCTTCTGGAGGTGTTGGATTGATGTAAAAGCCCGTGCCCCACTCGAAACCTGCCACCTTTGTGAGCTTCGGAATGATCTCGATGTGCCAATGGTAGTGATCGTTGATCTCTTCGCCGATCGGAGAGGTGTGAATCATGAAGTTATAGGCCGGGCGGTCCAGCACCTGGTCAAGACGCATCAGTGTGTCCTTGAGCATGCGCGCCAGGCTGGCATACATGGAGCTCTGATTATTTTCGTAAGACGACCCGTGCACCTTCGGAAGCAACCACATTTCAAAAGGGAAACGCGGCGCATAAGGCGCAAGCGTGATGAAGTGTTCGTTTTCGCCGATGACGCGTTCGCCCGTGTCGCGCTCCTGTCGGATAATGTCGCAGAAAATACAGCGTTCTTTTTCGTCGTAATAGTGCCAGCAGTTGTCGACTTCTTCGCGCACACGGCGCGGCACGATAGGCAAAGCGATTAGCTGCGAGTGAGGATGATCAATCGTCGCGCCTGCGGCTTCACCGTGATTCTTGAAAATAAGAATGTAGCGAAAGCGCTTGTCGTTCTTTAGGTCCAGCATGCGATCCCGATAGCCCCAGAGCACGTCTTCGACAGCACGTTCGGGCAACGTGGCGAGCGTGGCAAGATGGTTCGGCGACTCGATCACGACTTCGTGCGCGCCGATACCATTCATTTTGTCAAAGAGACCCTCGCCCTCGCGGTCCAGTTCGCCCTCGATGCCCAGCGCCGGGAATTTGTTCGGCACGACACGGATGCTCCATCCTGGAGTGTTTGCGCCCCCACCATTCCGTCCGTAGACGAGAATTTCCGGTGGAGTTCGCGATTCATTCCCGGCGCAGAAGGGACAATTCTTCTCTTCTCTTGGGATGACACTCTCTCGAAGGAAATCATTCGGGCGCTTTCCCCGTTCCGTAGAAATGATTACCCATCGGCCCGTGATCGGGTCTTTTCGCAACTCCGGCAAAGCAAACCTCCTCGAAGGGGTTCTGGGTCACCCGCGGAGGGTGAGCAACCAGGGGACTTTGGATTGTACCGCGTCTGGCGTTTCCGTGAAGATGTTCCGGCCAGGCCCCTCACATTTGAGGGCTGAACGCATCCTTGTGCAGCCGTACTACCGGCGGTTGGCCCGGGCAATTGTCAATCGCCATGACGTCAAACCGGCAGGGGCATTCCCCTACATGACGTTCCGCCAGGAATCTCTGTGCAGTGCGAACTACCAAGAGCTGTTTTTCCCGGGTAACGCTGAGTTCCGGTAGCGCCGGCAGGTCCTCACGGATGGTGCGAGTCCTGACTTCCACAAATGCTAGGGTCTTGCCATCGTAACCGACTAAGTCGATTTCGCCCTTAATGCCGCGTGGGATGTAGTTCCGGGCCACGAAGACGTATCCTGGCCTCCGCAGATACCAGTAGGCATAGGTTTCTCCGCGCACGCCGTGCGGCGGGCTTCCAGTTTTTTGGCGTCGTTGGAAAAACTCTCCTCTTCGCACAAGCCGCGCCGCGCTGCCCAGTGCACGGCTCGAAACATTAATTGTGAAAATATCGGCATGATCACGGCATCGAATCTTTCAGCCTTCGTGCCGCAGTGTAAACAAAATCCCATGGCTGCCATAGCTCTTCTGCGGCAGGCATGGGACCTTTTCCGGTTCTCCCCTGGGAACTCTGTGTTCTCAGCGATTTCTGCGTTAGATTTTTTTCCCCGCCTCACGGAAGCAATCTTCCAGCGTTCGCGCGGCAAAGTCCGCCTGTTCCTGATCAATCAAAAGAGGCGGTGACAACCGAATGGTATTCTCGCCTGCACCGAGCACCAGCAGCCCCTTGTGAAACGCCAGGTCGACAATCAAGTTGCGCAAGTCCGCCGCCTTTTCCTTGGTCCGCTGATCCCGCACGATTTCAATGCCGATCATCAGTCCGCGCCCTCGTACATCGCCGACGATCTTGAAGTTCTTCGTCCAATCGGCCAAGCGCCCGAAGAGATAGTCGCCCATACGATGAGCGTTTTCCTTGTACTCGCCCTCGATCACATCCATAGTGGCCAGCGCGGCCGCAAGGCACACCGGGTTTCCGCCAAAGGTGGTGCCGTGTGCGCCCGGCTTCCATCGCATCACGCTTTCCCTTGCGATGATTGCGCCGAGCGGCATGCCGCTGGCAATGCCCTTCGCGGAGCAAAGAATGTCCGGTTCGATACCGGAGTGTTCACTGGCCCACCATTTTCCGGTGCGCCCCATGCCCGATTGCACTTCGTCCACGATGAACATGATCCCGTGCTGCCGGCAGATGCGCTGTAATTCTTGCAGGAAGAACTTCGGCGCGGGCACATAGCCGCCTTCGCCCTGAATGGGCTCGATGATGATGCCGGCGACGTCCTCGGGGTCGAATAACCTCTTGAAAATCTGCCCTTCGAGTTGTTCGAGGATTTCCGCGCCGCAGGTTTCGGCCGTATGGCCGTGCGCGCAGCGATAAGCGTAGGGATACGGGATGTGCTCGATGCCGCTTAGCAGCGCGCCGAATCCCTTGCGCTGCGTTGACTTCGAAGCCGTCAGCGAAAGAGCCCCCATCGAGCGTCCGTGGAAGCAACCGTAAAACGCGATCATCTTGTCACGTTTCGTGGCATATCTCGCCAGCTTGATGGCGCCTTCGATTGCCTCCGTCCCAGAATTTGTAAAAAAAACTTTTTTCGCCTCAGCTCCGGGCATGGTCCGGCCAAGCCGCTCTGCCAGTTGCGGCATGCTCTCGTAATAAAAGTCCGTTCCAGACATGTGAATCAGCTCGGCGGCTTGCTTCTGAATCGCGGTGACCACTCTCGGGTGGCAATGTCCGGTCGAGCACACGGCAATACCCGCCGCGAAGTCGAGGAAGGCGTTGCCGTCCACGTCCTCAACGATCGCACCCTGCGCGCGCTTGGCCACCAGCGGATAGTCGCGTGTGTAGGACGGCGACATGAATTTCGCGTCTTGCTCCAGGATTCGTTTGGCATTCGGTCCGGGCAGCGCTGTTACGAGCCGGGGTGTTTTCACTTCCAATGTCGTTGGCATTTCTTCCTCCGTAAAATTAACAAAAGGTTGGAGTTAATCAGTAACTGCGGGCAAGCGCTGGCGTGCAAGCGGAGGAATCCGCCAACGGCCTGCGGGAGAAAGAAAATTAGACTAAGTCTACGCCGTAGAGTTCTGGCCGCTGGGCGGCCGGCGGGAGGAAACCCGGGACGTACGAGGCGCGAATTTGAAGGTTAAGGCTCACTTGCGTTTCCAGCGGACGCTGCCATCTTTGGCGTCCTCAATGATTATACCACGATCTGCCAGTTCCTTGCGGATTCGGTCTGCCGTCGCGAAATCGCGTCTTTTCTTGGCGGCGTTGCGCTCCGCGACCAACTTATCGATCTCTTCGTCACTTGGTCCGCTTCCCCCGCTGCCGTATCCGAGCGCGCGAAGTTTTTCGTCATCGTTCTCCTCCACAATGCCGAAAACTTTGTCGAACGTTGCCAGAAACTCAAGCACCGCCGGAGCATCCCCCTGCCGGAATTCGCCTTTATCCATGGCGATGTTTGCTTCGCGCACCAGATCGAACACGGCCGCAAGCGCCCGCGCCGTATTCAAATCGTCAGAAAGTCCGGCGTCGAACTCTTCCGCGGCTTTTGCTATGCGCGCAGCCATGCCCTCTTGCTCGCCCAGGGGAAATTTTCCCCGCTTCAGCCGGTCGGCAAAATTCCGCAACCGTTCGACCGAGCTAGCCGCTTGCTGGAGGCCATCAAAGGTGAAATTGAGCTGCTTGCGGTAGGGAACGCTGGCAAGAGCAAACCGCAGAGCCGAAGGCTTGTAACCTTTCGCAAATAAATCGCGCAGCGTGTAGAAATTCCCCTGTGATTTCGACATCTTCTCGCCTTCAACAAGTAAATGCTCGGCATGCAGCCAGTAGCGCACGAACGGTTTGCCGGTCGCGCCTTCGCTCTGCGCAATTTCATTCTCATGGTGCGGAAAGGCCAGGTCGATTCCGCCGGTGTGAATATCCAGCGTCTCGCCGAGATACTTCATTGCCATCGCAGAACATTCAATGTGCCACCCAGGACGGCCGGGGCCGATGGACGTCTCCCAAAAATGCTCTCCAGGTTTCGGCGCTTTCCACAATGCGAAATCGCGCGCGCTCTCTTTTTCGTAGCGGTCGTTGTCAACGCGTGCGCCCGCCTGAATCCCTGTCAGATCGATCTTCGAGAGCTTTCCATATTCGGGAAATTTTGCGATGCGGTAATAAATCGAGCCATCGCCCGGATAGGTGTAGGTCTTCTCCTGCAGTCGCCGGATCAGCTTCACCATGTCTTCGATGTGATCGGTCGCGCGAATCCAGTGTTCTGGCGTCTCAATACTGAGTGTTTTGCAATCGTCGAAAAACGCCTGAACAAATTTCGCCGTGTAGTCCCGGATGCTCAGGCCCGCGGCAGCGGCGTTCGCAATGATGCGGTCGTCCACGTCCGTCAGGTTCATTACGTGGTTCAGCTTGAATCCGCGCAACTTCAGGAACCGCCGCAAAATATCCTGGAACACGAACGTGCGGTAATTCCCGATGTGTGCGTAGTCGTAAACGGTCGGTCCGCACGTGTACATGCGCACTTCGCCCGCTTTTTGTGGAACGAAGCTCTCGATTTTCCCGCTCAGCGTGTTGCGCAGGTGAATGTCGGCCATGGGCTGTAGATGGTCTCTTTCCGCAAACGAATAAGCGTTCGATTGTAGCCGAGCCGTTTGAAGCGTCGCAATGTCGAAGCTGGACCATGTTGCGCGAATCCGGACGCAATGCGACCCGTTTAGTCCTAATTGACGCCTGCCGCTCGCGCAGTTAGAGTCCTCCTTCTCATCTAGTGCAGGAGCTTGAAATGAATCGTTCTCGTTCGGCTGGTATTCTGTTCGTTCTCACTGCCTTGACCTCCTCGATGAACGCTCAGGAGCCGCCGAAGACGAACGGCCCCAAACTCCTCACTCCCGAAGCCTCGCTGAACCTACGCAGTATTTCCGACCTGCAATTCTCCCCGGACGGTAACCGGCTGGCGTTTGTAGTCACCGAGCCCGCCAAGGGTGAGCGCCGCGCGCGCCACATTTGGCTCTACGAGAAGCAGTCTGGCGTAATCCGTCAGTTCACGCATTCTGCAAAGTCCGAGCTCCTGCCGCGCTGGTCGTCCGACGGCAAACAACTGGCTTTCCTTTCCGATCGCGACGAACAGCAACAGATCTACGCCATGCGCGCGGACGGCGGCGAAGCCAGTGCCCTAACCAAGGGGAAGCGGGGCGTGAAAAATTTTGCCTGGTCTCCCGACGGCAAGAAGATGGCCTTCCTTGCCCCGACGCAAAGACCGAAGCGGAAGAAAAGAAAGAAAAAGACAAAGACGACGCGCATGTCGCGGACAGAGATGACAAACACGCACGACTCTGGCTGCTTACTCTCGACACTGGAGAAGCCAAGGCCCTCACCGAACTTAAGTGGGATATCCGCGAAGCCGTGTGGCATCCATCCGGCACCGGCTTGATGCTCAGCGCCACGGATCAACCGGAGTCGGATCAAAACACCGAGCGCCTATTTTTCTTTCGCCTTCGGGACACCGCTAATCCGGAACGCAAAGAGGTTGACTCCATGACCCAGGTTCTCGCACCCCGGGGGCCCTTCGGCAATATCCGCATCGCGCCGGACGGCCAGCGGATGGCGTTTGTCGGCTGCCGCGAAGACGGCCCCTCGCCGCATGACATCATCCTCGCCCGGCATGGCGACAAGGCCACTCAGAATCTCACCGGCGCCAGCGTGGACCGGCCGGTCTTTGACTATCGCTGGTCGAAAGACGGCGGGCTGCTCGCTCTCGTTGAAGATGGCTTCCACACAAAATTCGTCGCTTTTACCGCGGAAGGCGCGCTTAAGGACGTCCCTGCCGTCCCCGCCAATCCAAGTGCCTTCGGCGTTTCCGATTCCGGTGTGGCCGCTTTTGCAGGACAAACCGCGACAACGCCGCAGGAATTGTGGCTATGGGACCAGAAGAGCGCCCCCAAGCAAATCTCTCACTTGAATGATTCCTGGAAGCAGTTCACGCTCAGTGCCCCGGAGTTCTACAAATACAAATCTTTCGACGGCCTGGAAATCGAAGCGGCCCTCCTGAAGCCGCTAGGCTACGATGGCAAATCGAAGGTGCCCCTCATTGCTTTGATTCACGGTGGCCCCACTGGCGCCTGGCAGGACTCCATCGAAACGTGGGGACAGCTCCTTGCAGCACGCGGCTACGCGGTCTTTTATCCCAATATTCGCGGATCGAGCGGATACGGGGAAAAATTCATTGAGATGAATCGCGGCGACTGGGGAGGCGGTGATTACCGTGACGTCATCGCCGGTGTCGACGACCTCGTTGCGCGGGGCATCGCCGATCCCGAAAAGCTGGCCATAGGCGGCTGGTCGTATGGCGGCTACATGTCCGAATGGGCGATTACACAAACTACGCGATTTAAGGCGGCTGTCTCCGGTGCCGGCCTCTCAAACCTAATCTCCGAGTATGGCACCGAGCAAGGCCCCTCCTACGATGAGTGGTTCTACGGCCTACCGTATGAGCCGGAAAAGATCGCAGGATTCCTCAACAGCTCACCCTTCGTTCATCTCAGGAATGTGAAAACGCCGACCTTGATTCTCCAAGGAGATGCCGACCCAGTTGATCCTCCCGGCCAGAGCCAGGAACTCTACCGTGGCCTCAAACGTTACGGAGTCGAAACCGAATTAGTCATGTACCCGCGCGAGCCTCACGGCTTCCGCGAGGAAAAACATCTCCTCGATCGCTTGAACCGCATCCTTGCCTGGTATGACAAACACCTGAGAGAGGGATCAAGGGCAACCAAGTAAGTCTCGGACGAGAGGTCAGGCATGGGAAACGCTTGTGGCGCTAGCAAAGCCGCCACAAGTTGTAGGGTAAGGCTTTACACGCGATTCACATCGTGTTACTGTTTTTTTCCGTACCGCCATCCTTGCGCCAGGCGGCTGGGCCTCTGACTGAGAACCTGCCAAACGTTTTGACAGGCGACCCGTGTCGGGTTGACCTGTCGTTCCAAAGCCCCTCCCCTCGAGGAACGAAACGTCGTCTCTCTTCGCGTGTTGTTGCCGCAGCCGTGGGCAAGGGCTGGGTTTTGTTGTTATCCATTTGGTTTCGAGTTTTGTGCTGGCAGCCGTGGAGTGGTTGACGACCAAAAGGGGACATCTTGCTGAAGCTGCGAAAAGTCGAAATCGTTGGCTTTAAATCGTTCTGCGAACGCACCGTCGTCACGTTCAGCGGCTCCGGCACCACCTGCATCGTCGGCCCGAACGGCTGCGGAAAATCAAACGTTGTTGACGCCATCTCCTGGGTTCTCGGCGAACAGAGCCACAAATCGCTCCGCGCCGAACGCATGGCCGATTGCATCTTTAATGGCACCACCAAGCGCCCGCCGTTGGGCCTCGCCGAAGTCACCATCACCATGGAAGACGCCGAACTGGCCGAAGCTGCCCGCTTCGTGATGGAGAGCGCCACGTCAGACTCCGCAACGGATTCGGAGGCGCTGCTTAATGAAAACCCCGAGACTTCCGGCTTGACGGATACTACGACCGCAATTCTCTCGCTCGACCCCGCGCAGGCCCCCGAAACGCAAGAAGCTGTTGCTGACGGTTCAGTTCCATCCCCAGCTGAACCCGGTGGCAAGTTCAAGCGAAAGAAGAAGCAGCCTGACAAGCCAGTCCTGGCCATGAAACCGGGCGAAGTCGTCGTCAGCCGTCGTCTCTATCGCTCCGGGCAGAGCGAATACCTGATCAACGGCCGTGTCGGCCGTCTTCGCGACATCCAGGAAATGTTCATGGGCGTCGGCCTCGGACCGGACTCCTACGCCATCATCGAGCAGGGCCGTATCGGCTTGATTCTCTCGACCAAACCCATGGAGCGCCGCGCCATCATTGAAGAGGCCGCCGGGGTTACGAAATTCAAAACCAAAAAGCGCCTCGCCGAAGCCAAGCTGGAATCCTCGAAGGTCAACCTCTCGCGCGTCAACGACATCGTCATCGAAGTCGAAAAACAGCTGGGCTCGCTGAAGCGCCAGGCGGCCAAAGCACGCCGCTACTCCGAAATCCGCGACCAAATGCGAGGCATCGTTCGCCAGATGCTGGCAGGTAAGGCCCGCGAACTGGACGCGGAAGCCGAGCGTGTCTCCAAACAGCTTGAAGAAATGAACACCGCCGAACTGGAGCGTGCGACCGCCATCCAGCAGCAGGAAGGCGAACAGGACCGGCTAAACCAGCGGATTTACGAACTTGATGCCGAGATTCGCCAGAACCAGAATGTTTTGAACCTTACCGCACTCGAAGTCGATCGCAGCGAGAATCGCATTGCCTTCAACCGGCAACGCGCCGAGGAACTCGCCGGGCGTCACGCGCAGGTTGACGCGGAACTTGCGCAAGCCACGGCGCAGGCCGTGGAGTGGGAATCTCGCAGCGCTTCGCAAATTCAAGCAGTAACGCTGCTGCGCGAGGAGTCCGGCGTTTTGACCGCTCGCGTGGAAGAACTCGCGAAACAAGCCAAATCACGCGCCGCGCAGATTTCTGAATCCGAATTGCGAATCGAAGCCTTGCGCCGCTCCTCGTCGGAGGCCGGCGAAAGTCTGTTGCGATTGCATGGCGAGCAGAAGCAGGCCGAAGAAGCGCTCGTGCACCGGGCCGAAGCGCTGCGAAAGCTCGAAGCAAACGAACACGACTTGCTCGAAACTTCGATGCGGGCGCGCGATGACGCCGAACGCGCCGCGTTCGATCATGAATCCGCGACCGGCCAACTCAATGCGCTGAAACAAAGCGCCACGCAGCTTCAGGCGAAGATTGCCGGGTTCCGCGAGCAGCGCGATGCTCTGTCAAAAGAAGCCGGCGCCCTTCGCGATTCCGTGGCTGGCGTTCGCGCGCGGCATTCGACGCTTACGCAAATTCTGAATGACCGCTCGTACACCGCCGACGCGGTGCAGAAGCTTTTTGCCGCCAACGAGCGCGGCGGCGAGCAGGATTTTCGCGCCGTCGGCGTGCTGGCCGATTACGCGGAAGTTGAAGAGCAGCACGAATCCGCCATCGAGCAGTACCTGCGCGATGAGTTGGAATACATCGTCGTCGAAACCTATGACCACGCACGCGCCGGCGTTTCCATGCTGCGCGATGAGGTGGGAGGCCGGGCTACATTCTTCGTCGATTCGCTTAAGAATTTGCGCCTCTCGTCCGAGTACGAGCCGATCGTCAATTTCCGCGCCGAAGACGGTGTCATCTCGCGCCTCGACAAATTAGTGGAGTTCCGCGATCCGCTTGGCGCTGCCGCAAAACAGTTCCTGCCGCGCTTGCGCTCCGCCTATTTAACGGACAGCACGGCTGCCGCGGAAAAACTCGCCCGTGAAAACTCCCAATACGCGTTCGTCACGCCCGACGGAACGTGCTATCAGGGTCGCATGGTCACTGGCGGCCGCCCGGATGAAGTGGGCCCGCTTGGCATGAAGCGGGAGTTACGCGCGCTGGACGCCGACGTGCTGCAGCTCGAGCATCAGATGAGGGAGAAGCAGGCCGGTGTCGAAGCCGTTGCAGCCGAGTTGCACTCGTCGGAACAAGCGCTAACCGAACTCGATGAGAAGCAGCGCGAAGCGGAACGCGAATCCCTCTCCGCCATGCACCGCCACGGCCAGATGCAGAGCGAATTGGCCCGTCTGGGGCTTGAACTCACTATTTGCCAGAACGAACTAGCGCGCACCCGCCAGGATGTAGAAAATGCGCGGCAGCGCGCTGAGCGTGCCAAAAACCAGCATGCTGCCGCCGCTCTGACCCGCGCCGAGGCCGATACCGAAAGCGTGCGGCTCGCCGAGGCACTCGTACAGCTTCGCGGCTCCATCCAATCCGAACAGAATGAGCTTGCGGCCGGACGCGCCCAATTCGCCGCGTTGAACGAGCGGCTCATGGCTGCCGAAGCTCTCGCTGCCCGGCTCAACGAGGAGCGCGCCGCACTCGGACGCCGCGAAACTTCACTTCAGCAGCAGGTAGCTTCGATCGGCGACGAAACGGCCGCCCTCGCCAAACAAAGTGAGGAACTATCTCTGCAGCTCGAAGGTTTGCGCGGTGAGAAATTGCGCCTCGAAATCCGCCAGCGCGAACTCGAGCAGGAATGGGACACCGCCCGCACGCACGTCACTCAGATGGAAGACCATCTGCGCATGGGCCGCCAGTCGCTGCAGGATCTCCGCGAGAAGCGTAGCCATGCGGAAGTCGACCGCGCCAAGAATGATTCCGACCGTCAGCATCTCCGCGAAACTTGCATGAGCGAAGTGAACGCGCAGCCCGAGGACTTGATCGCCACTGAAGCGGCTTTCATGTCCGGCGAAGAACTCGCCATCGCTGAAACGAATTATCGCGAGATGAAGCAGCGCATCGAATCCATGGGCCCGGTCAACATGATGGCGCTCGAGGAATTCAATGAGTGCGACCAGCGCTTCACCTTCCTGACGCGCGAACGCGATGACCTGCTCCAGTCCATTGCCGACACCCAGCAGGCCATCGCCGAGCTCGACCTCGCCACCAAGGAAAAATTCGAACACGCCTTCCACGCCATCAACAAAAGCTTCTCCGAGGCCTTCCACACCATTTTCGGCGGCGGCATGGCGGAGATGCGCTTGACCGAGCCGGACAGCTCCGGCGACGCCGGTATTGACATCGTTGCTTCGCCCCCAGGCAAACGCTTGCAGAATGTTTTGCTGCTTTCCGGCGCGGCCAGACACAGTTCATCATCGTCACCCACAACCGCAAGACCATGGAGATGGGCAGCGTGCTCTACGGTGTGACCATGCAGGAGCCGGGCGTCTCCAAGCTCGTTAGCGTCCGCTGGGAAGAATCGGAAACGGCGGCACCGAAGCAGCAAGCTGCGGCCGCCTCCGCCGCATAGAGTCTCACGCGTTTTCCTTCTAGCCGTGGCCCGCCGATGCGGCTGCGCCGTCGCCATCTTCCGGCTGAATCCTCTTGCATTCTGCATATCCGCATGATTTTTTCTTATGTCACCTCGCAAAAAAATCCTCTCTGCCGCCTTTCCCTCCGCGTTCCACTGCGCTAGAATGCTTCTCACTTTGTCGGGGGAATTTTCTCTGTGTCATCTGCTCCTGCTATGAGGGTCTTGAGGGAAACGCAGTTCGCCGGCCTCACGCCCGCCGCGCGCGGCAAAGTCCGCGACATCTACGATCTCGGCGACAAGCTCCTGATTGTCGCCACGGACCGGCTCTCCGCCTTCGACGTCATCCTTCCTACTCCCATTCCCGACAAGGGCCGCGTCCTTACGCAACTTTCTCTGTTCTGGTTCGATCTCTTGAAGGACGCCATTCCGAATCACGTCCTCAGCGCAACGGAATTCCCAGCTCCATTCAATAACTTCACGGGCGAACTCGCAGGCCGCTCCATGGTCGTTCGAAAGACCCAGCCGCTACCTATCGAATGCGTCGTGCGCGGTTACGTCTCCGGCTCAGGTTGGAAAGACTATCGTGTCACCGGAAAAATCTGCGGCATTCCACTCCCGGGCAGCCTGGCCGAATCCGACCGCCTGCCGGAACCCATCTTTACGCCCGCAACAAAAGCGGCCTCCGGCCATGACGAAAACATCTCTTTCGACCACGCTGCATCGCTCGTCGGCAAGGAACTTGCCGAGAGAGTCCGCGCCGTCAGCCTCGAAATCTATCGCCGCGCGGTTGCCTATGCCGAACCGCGCGGCATCATTCTCGCCGACACGAAATTTGAATTTGGCCTGCTCCACGGGGAACTGATCTGGATCGACGAAGCCCTCACGCCCGATTCCTCCCGCTTCTGGCCCGCCGCGCATTACAGTCCAGGCGGTCCGCAAGCTTCTTTTGACAAACAGTTTGTTCGCGACTATTTGGAGCGAATGCAGTGGGCAAAAACCCCGCCCGGCCCTGAGCTTCCTCCGGAAGTCGTCGAAGCCACGCGTGCCAAGTACCGGGAAGCCTATCGCATTCTGGTCGGGCACGAACTGGACTAGCAAGCCGGCCCTCACACCGTAAGTTTCGAGCGGAGCGTGCCATCGTGAAAGATCAATTGGAAGGGCTCGTCAATCAGATGATCGAGCGGGGAATTCTGTTTGACGAAGCCGTTGGGGAATTCGAGAAGCGTTTCATCAAGCGCGTTTTGGACCGTTCTAACGGCAACCAGTCTCGCGCCGCCGAAGTTTTGGGCATCCACCGCAATACGTTGAGCCGTAAGATCGACGCGTACAAGCTCGATTCCAACGGCCACCGGCGCCACACGCGCTGAATTTCTGCTCAAAAGAGTGAAAACGGCTGCCCGTCTATCTTGGGCAGCCGTTTTCTTGAGCATTCCGGAGATGAGCCATACTAGCTCGGCTTTGCCGCCGGCTTTCTCGCTGCCGGCTTCCGCACCGGCTTCTTTGGCGTCTTCTCCTTCGGGATGTCTTCTTCCTTCACTTTGCCCTTTTCCCAGTGCAGGAAAAATGCCGGATCGGGATCGTAGGAAGTCAGCGTCCCCGTAAAGTGTACGACGTTGCCCTTCTCAAGGCGTGCCGCCCCGGGTTGACCGACGACCTTTACATCCATGTTCGGCGCGGTCGCTTTTTCAAATTCGTCATCGCTGGTGACAAATGCAATCTTCAGCACGATGGCGTCAGTCCCCGGCACAACTTCGATCAATTTTCCTGGCACTTCAGGAAATTCCAAGCCGCAGGCTGCCAGCCAGGTTACTTTGGCTTTATCGCCGCCTGCTTTCAGGTCGGCCGCGACTGAAGCTATAGTCATCACTGGCGGGCCATTACGAACGGCGTCAAGATCTGCGCTGCTCGGTAACTTGTAGCTTTCCGGCCGCTCTGCGGAAGTGCCGGCGAGCTGCAGCAACTCATTCATTTGCGCGTCCGTCAAGATATCGCAGACGTTCCCGCCCTGATAGTTCGCAACCAGCTTTCGCAAGTACGCCTTGATCTGCCTGGATTGCGCCTCCGTCGCCCCCTTGGCTGTCACTGCCTTGGCAAAATACCAGAAGGCGTCCATCTGTTGCGGCGGCGTCATCGCCTGGTAAGCCCGGCCAACGTTGTAGTAGGCGATGGGATCATCCGGATTTAAGGCCAGCACCGCCTTGAAAGAAGCGGCCGCTCCAGCATAATCTTTCAGCGTCATTGCCCCATTGCCCGCAGTGTAGTTGAAAAGGATAGCTGGTGCCTGCTTCTGTTTCGCAAAGTCTTCAGCGGACATGTTTTCGGGCTTCTTCAATTCATCAAGCGTCTTCAGCCCAAGCAATGCCCCCTCCCGGCACTTGGTTGAGGTGTCCTTCGCCGTAGGATCCGTGTCTTTGACGTTTAAGCTCGCGCAGGATAAAGCCCTGGCGTACAGCGCTTCGTACCGGATTCCTGATTCCGCCTTGTCACCCAGCCCAACGAGCTTGTCAGCGTACTCGATCACCTTTTGAGGATTCTTCAGTTGCGTGTACGCGCGGTAGTACAGCGGATAGATATAAACAAGGAGATCGGAATTCGGATATTTCGAGATGAAATCGTCCGCGCACTTGATCACTGCCGCGGGGACTTTCTCCGCGGCGCACGCTTGCTCGGCGTTGTATTCCGCCTGCGTATACTTCGGCCCCTTGGCCGCGGCGTCCTGACCCGCTGCCGGCGCTTGCGCATGGGTGCTTATCGCGTTCCCAGCTATCAGCATTAGGGTTGCGCTCATCGCCAGCCGCGCCAATCTTCGTGTTGCGTTCATTCCCATTTCTCCTCGCTCAAATTACAAGCCCGAGTCTTCTGCTTCCGGTGCACCCGGAATGCTTCTGCCGGGAATCGCTTTGTTTCGGAAAACTTTGGGATTATAGGGAAATTCGCGCCCTATCCGCAAGCCGTTACCTTTCGCTGACGTTATGACCTGAGGATTATCGTGCATCAAGAAGGTAGCTTCTCTATCCATTCCCTCTCGGTCACCCGTGCATCCCAGGTGCCGCAGGAATCTCTAGTGATAGGATGAGTGTCGCACAAAAAGAGTGGTACGTACGAGGAAGAATTCTCATGGCGCGAATTCGCGGAACGGATGGTGACCCCCAGCAAATGCGGCCTCTCGCGGGCAGCGTGGCGCTCGTCACAGGCGCGAGCCGAGGTATCGGCCGCGCGATTGCCCTGCAGCTTGCATCGCTGGGAGCCTCCGTCGCTATTTGCGGCCGGGATCGCGCCGCACTCGAGGAATCCCTCAGTGCACTGGCAAAGAACCCTGTGTCGGTGCATTCCCAAATCGCCGATGTCACCAAGCTCGCCGATGTTTCCGATCTCGTCGCCACGACGGAATCCACACTCGGCCCCATCACCATCCTGGTCAACAACGCCGGTATCGGCCTCTTCGGCCCGGTCCACGAGAAAACCGAAGCCGATTGGGATCGCGTCTTGGATACCAATCTCAAGAGCGTCTTTCTCGTTTCGCGTGCCGTAGCTCCTTCCATGATCCGCCGTGGCTCCGGCGACATCATCAACATCAGCTCCCTGGCCGGAAAAAACACTTTCGCCGGCGGCGGAATCTATTGCGCGTCCAAATGGGGCATCCTCGGTCTCTCCGGGTGTATGGCCGAAGATCTCCGGGAACACGGCATCCGCGTCAGTGTGATTTGTCCGGGCAGCGTCGCCACGGAATTCTCTGGCCGCGGCCCCAAGGACCCCTCAAAAGTGCTGAGCCCGGAAGACGTCGCTCACGCCGTCGAAGCCATCGTCACGCAAGGACCGCACAGCTTCCTGAGCGAGATGCACCTCCGGCCGCTGCGAAAGCCCTAGAACGCCGGGCGGCTCAAAAAAGCCCGCAATATTTCCTCTTGACAATCGTCGTTGTAACGACTATATTCTGCCCATGGACTCACGGTCCAAATCCTCCGGTCTGGCTGTCTCCCTGGAGAACCGCGTCTTCGTCGCCCTCCTGCAAGCCGCCGACACCCTCGGCCAGGAAGCCGAACAACTCCTCAGAGCCGCCGGCCTCACTGGCGCTCAATACAACGTCCTTCGCATTCTCCGTGGCGCTGAACCCGAAGGTTTGCCCTGCCGCGGCATCGGTGACCGTATGATCTCTCACGACCCGGACATGACTCGGCTCCTTGACCGCCTCGAAAAGCGCGGCTTGATTACCCGTGAACGCCAGACCGATGACCGTCGCGTCGTGAAAACGCGCATCACGCCACAAGCTCTCAGCCATCTAAAAACCATGGACCAGCCGGTTCGCGAACTTCACAAGCGCCAGTTCCGCCATATGTCTCATACACGCTTGAAGGTTCTTTCCGATTTGTTGGAGGAAGTCCGCGTCCGCAAGTCTGCCTAGCAGTCTTTCCGGAACAAGTTTCGAAGTCTTAATCAAAAGGAGAAAATCATGGGCCACAAGCTATCTCGAATCGCACTAACCGCCGGACTCGCAGCTGTCCTCTCGCTACCTGCCGCGGCCGCCACTTCCGAGTGGAAAATCGATCCGCAACATTCGTCGGCGCAGTTTTCCGTCCGCCACATGGCTATTTCCACCGTGCGCGGCGCTTTCAGCAAAGTCAACGGCACGATCGTGCTCGATGACAAGGACGTCACCAAATCCACGGTCGACGTCACCATTGACGTCTCCACCGTCGATACCCGCGAGCCCGCCCGCGACAATGATCTTCGCAGCGACAAATTCTTTGACGTCGCCCACTTCCCCACCATGACGTTCAAATCCAAGAGAGTGGAGCAGGCCGCTCCCGGAAAGCTCAAAGTCACCGGCGATCTCACCATTCGCGGAACCACCAAGGAAGTCGTGCTCGATGTGGAAGGACCGACGGCGCCCGTGAAAGATCCCTGGGGCAATCAACGCGCGGCAGCTAGCGCCTCCTCAAAAATCAACCGTCAGGATTTCGGTGTGAAGTGGAACGCCACGCTGGACAACGGCGGAGTAGTGGTCGGCGACGACGTCAACATCACCATTGACGCCGAGATGATTCGGCAAGCGGCAAAGCCCGGCAACTGACTGCATCCTGCTAACACGGCTTGGGAGCGGAATGGGCGGTAAAAATGCACCGCCCGCTCCGCCTGAAACATCCAAACATATGGCGCAAACGAAAGGCACCGAACTCATGCAAAAATCAGCCCCAAGCGATTTTCCAGTTCACGACCTGATTCGCGAACGTTGGAGCCCCCGCGCATTCGCCGACAAACCTGTTCCGCAAAACATTTTGCGCAGCATTTTCGAAGCCGCCCGCTGGGCGCCTTCCAGCAATAACGAGCAGCCCTGGGCCTATATCGTGGCTACGAAAGACGACAAAGCCAGTTTTGAAAAAACCCTCAGTGTTCTCGTGGAATTCAACGCTGCCTGGGCCAAGAGCGCTCCCGTGCTCGCTGTCGCCGTCGCCCAACTATCCTTCGCGAAGAACAACGCTCCCAACCGCAACGCTCAATATGACACCGGCGCGGCAACCGCCTTGCTCTCCGTAGAGGCTACCTCGCACGGCTTAGCCGTTCATCAAATGGCTGGCTTCGACCACGATAAAGCCCGTCAGGTCTTTGGCATCCCCGCAGGTTGGGAACCTATCGCCGCTCTCGCCATCGGTTATCATGGCGACCCATCGTCCCTGCCGCAGCCTCTGAAAGATCGTGAGATGTCTCCTAGAACACGCAAGCCCATCGCCGAATTTGTCATGGCCGGTCACTGGGGGCATACTGCTCCTTTCGCAACGAAATAACCGGAGATCGCCGCCCGCCCAGCCATGCACCGCACGCTCGAATTCCTTCTCCATCACGGATACGCCCTCTTGCTCGGCTGGGTCTTCGCCGAACAAATGGGCCTCCCGGTCCCATCTATGCCGCTGCTGCTCGCGGCCGGCGCCCTGGCTGGCACTGGCCATTTAAGTTTATTCGCTTCACTCTTCTACGTTGTCTTCGCAGCTGTGGTAGCCGATTCCATCTGGTATGCACTCGGCCGCCGCAAAGGCATCCGCATTCTCCAGTTTCTCTGCAAAATCTCTCTTGAGCCGGATTCCTGCGTTCGCCGCACCGAGGGCATTTTTTCAAAGCAGGGCGCGCGTTCGCTCCTTTTAGCCAAATTCCTCCCCGGTCTCGGTACCGTCGCTCCTCCCCTCGCCGGGATCTTTCACATGCGTCCTCGTCGTTTCCTTTTGTTCGATGCAGCGGGATCGCTCCTCTGGGCTGGCACCTTCCTCGGCCTCGGTTTCGTATTCAGCGGTGAAATAGAACACGTGGCTGAGTATCTCGCCTCTCTCGGCGGCTGGCTGCTCGTCCTTCTTCTTGCTGCCTTCGCGGCTTACCTCACCAAGAAGTTTGTCGCCCGCCAGCGCTTTCTCCGCGAACTGCGCATCTCCCGCATCACCGTGGATGAATTAAAACAGAAAATCGATGCTCGCGAAGAACTCGTCATCGTTGATCTCCGCCACTCCGTGGACTTCGAAGCTGACCCGGAAACCATTCCCGGCGCTTTCCGCATGGATTCCAAGGAGTTGGAAGACAAGAATGACCGTTTGCCGCGTGACCGCGAAGTCATTCTCTACTGTACTTGACCAAACGAAGCCACCAGCGCCCGTGTGGCGCTGCTCCTCAGAAAAAAAGGCATCAAGCGCATTCGCCCGCTACAGGGCGGCCTGGACGCCTGGCGCGAACGTGGCTACCCCTTGGAGACTGTTACACTTGCGGTAGAAACAAAATAGAAGCGCGAACTATCGCCGGCATCGCTACGGGTTGTTTTTTCTTCGGCGGTATCTGCATTCTTATAGCCGCGGCAACACAATCCCGCTCTGCGACTGGTCCTTCCCACTCCGGTTCAAACGGGGTTACGTTCACAATGATCCCGCATCGTGCATACGTTGATTTTCCCACGCAGATCGTCAGCACGTTCCGCGGTATCCGGAAATATTCCACCGACCGCGCCAGCGCAAACGAATTCGGCGGAATGATGCACACGTCGCCCCTGAACTCCACGAACGACTTCGGATCGAATTGCTTCGGGTCCACAATCGTCGAATTCACGTTCGTGAAAATCCGGAACTCGTCCGCCACCCGGATATCGTAGCCGTACGACGAAACTCCATAACTGATCACTCCATCACGCATCTGCCGGTCCGTAAACGGCTCGATCATCTTGTCCTCCAGCGCTTTGCGCCGGATCCAGCGGTCTGGCTTGACGGCCATCCATTCCTCCCCAATATTTTCTTTCGATTTGTCTCTTCGCTTGGTTCGAACAGCAAGACATTTCGTTTGACAGAGCCAAAAGATGTTCAGTGTAGATTACCCCTCACGTCTTGACAACCTAGGCCACACCCTCTAGCATCTGCCTCGGAAGCGTTGGAGGATTGCGTGATCAAGCTGGACATCGTTAATGCCGTCGTCGCCACGACGAACATCAGCCGCACCAAAGCCGAGCAAGCCGTCGAAACCGTCTTCGAATCCCTCAAGCAGGCTCTCGGCCGCGGCCAGCGCATCGAGCTCCGCCGCTTCGGCGTCTTTAGCGTCAAGCCCCGCAAAACCGGCATCGGCCGCAATCCCCGCACCGGCGAAGAAGTCAACATCCCGCCGGGCAAAGCCGTCCGCTTCAAGCCCGGCAAAGAGCTTCAGGGCATCGACGAAGAAAAAAAGAAGGAATAGCCTGCCTCGATCTCCTCAGAAAAGATTCCAGCAAACAATCTCCTCCCCGATTCGAAACTGGCGCGAACCCGTGCACTTGTGCTGTACTGGTTCGTGTTCATCCGATTCGTCGCGCCGGCCGCCTAGTGAGTAACCCGCTCTCAGAAAATCCGCCGCCATCCATTCCCATCCACTTGGATCGGCAGGCCGTTACTCTCCTCGAATCGCCCTACACCCCGGTTCCACCTCGTCCTTCGATTAGGTCGCTCTATCTCGCTGGTGCTCTTTTTCTCCTCACTCTCTGCACCTGCCTCGTCGCCGGCACTCAATTTGCCGTCGCCTACGCGAAGAATCAAGCCGTTTCTGTCGATGAATTTTTCAACGCCTTCAAACTTTTCTACCAGCATCCAATTGCCCTCGCTGCCGGCCTGCCTTTTGCCCTCACTCTGCTTGCCATCTTGCTTGCCCATGAACTCGGCCATGTCTTCGCCTGCCGTCATCATCATATCCGCGCCAGCTATCCTTTTTTCATTCCCTTCCCTTCACTCATCGGCACATTCGGCGCATTCATTCTGATTCGTTCACCAATTCGCACTGCTCGCGCGCTCTTTGACGTCGGCGCTTCCGGCCCGCTTGTCGGCTTCGTTCTCGCTGTTCCCGCTCTCGCCTACGGTGTGCTCCACGCCAAAATTGTTCCCGGTCTGGACAATACACAGAAAGTTGACTTAGTCTTCGGCATTCCACTTCTCTTGCGCCTCTTCGCGGCCATGGTGCATCCCGGCATCTCTCCTGGCACTCTCCTGCTTCATCCCATCGGCCGTGCCGCCTGGGTCGGCCTTTTCGCAACTTCGCTCAATCTTCTGCCCGTTGCCCAACTCGACGGCGGCCACATCCTGCGTTCCCTCAGTGCTTCGCTCCACCGCTCCATTTCTATCTCTCTTCCTTTCGTCCTTCTCGCTCTCGGCCTCTTCGGCTTTTGGCAAGGCTGGTACATTTGGGGAGTCCTCCTTTTCGGCATGCGTTTTCTTCGCATCGCGCCCATCTACGATTCCGCGTCGCTCGACTCCCCTCGCCGCTGGGGGGCATTTTTCGCCCTCCTCGTTTTTCTCCTCTGTTTCATGCCTGCTCCGCTCTACTTTCGTCCAACTTCCCATTGACCTCGCCCAATCTCCGGTTATGATGCCTTCGGCCTGAAGCCCCTGTCGCGCCAACTTGCCTATGCCTGAACTCCTCCGCACGCTTCGCCTTCGCGATCTTCTCCTCCTCTTCATCGGTTCCGTCATTGGCTCCGGCATTTTCCGCACTCCCGGCCCCATCCTTCGTCAAGTCGACGGCTCCGTCGGCCTCTCCCTCCTGGTTTGGCTGGTGGGTGGCGTCCTCTCCTTGCTCGGCGCGCTCACCTATGCAGAACTTGCCGCCGCAAATCCCGAAGCCGGTGGCTTGTATTGCTACATCCGCGACGGATTCGGCCGCCTCTCCGCTTTCCTCTACGGCTGGTGCTTGTTTCTCGTGATTGCCAGCGGCTCCGTCGCCGCCCTGGCCCGCGTCTTCAGTGAATATCTCGCCAGGGTAGTTCCGATTTCTCCCGTGGAACAAACAATGATCGCCGTCCTGATGATCGGCGTCGTCACCGCCGTAAACGTCTGGGGCACTCGCAAAAGCTCCGACTTGCAAAACTGGACCACTCTCGTCAAAGTCGGCATCATCGTCATTCTTAGCGCCTTGCTCCTAGCCTTCGGTCATCATGGACACGAGATTCCTTCTGCCCTGGGTCCTCGGCAGCACGGTCCCGGCATCTGGTCCGATTTCGGCCTTGCCATGATCGCGGTCCTCTGGGCTTACGAAGGCTGGCAATTCGGCACTTACAGCGCCGGGGAAGTCATCGATCCGCAAAAAGCCTTCCCGCGCGCCTTTCTGCTCGGCTCGTTGACTTTGGTTGGCCTCTATTTTCTCGCCATCATCGCTTATCTATTCGCGCTTGGTCCCAAGGATATGGCCGCGAGCGACACCATCGCCGCCACCTCGGTCGCCGTTGTCTTCGGCCCGTGGGCGGGAAAGATCGTCGCTCTCACCATCCTTATTTCCACTTTCAGCGCCGCCAACAGTGTGATCCTCACCGCTCCGCGCGTTTTCTACGCCATGGCCAACGACAAACTTTTTTTCAGGAAACTCGCGGAAGTCCATCCGCGGTTCAAGACACCCGCAGCAGCCATCATCGGACGCCCCATTCCGTATCGCGTTCCCGGCTACCCTTGGACTCCCATCCTCTTCGTCCTCGTAGCTGGCGCCATCGTAGCCAACGCCATCTTTCTAGCCTTCCGCGACCCTTCCCAATTCAAAAATCTCGCCGCAGCCATCGTCCTCTTCCTAATCGGCCTGCCCGCCTACTTCTTCTGGCGCAAACGCGCCGCTTCCTGATCCAATTCCTTTATAGGGGCGCAGCATGCTGCGGCCCATCTAGGCACGAACTCGCCATTGAAGAAATATTCCTCAGGCAAGGAGTAATCTCACTCTTCCGGCTGAATCTTCGCCATAGTCCCCAGAACCGCCTCCCGCGCCTGCCGGACTCGCTCGCTGTCCGCTCCATTCGGTTGCAGTTTCAGATATGTATCGAGACCTTGCAGTTGAGCGCGATACTCATGTCTGCGTCCGTAGGTATCCGCCAGCAAAATATACGCCACCGCGAAATTCGGGTTGCGCAGCAGAGCTTCTCGCGCGTTCTTCTCCGCTTCGTCCAGCCGATTAAGCCTCAGCTGCGCCATGCCCAGAATGAAATAACCATCGGGCGAGTTCCCGTCCAGTTCCAAGCCTCGACTGAGGACGCTTACCGCCTCCTCAGTTTTCCCTTCTAGATAAAGAATGTACCCACATCCAATTTTCGCCCAGGCGTACTTCCCGCCGCTCAAATCAATGGCCTTTTGAAAAGCCTCCATGGCGTCATCCAGCCGGCCCAGGGTTGTCTTCACCACGCCCACTTGATAGTAAGCCTCATAGAAATCAGGAAATGCTTGGGCTGCCTTCGCGAAGTGGCTCAAGCTGGCATTCAGATCCTTTTTTGCCACGCTTCCCATTCCCTTTAGATACTCACCCCGCGCCTTCGCCGGAATCATCAGTTCCCGCGCCGAAACCGTGTACTTGTCCCTCTGTGCTCGGGACGTATTGGAAGGCTTCAAGCGAAGCTCTAGTTTCGAGCTAGAGCCATCGAACTTTGCGGTTGTCTGTGTTGGCTCGTAACCCGGTTCCTCAACGACGATCTCATAAGTGCTCGCTGGCAGCCCTCGCACCTCAAAGTGACCATCATAGTCTGTCAAAACGCTCCGGAATATCCCCGCCAGGTGCGATTTCAGTTTTACGGCCACCTGCGTCGCCGGACGGTTGTTTCCTTCCAGCAAAACGGTCCCGGAAATCTTTCCGTCCGCCTTATCAACGTAGGAGTTCTGCGCACCCGCAAGGGGCGCTCGGGCAACTAGGGCAAGGATCAGCGAACTACTAAGGCAGAGGATCTTGAGGATTCCAACCCGAAAACGTGACGTCTCGACTCTGGCGACTTCGTACCGCATGTGGACCTGCTTCGCACTCTTGAGGTTTTTCCTCCGGGAACTGCTCGGTTGCGGGAGTTAATCCGCGGGGCCGTAAGCAACCACTCTCACCTGTCGTCTCTTGACGGGGATTGTGATTTCGTCGGCGTCGCCGGTGCACCTTAACTCATCGTTGCCAACCGTTGCGTGCCCAACAATCTTTTCCTGGAAGAAAAACCGCTTGTCTGTCTTCTATTAAACCCTGCACCATCCATGCCAAAACTCTCCTTGCTTCTTCTGAAAACGGATTTGGAGCGCGAGTAGCGATCCCTGCGAAGCCAGGACGCGCCAACTTCTTTCTCTTCAATGCGTCTCGCTGCAGGTCTCACAGCGGATGGGTGACTTTAGTAGCCATAGAGGCAACAGCCGAGGTATCTCGGCTCTGTTTCGCTGCCATCGAAAACTGTCTCAACCAGCGACACACTGCGCTATATTGAATCACTTTGAGATTTGCGTTCACTCGCAATTCCCGATCTCAATCAAGGAGTCTTCCATGCGAAGGCTCTCCGCCGTCCTTCTGATTCTTTTTGGCCTGGCCGCAATTTCCGCCGCTCCCCGTCCGGATGACCTCTCGAAGAAGTTCCTCGGCGCTTGGCGGCTGGTCTCCATCGAAGGCAATCCCCCCGGGCGCACCAATCTCTATGACCGGCCCACCGGCCAGATCCTGTACGCTGCCTCCGGCCATATGTGCGTCAACATCGTCTTCAAGCCGATCGCAAACCCTTCGCGCCTTTCACAAAAGGATTGCTCATCGCTACCAACGAGGAAAAAGCCGCCTTTGACACCTATGGCGCCTATTTCGGCACGTTCACTCTCGATGCCAAAGCGAGAACCGTCACTCACCACCTTGAAGACAATTTCGTCCCCGGCCGAGAGGGCACCGACAACGTCCGCTGGTTCAAGGTCTAGGGCCCTGACCGCCTTCTCCTTACTCCCGTCGAAGACGGCAAAGGCACAACCCTTCCCTCCGGACTGAATCCCATTTGTCGGGATAGACTTAAGTATTCGAGGCGGCGTGGATACCGCCTCCAAGAACGGGAGCCCCCGGCTGCCGTTTTTTGTTTTGGTGTGTGGGAAGTTTGTTCACCCCGAGCGCGGCCGATCGACCGGCCCGGTCCGTTTAAGCAATCGCGTCCACCTCTAAATCCTTTAAATGCAACACCTATAGGGCGCCTCGTAAGTGTTGCATTCAAAAGACTTACGCAAATGCTTAATCCTTTGGATGCAACACCTACAAAAAACCCGGGGGGAAGGGTGTATTTGCCCTGTCGGTGGAACCTCCTCTCTTCTTATGGTGTCAAATCCAATTGTCTCAGGCCGACGCGGAAAACTGTCTATCCGCTGGAAGGGGATGGCCGTGCTCGAAGCAATGGCTCTCGCAAAGTTCTACGGCTCTGTTCCGGCAGTTCGCGAAGTCTCTTTTCGCCTAGAGCCCGGCCAAGTACTCGGCTACCTGGGCCCCAATGGCTCGGGTAAAAGTACCACCGTGAAGGTCCTCACTGGCCTGCTGAAACCCACGCGCGGCCAAGTCCTCTTCGAAGGCCAAGACATACAGAACGATCTCGTTTCCTACCGAAAGCGCCTAGGCTACGTGCCGGAAGAGGCCAATCTCTATCCCTTTCTTACCGGCCAGGAATACCTCGAAATGATTGGGACTCTTCGGGCTATGTCGCCCAGGCAAATGAAGAACAAGATTGACTCGCTCCTCGATCTTTTCTCTCTCTTCGCTCATCGTCATGTCCCTCTCGGCTCTTACTCCAAAGGCATGCGCCAGCGCATCCTTCTCATCGCCGCGCTCATGGACAATCCCGATGTCCTCATCCTGGACGAACCCCTTTCCGGCCTCGACGTAACCTCCGTGCTTATCATCAAGAACCTCATCCAGGCATTCAGCGCTCGGGGAAAGGCCGTTTTCTACTGCTCGCATATTCTCGAAATCGTCGAGAAGGTTTGTTCGCAGCTTCTCATTCTCCGCAATGGCCAGGTCACCGCCTACGGCTCCACGGAACAAGTTCGCCGTCAGATCGGCCAGTCTTCTCTCGAACGCATCTTCCTGCAACTCGTGGAAGACAAAGACGTCGCCCAAGTCGCTGACGAGATTGTGGATGTCGTGGTGTCTCCCTCGTGAAATCTTGGAGGCAGCCTCTCCTTACGCGATGGAAGGATTACTCGCAACGGCCTTCTCTGCTTCTCTCGCGCCTGTTTGCCGGCCGCATGCTCAAAGGCGGAGGTGAATTGGGCGCCGATGAGTTGGACCCGGGTATTGGCGTGGTGCTCATCTTCTTGGCCATGCCGGGAATCCTGGTTTCTCTTCTCATGTTTGAAAAATATGGCTCGCTGATTCGCTTCCTGCGAGGCGACGGCACCTTCGATCCCTACATCGCCACGATTCCCGACGAATATTTTTTCATCGTGCTCTCCATGTCCGTCAGTTGCGCCGTGGCATTGTGGCGGTGGAACGCCATTTTCCCCGACCGCCGCGATTACGAGAACTTCGTGCATCTCCCGGTCTCGCTGGCCAGAATTTTTTACGCCAATCTGTTCGCCATCTTCGCTTTGACCGCCCTGCTCACCATCGTGGTGAACGCAGCTTCCTTTATTCTCTTTCCCATCGCCGTCGTGGGTTCGCAAGGATCTTTCTCCAGGCTCTTCCGGTTTGCTTTTGGCCACGCCATTTCCGTCAGTTTGAGCAGTGCATTTTGTTTTTTTGCCATGTTTGCGCTCTCAGGCGCCTTGATGGCGTGCTTTCCTTTCCGCGTTTACCGGAAAGTTTCTGTCTACGTCCGTTTTGTGGTCGCGTTCTGCCTCCTTGCTGTGCTAGCCACCAGTTTCACGGTTTCTTCCCTTCTCTCAAGCGGCTCTCAGTTGATTTACGAGCGGCTCGGCGGACTGCCTCCGGCTTGGTTTCTGGGGCTCACCGAAACGTTGTGGGGAAACGGTGATGACATTTTCTTCGCCGCCCTGGCGCGAAGGGCCATCCTTTCTTTGGGGTTCGCGCTTCTCATATCCATCATTGCCTATGCCTTTAGTTTTCGCAGATGCTTTGTCCGCATCCCGGAATTTGCCGATGTCGGCCCGCTGCCGCGCGGCCGCCGTTTCCGGCTCCCCGCAACGCTTCTGGACGCGACGATTCTTCGCGCTCCGAAGCAACGCGCCTGTTACCACTTTGTTTCGCGCACGCTCTTGCGCAGCGATGCTCACTTGCAGATTCTCCTGGCCTTCACGGCTCTGGGCCTTGTCGTTGCCGCGCAGACCGTAAATGCCGCCTTCCATCCCGGCTTTTCCTTCTCTGCGCAGCCCCCATCCGTGGCGCTTCTTTCCATCCCATTTATCCTGGGCTACTGCCTGCTGCTCGGAATTCGCCTCGCCTTCGAAGTCCCTTTGGATTTGTCCGCTAACTGGGTTTTCAAACTTTGGATCGAGCCAGGCGGCGAACACGCTCGCCAGGTCGCCAGGAGAGTGCTCCTCACATTTTCTCTCGGTTGGATTGCCCCTCTATGTTTCCTCTACTCCACTCTTCTGTGGGGATGGCTCACAGCGCTGTTGCAAACCTCACTTCTTATTGCGTGCTCGACGGCTTTCGTGGAAGTTCTGCTTGTGAAATTTCGCAAGATTCCTTTCACGTGCTCTTACCCGGCTTTTCAGAGCAACTCTCCGCTTGTTCTGGTCGCCTACCTCATTGGCTTCGTAATCTTCGCGATCTACATTCCCCAACTCGTGCAGTGGTCCCTGGTCACCCGATGGGGCGCCGCAGTTTTCATCCCTCTAGTTTTGCTCGGCCTTTTGGGCTTGCGTCAATTCCGTAAACAGATGCTGGATATGGACAAGCAACTCATCTTCGAAGAGGATTCCGCGTCCGGCTTTTGATGGATCGTTGCTCAGTTGTAGGGGTTCGGCATGCTGGCCCCTGCCTGGCAACATCATCCCCAAAATAGGGTTCCTTCTTTGCAGCTCACAACAGGCTCAGTGGGTCCATATCCACCAGCACTGCCGTGTCGGGGATTTCCTTCGCCTCACAATACGCCATCGCGCCGCTCAGCAACTTCGTCAGCGCCGAACGCTTCGGCGATTTCAGCAGGAACTGGAACCGATGCTCTTTTTTCAACCGCGCCAGCGGCGCGGTTGCCGGTCCCAGGATTCGCACACCTTTATCATCGTGCGGGGAAAAATACTCCGAAAGTTGCCGCGACCAACGGATAGCTCTTTCCAGGTTCGCGTCCCGCACGATCACGTTGGCCAGCGAAGTAAACGGTGGATACGCCATCATTCGCCGGAAATGCAATTCGCGCTCGAAGAACGCGCTGTAGTCCTGCTTCACCGCATCCTGAATCGCGTAATGCTCGGGATAAAAAGTCTGGATCAGCACCCGTCCCTTCAACTCGCCACGCCCCGCGCGCCCGGCAACTTGCGTCAGCAACTGGAACGTCCGCTCCGCTGCTCGAAAATCCGGCATACTCAGCGAAGAATCAGCGCTCACGACGCCAACCAGGGTCACACGCTGAAAATCGTGCCCCTTCGCCAGCATTTGCGTTCCGACAAGAACATCCAGCGCCCCGCTCGCGAACGCCCCCAGCATTTCCTGATACTGTCGCTTCGTCCGCGCCGTATCGCGGTCCAGCCGGGCGATTCTCGCGCCCGGAAAGTCCTTGCGCAGCCGCTCCTCCAGGTGCTCGGAGCCTTCTCCAAAAAAATAAACGTACTTCGACTGGCATTTTGGACAAACCTTGGGAATCTGTTGAATCGACCCGCAGTAGTGGCATTCCAGCCGGTTGCGCTGCTTGTGATGGGTCATCGAAATACTGCAGTTCACGCACTGCACGGAAGCGCCGCAACTCCGGCAAAGTACCGACCACGAATACCCGCGCCGGTTGATTAACACCAGCACCTGCGTGCCGTTCGCAAGACACTCTTGAATTCCCGCATGCAGCGCCGCGGAAATCGGGCTCGTCTTGTGCGTCTGCTGAAAGTCTTGTCGCAGGTCCACAATCTCGACGTTCGCCAACGGCCGCTCCGCCACGCGCGAAGCGAGCGTCAACAACTCATATTTTCCTTCACGCGCGTGGTGATATGTTTCCATCGAAGGCGTCGCCGAACCCACCAGCGCCAAAGCGCCTTCTATCTTTGCCCGCACGATGGCCACGTCCCGCCCGTTATAGCGCGGCGTCTCTTCCTGCTTGAAACTATTCTCCTGTTCCTCATCCACGATGATGAGGCCGACGTTTTCGAGCGGCGCAAACACCGCCGACCGTGTTCCAACAACTACGCGCGCCTCCCCATTCCGCACGCGCCACCACTCGCGCGCCCGTTCCACGTCGCTCAGCGCCGAATGCAAAACCGCAACTCCCTCAAACCGCGCCCCAAACCACCCGCGGCACTGTCGTCCGATCCACAAAGTCAGCGCAATTTCCGGCACCAGCACGATCGCCGTTTTCCCGCGCGCTAGCGTGTCCTGCACCGCGCGCAAATACACCTCCGTCTTCCCGCTGCCCGTCACCCCGTGCAACAACTGCACGCCGAATTCGCCCAATTCAAACCGTGCGCGAATCGCCGTCAGCGCGCTCTCCTGCTCGACATTCAATTCATGCGCGGGAGGCGCGTATCCCGCATCAAACGGATCCTCCGCCGGATCAATCGCCTCCTCCCAGCTCTCCAGCAAACCGTCGCGCAGCATTCGCTCAACGAAAGCACGAGTAACCTGCGCCAGCTTCAAAAGCTGCGGCAAAGGCAGCGGCCCGCGCTCCGTCTCCAGCAGCTCGCGGATTTTTTCCTCTCTGAGTTTCCTCTGCGCACTCTGCTTCTCTCGGTTGTCGTTTTCCCCATTCTTTGTCGTTGGCGACCGCCCGCCGGACGCGCCGCTGTTCCACGCAATCACTCGCTGCGTCCGCCTTTTCCTTCCCTCCACGGTTTCGCGAATTTCGATCAGCCCGCGCCGTTGCATCCGCTGCAATCCGGCAGCTTCCACTCCCAGCCTTGCTGTTGAGCCGAGTAGCAGAGATCCTTTCTTCTCCTTCAGCTTCGCGAGAAACTCCGCCTCCGTGGACGTGAGTCCGTGCGACAATTCCCCGCCGCTCAAACTTTCCGCCGCTTCGCGCCCCGCAGCCGTCAAAATAATCTGGCGCTGTGATTTCAGTTCGGTCACCGGCGGCAGCATCGCGCGAAACACTTCTCCCAGCGGCGCCAGGTAATATCCCGCGATCCAATGCGCCAGTTCGATCAACTTCGGCGTCAGCGCCGGAATAAAATCCAGGACGCGCGTGATCTCACGAATCTTCGTTCCCTGTGGCGCGCTCTCCGCCCGTTCCACAACGACACCAACTATCGTCTTCTTCCGGAACGGCACGAGCACACGACTGCCTGGCTGAACCGTTCCGCGCAGCGTTTCCGGCACCGCATACGTGAACGTCATGCGCAGCGGCACCGGCAGCGCGACATTGCAAAATGGAGAAGTCATCCCGCCGTGTAGTGTATCAGCACGCGGAAATGCAGAAAAAAGTGTGGAAAAGATGGAATCTCAAGGAGCGAAGAAATTTACCGGCTAATGAGAACAATTCCAACAAAAATAGTGACAATCCCCATCCATTGCCAGCGCGAAACGTGCTCTCTCACGAAAATCGCCGCTAGCCCAACCGTGACGGCGCCGTACAGCGAACCAAGAACGCTGATCACCGCAACCTGCTCCATTTTCATTCCAAGATTGCTGAGGACAAACGCGCCGGTATCGAACGCACCCATGCCCAGCACCATCCAGCGCACCTCGCCGCGCGGAAGGCGCAGGGGCTGTTTTGCAACGAGAATCACCGCCGCCGCGAGCAGCATGCTCGTCAAACGAATCATCCACACCGTTTGCACGGCGCCGACTCGCGGGATGATTCGAATGCCGAGCAACCAGAACAGCACGGCAAAGCCCACGGCAGCAATGATGGCCCAGCCGGTTCCTTTGCCGCTCCTCTCTACCGCTGCCACGTCATTCTCATCCGGTGTTTTTTCTCCGCCGGCTACAACCACGACACCCACCAATGTACAGAGGATTCCAGTGATTCTCATCAGGCTCAACCGATCGCCGGTCATCCAGGAAAGCGCGAGCGTCAACGCCGGATAACTGGCTGAGAGCGGAGCAACCACCGCCATTTTCCCAATTTCAAACGCGCGGTAGAGCGCCAGACACGACGTGGCATTGATGCACCCTGCCAGTACACCCCAAGCCCACGGGTGCCACCCGGAGCCATCCGCGAGATGCCCCCAGCCGCCGAGCGCAGGAAGAACACATGAGAGCAGAAGGAAACCCGTGAATTGCATGTACAACATCGAACGGAGAGCGCCGACGCGATGCGTGGCAAAACGGGCGATGAAATCCGCGCCGCCCCAGGTAAGCGCCGTCAACAAGCCCAGCAGAATTCCCATGGTGAATTACGAGGACTTGCCTTTCTTCACTTCGAGGCCCAGCACGGCCATGACTTTCTGGAGATCTTTCCAGACTTCGCTCTTAGCGGGGGGATTGCGCAGCAGGTAGGCGGGGTGATAGGTGGCCAGCAATTTTCTGCCACGAAATTCCAGCCACTCGCCGCGAAATTGGGAAATGCCGCGATTGGTCTCGAGCAATGTTCTTGCGGCAACGGCGCCGAGACAGACGATGACTTTCGGAGCGATGGCGTCGATTTGCCGCAAAAGAAATGGCGAACAGGTGGTGACTTCGTCTTCTTCGGGCTGGCGATTCTCGGGCGGACGGCACTTCACAACATTGCAGATGTACACATCTTTTCTCTGCAAGCCCATCGCCTCAATCATTTGTGTCAGCAATTTCCCCGCACGCCCGACGAACGGTAATCCCTGGGCGTCTTCATCGGCGCCTGGGCCTTCGCCAACAAAAACCAGTTCAGCTTTGGGATTTCCGTCGCCGAAAACGATTTTGTGCCGCGTGCTGTGGAGCTTACAGCGCGTGCACTCCCCGAGATCCTCTCGAGTCTTAAGCAGCGAGTCGCCCACAATCTTCTCAATGGATTCGAAGAGCGATGGCCCCGCAACCACCGGCAAGGATGCGACCTTCGGACTTGCTGGCGCAACGACGGGCGGCGTCCCTGGCAATGCGGGTTTTCCTGCGGGCTTGGGCAAAGGATCTTCCTTTCGGGGTGCGGGAATTGCAAAATGAGCTGTCGCCGGCGGTTCCAAACGCTGTTCAATTCTCGGCGCAGCAAAGACCCCGCGTTCACGGTAGAACAACCGGATTCCGAGGTCTTCGTAAAACCCCAGCCTGCTGGACAGCTTTTTCTGGAGAGTTTCGGGAATTAGCTCGGCCATGGCGGGATCACTCGCCGGATCGCTTCAGTGCAGCCGTTCCGTGCAAAACGCTTCGCAGACGTACGATTTCGTCCAGAATTCGCTGGGCCACTTCGCTCTTGCTCATTTTCGGAAGCGCGAGGTCCCGCCCGTCGCGGGAAAACAGCGTCACGATATTTGTATCGTGATCGAATCCCGCGCCTTCGGCAGTAACGTCGTTGGCCACAATGAGATCGGCATTCTTTGCGGACAGCTTTTTTCGCGCGTTTTCGGCGACGTGGTCCGTCTCCGCCGCGAACCCAACCATAATTTTCTGACCTTTGTTCCTGGCTACCTCCGCCAGAATATCCTTGGTCGGCTCGAGAGAGATTGTCAATGCCGCATCACTCTTTTTTATTTTTTCCGCGTATTGCTCCACGGGGCGGTAATCCGCCACTGCGGCCGCAAGAATGGCGATGGAACTGCCTACAATCCGCTCCTCGACGGCGCGATGCATTTCCTTCGCCGTGCGCACGTCAATGCGCTCAACTCCGGCTGGAACTTCCAGATTCACAGGACCGCTTACCAGAACGACTTTCGCACCGCGAAGCGCTGCTGCCTCCGCGACCGCGTAACCCATCTTCCCGGACGATCGATTGGTAATATAGCGAACTGGATCGAGGTCTTCGCAAGTCGGGCCCGCGGTTACCAGGACGCTTTCGCCGTCCAAGTCGCGCTGCGTTTTCAGCACGGCGCGCACGGCCGCGATAATATCTTCCTGCCCCGCCAGCCGGCCCGCGCCGATCATTCCACAAGCGAGGTAGCCCTCGGCTGGGTCCACGATTCTTACGCCGCGCGCCCGCAGCCTCTCGACATTTTCCTGCGTGGCCGCGTGGTTCCACATGTTTACATTCATCGCCGGCGCCACCACCACCGGCGCCGTTGATGCCAGATACAACGTTGTCAGGAAGTCGTCCGCAATCCCGCGCGCCAACTTTGCAATGATGTCCGCCGTGGCGGGGGCAATCAGAAGCAGATCCGTCCGCTGCGCAACGGCAATGTGTTCGATCGCGCTTTCGAGGTTTGCTTCTCCGCCAGAAGAATCGCCGAAGAGGTCGGTTATGACTTTCTGTCCGGTAAGCGCCGCAAACGTAAGCGGGGTGACGAACTCCCGCGCTCCACGGGTCATCACCACCTGCACGCTGAATCCGTCCTGCTGCAAACGGCGCACGAGTTCCGCGGCTTTGTAAGCCGCCACTCCGCCGGTTACACCAAGGGTGATTCGCATCGCTGCCCTTCGCGGCCCGCTATTTCCGCCGCTTGTTCCCTTCCTTGTCCACGTCGATCGACGCCGGCTCGGTGAAGTCGTATTCGAGCAGGCTGTTCTCCAGCTCTTCGCATGCGATTCGCGTGGCCTTCAATGTTCTCGGGTTTTCGATAAGCGGCGGCGCACCCGCCATGATCTGCCGTGCGCGCCTCGCCGCCAGCACCACGTACGCAAACTGGCTCTCCGGAGCTTTTGTCTGCATAGTCATGTCAGTCATTCCCTCCCAAACGATGCCAGAAGTTGTTCCACTCTCGCCCTCCGTCGCGCGCTCGTGCAGCGCAGGGCGGTTACAATCGCCTGCGCTTCGCGTGCCGCACGTTCCACGTCCTCATTCACCACGCAAAAATCGTAATACTTGCCGAGCTGCGCAATCTCGTCACGCGCCTTGGCTAGCCGCCGCGCAATCTCTTCGTCCGAATCCTGGCCGCGGCTGCGTAGCCGATGCTCCAACTCCTCGCGCGACGGCGGCAAAATAAAAATCGCCACGGACTCCGGCAGCTTCTCCTTCACCTGAGAAGCGCCTTGAACATCAATCTCCAGCACCAGGTCGAGTCCGGACTTCCGCGATTCCTCCAGCCACTTCTTGGGAGTACCGTAGGAATGCTTTCCAAAAACTCGCGCATACTCTAGGAATTCGCCACGCGCCACCATGGCGTCGAACTCCGCTTCCGTAACGAAATCATAGCATTTCCCGCTGGCCTCGGTCGCCCGGCGCGACCGTGTAGTACATGAGATCGAGGGCATCGTGCCGGGCAACTCCAGAATTCGCTGCACCAGAGTCGATTTTCCCGATCCCGACGGTCCCGACACGATCAACACCAGCGGCGCGATCTCAGTCCCCGTGCTCATTCGATGTTCTGCACCTGCTCCCGCAGTTTTTCGATCTCCGCCTTGATTTCCAGCGCCACTCCGGTGATCGCCAGCGCTTCGCTTTCCACGCCAGGCGTCTTCGAAAGCATGGTGTTGGCTTCGCGATGCATCTCCTGCAAAAGAAAATCCAGTTTCTTTCCGAGCTCGCCCGCTCCATCGAGCAGTTTGGTGAACTGCTGCAGGTGGCTCTTCAGGCGGTCTAATTCTTCACTGATATCGCTGCGTTCCGCAAGGAGGGCGGCCTCCTGCGCAAGACGCGCCGGTTCGATGCCGATTCCGCCGAGCAATTCCTTCAGCCTGCTTTCCAGACGACGCGCAAAAGCCGGGCGCAACGTCGTCGCGAGCCCGCGCACCTGCTCCACGTGGCCGCCGATGCGCGCCAGGCGATCTCGCAGCTCCTCGACCAGGTGACGCCCTTCGGCGCGCCGCATATCATCCAGCTTTGCAAGGGCATCGCGCAAGCCGCTGTCCAGCACTCGGCCAAGTTTCTCTTGTTCCTCCTCCGACTCCGGCACGGCGGTGGTAACGCCAGTAATCACTCCGGGCAATCGCAAGAGCGCAACCACGTCCATGTCCGTCGCTGCTCTGGTCTCCTGCCGCAGTGCTTCGGCGGCCTTCAGATAGGATTGCACCAATTCCCTGTTCACCTGCACTGGCGCGGCTCTCCCGGGTTCGACGCTCACGGTCACTTCCACGTGCCCTCGATGAATTCTTTCGCGCACGATCTGCCGCAGCCGCAAGTCGTACAGATCAAAACCCTCCGGCATGCGCAGCTTGAGGTCCAGGAACCGGTGGTTGACGCTTTTCACGCTAACGCGCACCGCCCAACCGTCGCGCTCGGCACGCGCTTGGGCGTAGCCGGTCATCGAGAAGCATGCGATTTTCTTCGTTGATGCCGTGGTCGTGTGGGTCATAGGGAGTCCGATGCAACATTCAACTTTGCCTGTGCGGCCTGCGCCGGCGCCAGCATGTCGTCGTCCGCAAACTGCAAATCGTGAAGCCGGGCGTACGTTCCGCCGCGAGCGATCAGTTCCGAGTGCGTACCACTCTCGCGTATTTCGCCGTCTTCGAGTACCAGAATCTTGTCCGCGCGGCGAATCGTGGCGAGACGGTGCGCAATAACGAAAGTGGTTCTCCCCACCATCAGGTTAGCGAGGGCTTTCTGCACGAACATTTCGGACTCGGCATCCAGCTCCGAAGTGGCTTCATCCAGAATCAGAATGGGCGAATCCTTCAGGATGGCACGCGCTATGGCGATGCGCTGCCGCTGCCCGCCGCTCAAGCGAGTGCCGCGCTCGCCAATCAGAGTGTCGTACCCTTGCGGGAGCTCCATGATGAAATCGTGGGCCAGCGCGGCTTGCGCAGCAGCGATGATTTTTTCCTTCGAAATATTCATCAAGCCATAGCAGATGTTGTTCCGTACGGTGTCGTGAAAGAGGATGTTCTCCTGCGTCACCATGGCGATCTGTCCGCGCAGAGAGCGCAGCTTCGCTTCCCGGACATCGCGGCCATCAATGCGGATGGCGCCGGAAGTGACGTCATAAAAACGGGGCAGGAGATTGACGAGCGTGGTTTTGCCCGCGCCGCTTGTGCCGACAAAGGCAACCAGCTCGCCTTTGCGCGCGCTGAATTGAACGTTGCGCAAGACGGGAGCCGCATCGTACGAGAAATTGACGTCCTCATAGCGGACTTCCCGGGCAAAAGCGGGAAGCTCAACGGCACCGGGAGCGTCCTGCTCTTCTTCAGCGAGGTCGAGATAGGAAAAGACCTGTGCGGTGGCGCCCTGCGCCTGCTGGAACTGTTGATACACGGCGCCGATGCGTTTGACGGGTTCGTAAGACTTGAATAGCGCGTAAACGAAGGTGATGAACATCCCCGTGGTCATCAAATTCAGCTTTATTCTGTCGCGGGCGTAAAGCAGCAGCAAAGAAATGATGATCGGCTGAAGCAAATCCATGAGCGGCGATGTAGCCACCTGCGCGCGGACCCAGCGCATGGTCTCCCGCAGAAGGCGTTTCGAAGCGGCCTGGAAATTCCCGATCTCGAAGTCTTCCATGCCGAAGGCTTTTACGATGCGGTTGCCGCCGACGGTCTCCTGAAGAATCTGCGTGAGTTCGCCGAGGCGGTTCTGGCTGGACTCGACGGAATGGCGAATGCGGCGGCCCAATTTGCCAATCGGCCAGATCGTCAGGGGAAGAAAAACGGCGCAGGCCAGCGTCATTCTCCAATCGATATACAGCAAGATCGTCAAGAAAACCGGAAACAGGAAGGCTTGCCGAAACAACTCTGCAAGATACTCGGAAATAGCCAGGCGGGCGCGCTCCACATCGTTGATAACCGCCGAGAATACCCTGCCGGCGGATTGCTCCTGAAAAAATCCGATCGGCTGACGAATAATTTTTGCATAGACGCCGTTCCGCAAATCGGTGATGGCGCGGTGGCCCACGTATTGAATCATGCTCACGCCGCCAAATTCGCACAAGGACTTGAATGCGAAGAGCACGAGCAAGGAAATGGAAACTACCGGCCAGACGTTGTGAATCCTGTGCGGAAAAAGATGGTTCACATAAAGCGGAGGGCCACCGAACGGCACCTTGAAGAGCAAGACATTCGAATCAGTGCTGGTGGGATTGAGAACGCGATCGAAAATGGGCACGATCAGGAGAGCAACTGCGCCTTCGGCCAGAGCGACAAATGCAAGCAACACCACGCCCACTGCCAGCCGCAACGAGTACGGCCGCACGTAACTGAGCAATCGCTTCCATTGTGGTGATAACAACGAGGCCACGCTGCAGGCTCCCTAACTTGTCCACTTGGTACGCTATTCGCCGCATTGCGGCCTGTCAAGTTTCCGCGGCGCGCAAAAAGC
>WNFP01000294.1_pt1 | contig 36629 bp, 31 predicted proteins | sample 5400201 | NCBI WGS metagenome assembly WNFP01 (sample SAMN13153355, study PRJNA577476) | soil metagenome | isolation source: 115 cm saprolite under Madrone tree | place: USA:California | collected 2016-06-14 | reverse complement strand
GGGGCTGAGATCTTCTTCCCGGATTCCTCAATTCGACCTCCTTCCGGCATAGCCATTCAATGCCCAATTGAATAAGCACGGACAGATCTCGATGAGGCGCGATGCCGTCGCACATCACAGGAGACGAGCATCACCGCAGGGGCGATTCGGAGCTCGCTCTTTCAATGCTCGTGGGAATGATGCGGATCGGGGAAATGATGGTGGGTGTGGCGCAGCCGCGTGTGGACATGGCGGTGGGTATGGGGCTCGCCCGGCGGATCGCCGGGGCCGTGGGCGTGGGTATGGTGGGCGTCGTGGCTGTGGCGATGATCGTGGATGGTCGACGCATGTTCGTGTTCATGCTCATGGCGCTCGGTCAAATGCAGCCAGAGGCCGACCGCCATCAACAGCCCCGCGAACGCGAACTGCCAGGTGACGGGCTCGCCCAGCACGGCGAATGCGACCATCGCGCCGATAAAGGGTGCCGTGGCGAAATAGGCGCCGGTGCGCGCCGTGCCGATGGACCGCAGGGCGAAGACGAACAGCACCAGGCTCACGCCATAACCCAGCAGACCGATAGCTGCGCCGGCAAGGGTTTCGCCCAGGCCCGGCAAGGTCGCGCCGCGCCACAGTGCCAGAGCCAGATTGATCGAGCCCGCGACCAGCCCCTTCAACATCGCGATCTGGACGGGATCGCTGAGTGAGACCTTGCGGGTCAGGTTGTTGTCGATGGCCCAGGCAAGACAGGCCCCGGCAATCGCCAGCGGGCCAAGGAGATCGGCGAGAGACAGGCTGGCCTGCCAGGAAAGCACCACAGCCCCAGCCGCAATTGCCGCCATGCCCAGGGCGATCCGCCGGTCGAAATTCTCGCGAAAGACGAACCAGGCCACCAGGGCGGTCGCCACCGATTCGAGATTGAGCAGGAGCGAGGTAGAGGCCGCGCTACTGCGCGACAGGCCGATCATCAACAGGACCGGACCGATGACACCCCCGGCCAGGATCGCGCCGGAAAACCAGCCCCAGTCCTCGCCGTGAAGGGCGGTCTGGCGCCCCGCATCCGGCGCGACAGCGCGTTGCAAAATCCGCATGGTGCATAGGCCGGTGCCCGAACCGAGATACAGGATCGCCGCCAGAAGCCAGGGGTCGATCTGGCCCAGGAGGAGCTTGGCCGCCGGCGTGCTGGCGCCGAACAACACGGCGGCCCCCATCGCCAGGGCGGCCCCGCGCCAACGGCTCGCCGCGGTGCCATCGCCTGAATTCGCCATGGCGCGAGCATATGCCCCCAGAGCACGCCCGCCAAACGCCTAGTCTTCGCAGCCATAGGACATTTGCTCTCATGGTTCTACAGGCTCACCATGAAACATCGAGTCTTGACCTCATCTTGAGCTTGCCCATGGATGAGGCCGCTCTAGTTGATGGGTCGCCTCCGCCACACTATGTTCATCGTTCATTCGCAAGCGCGAGAGCATGGCACATACGCATCATCACCATGGGCATGCCCATGGCCCGTCTCACGGGCTGGTGACCACGGGCTCATTCTCCGCGGCTTTCATCGTCGGTGCCGTGCTGAACACGGCCTTCATCGCCACCGAAGTCGTCTATGGCATTCTGGGCAATTCGGTCTCATTGCTGGCCGACGCCGGCCATAACCTCGGCGACGTGTTGGGGTTGTTCGTCGCCTGGGGCGGTCTCTTGCTCGCCCGGCGCCAGCCGACGGAGCGATTTACCTATGGTCTGCGCGGCTCCTCGATTCTGGCGGCGCTGTTCAATTCCGTCGCCTTGCTCATTACGGTGGGCATCATCGCCGTCGAGTCGATCCGCCGCCTTTATGAGCCGGAGCCGGTCGCCGGATTGACGGTGATGATCGTGGCCGCCATCGGCATGGCCATCAATGGGCTGACCGCCCTGATGTTCAGCCGGGGTCGGCATCTCGACATCAATCTGCGCGGTGTGTTCCTGCACATGATGGGTGATGCGGTTATTTCGCTGGGCGTCGTAATCGCCGGCGCTGGGGTTCTGTTTACCGGCTGGTCATGGCTGGACCCGGTGGTCGGATTGCTTGTCGCGGCATTTCTGGTCGTCAGCACCTGGCGCCTGCTCACGCAATCGGTGGCGATGGCGCTCCAAGCCGTGCCAGCGGACATCGAACCCAAGGACGTCCTGGCGTTCCTCGCCAGGATCGAGGGCGTCGACCAGGTCCACGATCTTCATATCTGGCCCATGAGCACCACCGAACGGGCGCTGACCTGCCATCTGGTCATGTCCGGCGGACATCCGGGCGACGGTGCGCTGGCCGAGCTCGCCCATGAGTTGGAGCACCGCTTCCGCATCGGCCATGCGACGGTCCAGGTCGAAACCGGTGACCCGACCGGAATCTGCAAACTGGTGCCCGATCACGTGGTGTGAACTGAGATAGCGTCACTCCGCGTCACGCTCCATCCCTCGCGGTCATTGCCGATCACGCGCAATCCCGTGGAATCCCGCGACAATGTGGGTGGGCGACACGGAAACTGAGGCTGTGACTTGGACCGCAGCTTTTTCCATACGGCCACCGCTAAAGCCACCAAATTCCGCCGGAGGGGACCTATGATTACCGAGAAGCAAATCCAAAAAGCCGTGCGCGACGCACCCACCAGCGGGAAAGGAGCGATCGAACTCCGGGACGATGGCTGAGGCAGCCAACACGCCGCATCGCCTCGAATTCAGCGCTCTGCGTGGACAGCAGCGGTCCCCATATCGCGTTCCCTCGGGGGAGCCGCGCCTATGAAGCTTAATCCTCCGGCAGGGTGAAGACCGCGCAGGGCGCGGCAATTCCGCGCAAGGCATGCTCGCCCAAAGGGATCAGCGCCGTTGTCGTCTCCGCCGCAACCGCGCCCGACACCAGCACACTGCGGCCGAGCGGCCGGCACAGCCCTTCGAGCCGGCCGACCAGGTTTACGGCAGGGCCGATCGCGGTAAAGTCCAGCCGGTCGGCGGTGCCGATATTGCCCCACAGCATTTCGCCGAGATGGAGGGCCAGGCCGAAGGGTAGAGACGGCAGGCCTTGCCGGTCGCGCGCCTGGCCGAGATGCGCCATGCCGGCCCGGGCCGCGCCGACGGCGCGCAGCGCGGCGTCGCAGGCGACCGAAGGGGGCCGTTCGTCAATCGGGAAGATCGCCAGCACGCCGTCGCCGATGAATTTCAGCACCTCGCCGCCAAAAGCGTGAACGGCGCCGGCGATGCGGTCGAACCAGGCGTCGAGCGCGGTGATCACCGCCTCAGGCGCCATGGCCTCCGACAGCGCTGTGAAACCGCGCAGATCGCCATAGAGCAGGACCGCGCGGATGGTCTCGCCAGTATCGCGCCGCAGCCGCCCGGCCAGCACCTGCGCCGCGCTGCGTCGGCCGAGATAGGCCTCAAGCAGCGCCGCGAGGGTCGACCGCGAGGTAAGGACGGCGAGTGGCGCAGCGGCGAAACGCGCCGCCTGATGCAACAACGCGGATTCGGGTTCGGCGAGCGGCCGCGAGACGGCCCAGCCGAGCACCGGGCCGCCTGAAGCCGGGCCGGCGACATGCTCTTGCACCGCCCCAGTGCCGAGCCCGGCGAGCCAATCTCGGCCGACATTGCCCTGCCCAGGCCCGGCCGGGCCGAGGGGTCCGAAGCCCAGCGCCTCGATCACCACTCCGGTTTCCGCCTGCCACAACCAGGTGCGGCGGGCGATGATCGGGTGCGGCGCTGTGAGCGTCAGGGCACCGCCGGCGACCGGCAAGCCATCGGCGATCAGCTGCGCGCCGAGCGACGCCAGGAAGTGGTCGGCGCTATGCACGGCGCCGGCCGCGTCGACCAGCCAGGCGAGGGCGAAGGGCAACCGCATGCAACAGATCATGCGGCTGCAGCCGACGCCTGTCACCGCCAGATAGTTTGCGAAAGTGGTTTCTTGCATGAGAAGATAATTTCACTACGGATGCCGTCTCGCCTGTCTCAAAACACTCGGCCGAGGTGGACTGTCGCGCTGCGCTCTTGCAGAAGGAGGCTTCCGATGACTGAACCGCTTGTGGTCCGGCGCGAGGTCCAGATCGCAGCACCGCCTGCGACCGTCTTCGCCTTCCTCACCGATCCGGAAAAGATTTTGCGCTGGATGGGCACGGAGGCGACGGTGGAGCCGCATCCCGGCGGGCTCTACCTCGTCAACGTCAGCGGCAAGGACATCGCCCGCGGTCACTTCACGGAGGTCATTCCGGTCCACCGCCTCGCCTACAGCTTCGGCTGGGAGGGGCGCGAAAAGACGCCGCCGGCTTCGGGTCTGATCGAGATCGACCTGATCGACCGGGAGGGTGGGACGCTGCTGCGCATGACCCATAGCGGCCTGCCCGACGCCGAGGCCTGCGCCAGCCACGAGCAGGGCTGGACTCACTACCTCGGAAGGCTAGCCGTGGCCGCCGCTGGCGGCGATCCGGGTCGCGACCCTCGGCGCAAGGCGTGATGACGGAGCGAGGGCGGCGCGGAAAACGAGAAACTCGTCGACGTCAGCGTCGCCCTCCTAGTATTCGCCGACGAGACCTGGGCGAAGACCATCATGGCACTCGTCAGGGTGGGCGGCTGGCGATTCGATGACCGGTGCTCTGCGCCGGCCGATCCAGGGCGCCCCGCGTCTGTTCTTCCATACCGCCCCCGGCACAGCCCCTAAGCCTCGATTCGGCACCACGCAAGGCCAGGGTTTCCGCCGTTTTTCACTTTCCCCCTTGCTCACGTGGTGGATCGGCTGCTGGGGCCTTAATGAGTCAATGCCACTCTGACAGCTCGACGGTGACGCCCTCTGGCCCGGCCAGGAACACCAGCCTGCGCGAATGGAAATCCATGATCTCGTTTCGCGTCGTGAAACCGTTGGCCTTCATCTTGGCGACTTCAGCCTGGATATCGTCGACGGCGAAGCAGATGTGATTGAAGCCGAGTTTGGTCAAATTGCGGATGTGAGGATCGTCGATCGCGCCGGGCCGATGATAGTTCAGCAATTGGATTTCGGTACGGGGTTTGGCGTTCTGCAGCACCAGGGTAACATGCTCGGCCTCGATGCCCTCCACGCCCATGTATCGGGCGAACTTCTCGCCGGCGATGACGACGGAGATTTCCCGCTTGAAACCCAGGAGTTCGAAGAACTTCATTGCCCGGGCGAGATCACGGACGACGATGGTTGCATGATCGAAATGCTTTACCATTCACTCTTCCTCCCGTGCACGGCCGGCGATGCCGAACTAAGCTAGGCTAAGCCCGGCGCTTGCGAAGCAGCATTTGCCCCTCGACCAACTGCCAGACGGCTAGGCCGGGTAGCCCGAGCGACAATTCCCTGACCCGCTTGGCCAGCGAAATCATAAGCGAGGTCTGGGGCGGCAGCCCGAACAGCGGCCCGAAGACCACGAAGCTGCCCTCGAGAATGCCGAGTGCCCCCGGCACCATGAAGGCGACGGCGCGCACGCCGGCGCTGAGGCTTTCCAGAATAAAGGCATCGGTCAGGGTGATGGGCTGGCCGAAGAAATAGAGCGTGAGCCAGATCTCGCCCGCGCCCAGCATCCATCCGACGAGGCGAAAGGACCCCGAGCGCCAGAGCCGGGGCCGATCGCGATAGACCTCGACCACGGCGGCATCGACCGAGGCCGCCCGGCCGGTGAGTTCAGCCAAACGCTTGCTGCGCAGCAGGCCGCCGGCGATGCGGATCGAGACTTCGAACATGCCCCGGTGTTGCAATTTCAGGAAGATCACCACCGCCACCACCATCAGGGCGAGGCCCCCCAGTACCGCCCAAGCGACGGCAACCACTGTCGGCGCGTTCGAACGGCCGACCAGGAGGGCCAATCCTGCCATGACGAAGACCAATTGCGTGATCACGCCCAGGGTTAGATCGACAACCATGCTGGCTGCCGCCGCGGCACCCGGCACGCCGTCGAGATAGGAGAGCCGGACAACGACGAAATCGCCGCCGACGCCGCCGACCGGCAGCAGGCCGTTGATCGATTCGCGAATCCAGCGAAGCAGGATCATCCGGCCGACGCCGAGGCTGTGGGAGCGCGGATAGAGATCGCGCCAGGAACAGGCGCTCAGGATCAAGGGCACCGCATGATAGAGGGCGATCGGAACGAGACCCCAGCCGACCAGCAGCATGGCATGGGCTATTTCGCCAGCATTGTTGGCGACGATGAGGCAGACCGCGAGAGCCAGTCCAGTGATCGCGGCGATGATCGTCCAGATGCGAATGATCGGCGTCCTTCATAAAGCCTGGTCCGACAACCCACGAACGGACGCAGAAGGGCTTGGCGATGGTCTTCTAACGATCCTTGCCGTCCCTGCCAAATGCTTATAAATCAAGCCCGTGCTAAAGCCTCCCTCCGCGGATACACCGGCGACCGCGCCGACCCTTATTCTGGCCCCGCGAGCTGTTGCGTCACAGGGCACGGGCCAGGATTCGGCCATTCTGGGCCTCGGCTTGACGGAGCGCGCGGCGCTGGCGGCGCGGCGGGCAGGCTACGGGCGACCGATCGCTTTGCCGGCCGCGAACGCCGTCCCCGGCACCGCGCCCTTCCGGGGCTGGCAATACCTTGCCAAGGACCTGGGAGATAGCACCGGGATGTTGGTCATCGCCGCTTCGGACATTCTGGCCGAAACCGGTTGGCTGAAAGCAACTGCTAGCGCGAAACTCAATGCGACCCAATGGGCCGCCGCACCCGAACGGTTGGTTCTGATTCCCGCGATGCTGATCGGGGCGGCGCTGTCGGCGCTAGGCGAGGAGCCCGGGGCTGTAAGCTTGGCCATGACGATGGATCGCTTGACCCAACGCTTGGGGCCGCCCTCGCCGCTGCCGTCAGGAGTCGATCCCCTCGTCGTGACCGGGCCAGGCGATGTTCCCGCGGCCGAGCGGCGCTTGATGCGTGCGCTGGTGAAGGATACCGACGGATTCATGGCCAAGCATGTCGAGCGGCCGATCTCGCTCGCCGTCTCGCGCCTTTTGGCGCCAACGCCCGTGACACCGAATCAAATGACCCTGATTTCGGTCGCCATCGGCCTGTTGGGCGCCCCATTCTTCTTGTCGTCGCAGGCCCATTGGCAGACCTTGGGCGCTCTGTTGTTTCTCGCCCATTCCGTACTCGACGGCTGCGATGGCGAGCTGGCGCGATTGAAGTTCATGGAATCGCGCTGGGGCGGGATTCTCGATTTCTGGGGCGACAATGTGGTCCATAGCGCCATTTTCGCCTGCATGGCCCTGGGCTGGAGCGAGGCGGACGGCCAAGCTTGGCCCCTCCTTTTAGGTGTCGCTGCAGTCATGGGGACTCTCGGCTCGGCGGGATTCGTCTATTGGCGGGTCATGAGGCCCAAAACCGGAAGCGGCCCCCTCTATACTTCCGTCGCGGCGGAGCCGGGCAAGCGCTTCGCACAGACCCTCGACGCCTTGTCGCGACGCGATTTCATCTATCTCGTGATCGCGCTTGCCCTGTTCGGCCGGGCGGATTGGTTCCTGTTGTTGACCGCGTTCGGCGCACCGATCTTCTTTTTCCTGCTGGTGTTCCTGGCCGCCCGCGAACGGAGAGCGTAAGCCAAGGTCAGGCAAGCAATCTAAAGAGCGAGCCGGGCCCCGCCCGCCGCACTTGAGTGCTGGGCCAGTTCGATCAATTTTGCGCAGAGCAGCGCCTCGTCGAGATTGCCCTCGCTGCCCTTGGCGACGGCCGCAAGAAAATCCGCGGCGACGCCCTCAAACCAATCGGGATGGTGGGACCCCTCGGACAAGGCTGGGGGAGAAGACCATCGGCGCTCGCGGGACTCGTTCTTCACAATGACGTCCGCGCCCTCCACATGAATGCGCCCGCGCTCGCCTTCGATCTCGATGCGATTGGCGCGTTCATCCCCAGTCCAGGTGAGGAAGATGCGGCCCTCGCCCCTGGCGAAATACAGATCGACCGTCGCGGTGTCTTCCAACGGCCATTCGCGGAACCGCCGGGTCTCGAGGATCGCGGCCACGCCGGCAGGTGGCGAGCCCGACCAACGAAGCACGCAATAGAGCGCGTGCCAGCCATGATCGAACAGAACGCCGCCGCCGGCCATCGCCGGATCGACACGCCAGTTCTCCGCACCCTCGACGGCGACGGTGACCGCCGGCTGGGTGCGAAGGGTCTGCCATTCGATCCTGTGAACAGGTCCCACTGCACCTTCGGCGATCAGGGTGGAAATCCGACGGCAGATCGGCGCTTCGAGCCAATTGTGGACGGTATGCAGCACGCGACCGCCGCGTCCCGCGACCAGGGCGCGGGCGTCCTGGGCGCGAGTCACCAGCGGTTTCTCGCAAAGAACGTGAAGCCCGGCCCCGAGCGCGCACGAGATCAATGCCGCATGGCTGCCGGGCGGGGTGCAGATGTCGACGAAGTCGAGCCCCCCGGACGCCAGCAGTGCCCCGGCATTTTCAAACCATCGCCCGCCCGGGCACGCCGCCAGAAACACTTCGCGGCGAGATGCCGTGGCATCGCTGGCAGCGACAATTTCTACATCGGCGCGGGCAAGCCAGCCGGGCAGATGCCCGTTGGCGGCGACGTTGCCGAAGCCGATGAAGGCGCCGCGAAGTTTGCGGCCTTTTGTCAATCGAGGTTGAAGCGACGCGCGATCGCGGCGAAGGATTGATCGAGAATATCGACCCCGCGCAGCGCTTCGTCCTCAGTAATCACCAGGGGCGGGTTGATGCGAATCACATGCGAATAGGACATGGTCACCAGCCCGCGCTCCAGGGCCTCGTGGAACAGGGCGCGGGTGATAACCTTGTCCAACGGCTCCTTGGTCTTGCGATCCGCCACCATCTCGACGCCGATCATCAGACCCCGCCCGCGCACATCGCCGATGAAGCGGTATTTGTTCTGCAGTTCCTTCAACGCATTCAGCAGCACCTTGCCGACCTTGGCCGAATTCTCCACCAGCTTCTCGCCGAGGATCGCCTCGACGGCGCCAAGCCCGGCTGCGGCGGCCAGCGGATTGCCCCCGAAACTCGATGAGCTGCCGCTGGGCTCGCCAAAGGGCTTGGCCGACATGTTTTCCAGCGACGAGCCAAGGCCGCTGAGCGGAAATCCGCCACCCATGCCCTTGCCGAAGGTCATGATGTCGGGCTTCAAGCCGAACTGCTGGGAGGCCCACATGGTGCCCGTGCGCCCGAAGCCCGTCAGGATTTCATCGGCAATGAGCAGTGCATCGAACTCGTCGGCGATCTCGCGCACCGCATGGACGAAGTCGTCGGGGGGGATGACATTGCCCGCCGTGCCCTGCATCGGCTCCATGATGATGGCCGCGACCTCGTCCTGGGTCTCGTTCTTGATCACGTTGCGCAGATGCTCGGCGCAGGCCAGACCGCAGGAGGGGTATTCCAGATTCCACGGGCAGCGATAGCAGCTGGCGTAAGGCGACATATGCATGCCCGGCGTAAATGGGCCCTGGTGATTGCGATATCCCCCGCCCAGCAGGCCGATGACGCCCGCGGTCTTGCCGTGATAGCCACCCCAGAAGCCGACGAATTCGAATTTCTTGGTGATCGATTTGGCCAGTCGGAATCCCGCTTCCACGGCTTCCGCCCCGCCCGAGAACAGTTGGACATGGGTGATGCCCTCGGGCAGCAGGCCGCCCACCAATTCGAGAAATCGCGCCCGGGTTTCGGTGGTAAAGCTGCCGAAGGTGACTTTATCGACCTGTTCCTTCAGGCGCTTCACGTAATGCGGATGGCTATGCCCCAGGCTGCCCACGGCGATGCCGGCGATGAAATCGAGATATTCCTTGCCGTCCGCGTCGGTGATGACGCAGCCCTTGGCGCGGTCGACGGCGATCTGGGAATAAAGCGCGATGGATTGCAGGCCCGGCGCCATGACCTTGGCCTCGCGCTCGAAGATCGCTTTAGATTTGGGGCCTGGCACGCTGTATTGCTTGCTGGCCTCTCTATCGGCCGGCTTGGCGGGCGGGGTGCGGTTGCCTTTCATGAAACTATCCTCGTCAGGTAACGGCCCGGGGGCCGCGATGGAAACGGTGGGCTAGATAATCGGCGATGGACTGGGCCGCCTTGTCGCGATACTTGGCGTAGCTGGGCCAGGCATTGAGATCGATGATGACCGGCTCGCCGTCGCGCCGGATGATGGCATCGCCGCCGAAGACCTCGACCCCCAAGGCCGCCGCAGCACTGCGCGCGACCGCGCGCAAGCGCTCAACCTTGAAGGGATAGCCGGTCATTCCCTTATCGCGGTGATAGAACCATTCGAACCAATCCGAACCCGGCGCGCCGGCGCCGGCGCGGCCAACTCCGTAGAACTTTATCAGATCGCCCTCGACGTGCTCCTGGGCGACCACGAAGGGGATGCCGCGGTCGGCGAAGCGCGCCAGGGCCTCGCGGAAGCCTGTCTCGGAGGCGACATACATCACATCGTCGCTTTGCGTTGCATGAAAATCATAGCGCTTGATCCAGACGCCGGTTGCCAGCGGCAGCTTGACCGCATTGGTGGCGACCACGTGGCTGACCGGCGCCAGGACATGGTTCTGGGCGAAGAGTTCAACCATGCGGTGGCGATACGTATTGCGGATCGCATCGGGCGAATTGACGATGATGGCGCCCGCCTGGCCGGCCTTCTTCAGCCGATCGAGAATCTCGCCCTGCTCGCACATGGCGAAGATCATAGCGCTGGGCGTTTCGAAGGCTGGCTCGATATTGTCGGCCCTCAGCAGTTTGACGGTGAATCCGCTCGTCGCCAGGGCCTCTCCCACCCGGTGCATGATCGCGGCATCGTCGTCGACGCGGCCGGGCGAGTGAGCCGATTCACGGAAGATTCCCCAACAGGTCCTGGTCGAACTCATGCGCCCTTGCTCCTCGCATCGCCGCCTAATGCCGCTCGTTCGGCCACAGCGATGTCATGGGCCCGGTCGATATCGAATACCTGAGCCAGAACAACGCCGTAGACCGGGTGGCCGGAAGCGACCAGCCAGCCAAGATAGTCGCGCAGCCGGGCGAACCCGGTTGCTGGCTCGATCGGCCGACGCGCAGGTAATACATAAAGCCCGGCCGTCACAAGCCCGCTGTTGCTGTCGCCGAGTTTCTTAATCCGGCCGTCGGCGGCATCGAGGCTTGCCCAGAGGGGCTTTTCATCGTCCACAAGATCGGTCAGCCCGAGAACGATGGCGCCTTCGGGAAACCCCGCCGCTGCATCCACGAAGCAGCGAAATGTCTGCACCGACATGACGCTGTCGACGGTCGTGATCAGCGCGGATACGCCCGCCAGCCGATCGGCCACGAGCTGAAAGCTGACGTAGGAGGAAGGTGTCGTGCGCACGATCAGATCGAGATCGAACCCGTCCGCGTGGCCATCTAGCCATTGCCGGCAATCGGCACTCTCTTGGTTGATGATGATGCTGATCCTGCCGATGCCTGCGGCGCGAAAGCGATCCAGCGCATGGGCGATCAGGGGCCGCCCGGACACTTGGACCAGCGGCTTGCTCATCTGCCAGCCATCGGCGCGCAAGCGACTGCCCTCGCCCGCCGCGATGATGCCGCCGGATTGGATGGGACGCGATTGATTGCCGGTTATGTGAGGATCTCCGCCAATTCGCCGAAGCGCGTCACCACAGGATGGTCCAGCGGCGCCTTGGCCGCTTCGGCCTGTTGAACCTCGGCCGGCGCAATCCAGACGAAACCCATGCCCATGCGTCGCGCGCCTTCACGATCGCGGCGCAGGGAATCGCCTACGAACAGCGTCGTCTCGAGCCCGGCGCCCAGCGGACCCAGAGCCGCCTGAAATATCGCAGGATCGGGTTTCTCGGCGCCGACTCGTTGGCTATCGACCATGACCCCGAACAGCTGAGCAAGCCCGGCGCCCTCGCAGACCGCCTCCAGATTGCCGTAAAAATTGGAGACGATCCCCAGCCGATACCGGGCGCTCAATATCTGCAGCAGGGGCCGGTTGCGGGCGAAACTGGCCGATGCCTCCGCCAGGAAGCGGGCGGCGACGCGCTTGGCCCGCGCCTTGTCGTTTTGCGCGGCGCGGCGGGCGAGTTCGGTTTCGAGATTGGCCGTCAGCTCGTTCACGGTCGCCGCCAAATCGGCCTCGCGCGGCAGTGTGCCGACCAATCGATCGTCGGCGGCATAGAAAACAGCGTCAAACGCCTCAGCACTCATTTCCAGGCCCTCGGCACCGTAGTGGCGATGGACGCGCTCCTTCCAGGCCACCCCGTCGGCGTCGAGCGTGCCGCCGAAATCAAAGAGCACTGTTTCGTACTGCCGTGACATCGATCATACACGCTGAAATCCAGCCGGCCGGGCAAAGCGGTTGCCGCGCCGCGCGGAGATCTCCCAAAACCGGCGCGTTTGGTCCGCCCAGATTCAGCCCTGGACGTTCTTGTCGGTGACCGGCAGTTCGGGCAGGTCGTAGGGCACACCGTCAATCAGGGCGTTGCAGGCCTCTCGCGCCACGCTGTCGCGAAGCTGGCGAGGTGGCGTTTTCATGTAGTAGGCGGATGGCCCGATCAACGGCCCGGCAATGCCATGCTCCTGCGCCACCTTGCAGCAGCGGATGGCATCGATGACCACTCCAGCGCTGTTGGAGGAATCTTCCACCGACAAGCGCAATTCCACCTCGACCGGAGCACCGCCGAAACCGCGACCTTCCATGCGGATGAAGGCGATCTTGTTGTCCTGCTGCCAGGGCACGTAGTCCGATGGCCCGATGTGAATGTTCTTGGAGTCCAGACGCTCGTCCAGCTGGGATTGGACCGATTCGGTCTTGGAGAATTTTTTGGACTTGAGCCGACGGCGCTCCAGCATGTTGAGGAAATCGGTGTTGCCGCCGGTATTGAGCTGATAGGTGCGCTCCAGATTGACGCCGCGGTCGGCGAAGAGGCGGGCCAGATTGCGGTGAACGATGGTGGCTCCCACCTGGCTCTTGATGTCGTCGCCGATAATGGTCAACCCGGCGTCGCGGAACTTCTCCGCCCATTCGGTATCCGAGGCGATGAAGACCGGCACGCAGTTGACCAGGGACACGCCGGCATCCAGGCAGGCCTGGGCGTAGTGTTTCACGGCCTGTTCGGAGCCTACGGGCAAATAGCAGAGCAGCACATCGGCGCCGGAGGCGCGCAGCGCCTCGGTGATGTCCGTCGGCGTCAAGTCCGTCGGGCGGAAGGCTTCGTCGTCGGAATAGTCCGCCATGTGGGCGGCCACGCCGTCGAGCTGGGGGCCGGCCTGAACGATGACATTGGAGACTGGCAGCGCGCTTTGGAAAATCCGCGTGCAATTCGGCTTGGCGAAGATCGCTTCCTCCAGCGCATGGCCGACCTTGCGCCGGTCGATATCGAAGGCGGCGACGAATTCGATGTCGGAACAGGCATAGCCGCCGATGGTGGCGCGCATGATTCCGTCGAGGGTGGCGTTGCGTCGGGTGCGGTAATATTCCACGCCCTGAACCAGCGCGCTGGCGCAATTGCCGACACCGGCGATGGCTACCTTGATCTTTTTCATGAAACGCAAAACTCCGTTGAGTTACGACATCATCGTAGGCTGGCGAAAACAAACATCCGCTGAGCGGCTCCAGATCGACCGTCCCATGGCGGGAAGGGCAGATCACCCCTAGGATTCCTCGCGAATCCGATGCAGCGGCGGCAAGCCAATGCCACGGTCCAGCAAGCATGAGCGGCGCGATGCGCCGAACAAAGCCGCAACCTTGACGCTGAAGCTAACGACCGGTGACCGATATACTACAAGAGCTTTGGTCTGAGAAGTCATCAGCCTGCAAAAATTGGTTGCCGTGCCAAGCCGCCGACCGTTGGCCAAAACAACGCCTAATAAGTTGATTTTAAATGATAATATAATCTTCGCGCTTTTTGCCTGAGCCATTATTTGTGACACCACGAGTCCGTCCCGATATCCGCCCGTGGGTTTGCAGCCGGCCGTCGGAAGCAGCTGCGTGGCTATTCCCGCCGGAAGCGGCAAGGCATCGCGCTGACCGCCAGCGTTTCGTCCGAACGCCAAGTATAGGTCGCGTTGAACTCGCTATCGCCCTCGAGCGCGCCGTCGAGGGCACCGTTCCAATGGTTGAATGTGACATGGACCATCGCCTGATCCTGGCGCCAATCCGCCTCGTCGGTGCCGAGCTTGTCGGCTGTCACCAGCGCACGGCCGAAGTCGTAGAATTTGATTTCCCGAATGGCGCAGTCTTGCGACTGGGCAATCCAGTTCGACTCTATCAGATTCGCCTCGCCCCTCGCTGCACCGATAGCGATGCCACTAGCGCCGGCAATCATCAAAACTGTCAGCAGGCGATGAACCTTCGTCATGAGCGCCCCTGCCCTCTCTAAAAAATATACCAGCGCCGGCCGCTAAAGTTGCGAGAACACCACCAGGCTCAGCGCGTAGAGAGCGACGATCAAACCAGCACCAGCGAGCGTTGTCCTGCCCGTGGTGACGCCTGACGGGCGCAGCCACCAATCGAGGCGCCGGCTGGCCCAGGGCACGAGGCGGTCGAGAACCAGCACACTGACGATGTTGCCGAGGAACAAGCAGAACCAGAACGGCAAATGCAGCCTAGCCATGAGAATTGGGGTCTGCACGAACAGGCTGAACAGGAACACGATCGGGTAGATCAACAGCAGAACGATCATGTTCATCTTCCAGGCCGCCGGCCCAGCGGCGCTGCCGCTGCCCATGGGAAACCACTGGTCGAAGCCCGTCCGCACGATGCGGGCGTGAACCTCCTCGGTGAATGCGTCGGATTCTTTCAGCAGCTTGTGGCGCGCCGGCGAATCCAGCCAGCCTTGAAGGTTCCGCTCGTTGTCGAAGCGCAGAATTGCCAGCCAATCCTCCTGCACGCCCGGAATCGGCGGCTCGAAGCGATAACCTTGGAAGCCCGGGGACTTGGCCTGGGCGGCGGCGATGCGCTGCTCCCACTGCCGGTAGGCTCCCTCCTGCCCCGGCTTGATCCGAGTGGAGATGACGGCGGAAACCGGGGCCGGCAAGGCGCCCGGTCCCCGATCGGCGACGATGTGGACGTCGTCGGGCCCCGCCAACAGGGATTGGGCGCGCTGCAGCAGGCCGGTCCGCTGTTCCGAATGCAGCCAGGCCACCGCCGTCTCGGAACTGGTGAAAAGTTGAAGGACGACCCAGTCGACCTGCCCCGGCGGGTTGGGGCGAATGACCGTTTGCTTGATGAATCCGGGCACGCCAGCCACACAGGCGGCGATCTCATCCTGCCAGCGCAAGAATTCCTGTTCCTTGCCGGCCTGCACCCGCGTCTGGGTGACGATCGTGACGGGCGAGCCGCCGGAGGCAGATGCCTCGCTCATGGCTGTTTGACAATCCCACTGAAGATGCGATCGGGAGTCAGCGGCAAATGGGCGAATCGCGCGCCAGTCGCGTTGGCCACCGCATTGGCGATCGCCGGCGCCACCGGATTGACGGCGCATTCGCCCTGGGATTTGGCCCCCAGCGGCCCGATCGTGTCGTAGGTATCGGCGAAGTGAACCTCCGTGGGCGGCGTATCGGCAAACGCCGGGATCCGGTAGTTGCGCAATTGTGGGTTCACCACGGTGCCATTGGGGGTATGGACGAAATTCTCCGTGAGCGCCCAGCCGAAACCCATGGCCACCGCGCCGTCGATCTGCCCGCGGCATTGCATCGGATTGATCAGGCGGCCGATATCCGCCGCATGAACGCTGTGCAGGATTCGAATCTCCGCCGTGACCCGATGTACGGCGAGGCGCACCCCATGAACGTTGAAGGCCGTCGTGCGGGGCGAGAGAAAGGCCTTTCGCTTCGCCTCGAAGCGATGACCGACCTTCGTGCCAGCGGCATGAAGATCCTTGAGCGTGATCCGGCGATTGCCGCAGACGACAGCGCCATCCTCCAGCTTGCAGGCCGATTGATCAACGCCGCTGTTTCGGCTCGCATACTGCAAGATGTTGTCTCGCAGGGCGGCCGCAGTCAGCGCAACCGCCTGCCCGGCGACCACGGTTCCGGTGCTGGCGAAGGTACCGGAATCGTAAGGTGTCTTGTCCGTATCGGCATTGATGATTGCAATGGCATCAGCGCGCGAACCCAGAAATTCGGCGGCGATCTGGCGATGGGAGGTGGTCGAGCCATTGCCCATCTCCGTCGATCCGACGGCGAGATGGAAAGTTCCATCAGGCAGCAACGCCATCACCGAGCCGGAGCGATGCTCCGTAGGCGGGCCGCAGTCCAGCATCGCCATGGCAATGCCTGTCCCTTCCAGCCATTCTTCGCCCGCGGGCTTGGGCGCTCCACCGCCCTTTACCAGGCTCTTTTCCACGAGATCGAGACATTGATCCAGGCCATAACTGCCGAAGTCCACGTCGGCGGGATCGCTCCACACGGATTCGATCCAATCGTCCGGCTTGATCATGTTCTTGCGACGGATGGCGAAGGGATCCATCCCCAACAGCTTGGCCAACTCGTCCATCGCGCATTCGATGGCGAAGGTGGATTGGGAGGAGCCGTATCCTCGGAAGCCGCCGCCCGGCACGATATTGGTATAGACCGCGTAGCCGCCGGCCTTTTTGTTGGGACAGCGGTATGAAGTCATCGGACTGCCGAGCGAAGCGCCAAGCGTTTCGCTGGCATGTCCACCATAGGCGCCCGTGTTGGAGACGACGTGCACTTCGACCGCCGTCAAGGTGCCGTCCTTCTTGGCGCCGAGTTTGACCCGCGTGGTCATCTGATGGCGTGTTGAGGCGCCGATGAACTGCTCCTCCCGGGTGAACTCCCACATCACCGGCCGCCCGGTCTTCAGCAGGCCGAGCAGGCAAAGATCCTCGCTAAGCATCTCCTGCTTGCCGCCAAAGCCACCGCCGACCCGCTCGGTGAAAACATGGAGATCGCGTGGGCGAAGCTGGAAGATGTGGCAGAGCTTCTGTTGGGCGATGAAGGGCGCCTGCGAGCTGGTGCGGATGTGGATACGTCCATCCTCGCCGCGCCAGGCGACGGAGCCGTGGGTTTCCAGATGGACATGCTGGACGCGCGAGGTTGAATAGGTCCTTTCATGGATGGCATCGGCGGCCTTGAAGCCATCGGCGACGCTGCCGACCTCGCCGTGGATGTCGACATATATATTGCCCTTCTCGGCGCCGCGATGCTCATGAAGCAGCGGCGCGTTGGGCTCCATCGCCGCTACGGGATCGAAGACCGCCGGCAGAATCTCATACTTTACGTCCAGCAATCGGCAGGCGGCCTCCGCGGCGGCCTCGGTCTCGGCAACAACCGCGGCGATTCTCTGGCCGACGAAGCGGGCCACGTTGTCGAGAACATAGGTATCGTCCGGATCGACGAGATGATCCGGGTGGAGTGCCGTACTGTACAGTCGGCGCGGCACGTCTTCCCAGGTGAAGATGGCAGCCACGCCCGGCACGGCCATGGCCTTCTCGCGGCCGATGCTGAGAATCTTCGCATGGGCATGGGGCGAGCGCAGCACCTTGAGGTGCAGCAGCTCGTCCATGGCGATATCCAGCGTATAGCGCGCGGCACCCGTCACGATGCTCTGGCTGAAAGGATTGCGCAGGCTGGCGCCGCAGGCCTTGCCCGCCTCATCCTCTTCGGCGGATGAGATGCCATGTACCGCATCGGCGATCGAACGATAGCCCGTGCAGCGGCAAAGATTGCCCTTGAGGGCATGAGGCAGATCCTTGCGGTGCGCCTCGTCGAGGGAGGCCACTGTCATGATCATGCCGGCGGCACAGAAACCGCATTGGAATGCCTGGGCGTCGACGAAGGCTTTCTGGATCGGATGCAATGTGCCGTCGGGTTTGGCCAAGCCTTCGATGGTCGTGATCTCCTTTCCCACGGCGCGGAAAGCGGGCATCAGGCAGGAATGGACCGGCTTGCCGTCCAGCCAGACGGTGCAGGCGCCGCAATCCCCGGCATCGCAGCCCTTCTTGACGCCGAAGAACCCCCGCTCGCGCAGGAAGGTGCGCAGGCATTGCCCGGGCGCGGGCTCGGCGGAGACACGCTTGCCGTTGACGGTGTAGTTCATGCTCGGGCTCCCGCTTGGGCCAGTTCCTGGCGAATCTGCTCGGCGAAATACGGCGTAAGATGACGCTTGTAGGCGGCCGAGCCATGGACATCGTCGAAATACCCATCAGCGGGGATTTTTGCGTCGATTTCACGACGCAGATCGGCGGCCAAGGGCATCTTGTTGAATCGCAACTGCACCGGATGAGGTGTCGCTGCCGTGATCGTCAACACAAGATCGTCACCCTTCTTGCTTTGGGTTCCGACCAGAAGGGCGGCCGACCGGCCGAGATGGGTGAGCGAGGCCTGGCGGAACGCAAAGCGCTTCGACAGCGCGGCGGCGGGCAAATGGATGCTGCGCAGCAGCTCGCCGGGCCGCAGCACATTCAAATGATTGCCGGTAACGAAGGAGAGGGAGGGAACCTCGCGTGGCACGCCGTCTCTGGGCCAGAGCGTGTAAGTCGCCTCCAACGCCACCGTAAGCGAGATCATTGGCCCGGCAGGCAAAGACATACAGATATTCCCGCCGACGGTCGCCGCGTTCCAGATCTTGAACGATGCCAGAAACGCATTGCAGCAATCCTTGAACAGAGGCACCGCCGACCATTCGGCCGGCCCGGCGTAGCTGAACAACTCGGCAACCCGGCAAGTGGCCGCGATCTCGAGGCCGGTGGCCGACGCGCTCAGCGCCGGCCATTTCAAATGTTCGAGATCGATCAGCGTATCAGTCGCCCACTGCGGCTCGGAGAACAGCCAGGTGCCGCCGCCGAGCCAGGCATAACCCGGACGCCATTGCCTGATTTCATCCGCCGATACCGGATGCTTTATCTCGGTCACCGTGTTGAGATTCATGCTGCCTGTTCTCCACTGAGCCGATGCAATGACGACGGCATCATCGCATCAGGGTAGATCGTCCAGGGTCGCAGGACCCGTGCCCGGGGTGATCAGGACCGGCCATTCGTGAGAACCGAAGGGCACGAGCGGCGGCAGGAAGGCCTCCGTTCCCCGCGCCTTGTTTTCGCTGATGATTGCCTTGCGGGCATCGCCGCCCATCAATTCGTAGTCCATCAAATGGTAATTGCCGAAGACCAACGCGCCGACCGAACGATCGGCGATGATGCGGGTGAGCGAATCCAACATGTCCTCGGGCGTCGTGGTGAAGGACACCGTCTCGATCAGCATCAGGCGGTCGTTGATGGCCTCGGGCGGGAAGAACTGGGCCAGCACGCTGAACAGGACGTTGTTCTGCCGGGCCACATAAATGGTGTTGCTGGCGGCATAGACCTTGTCCCAGTCGCTGCCCAGCATCTTTTTCCATTCGGTCAGCACGCCCATCCAATGATGGACCTGGGTCTGCGCCGCCCAGGCGATGTTCAGCTTCAGGAAGGGGGCCTGTTTACGGCCGAATGCCTGCAGCTCGGCGCCGGAAATGACGCCCTTGGCGAGGCATTGATCCATGAAGGCGATATTGTTCTTCAAGATGGTGCGGTTGTTCTCCACCCAATCCGCCGGCATCGGCGTGCTGGCCACGCCATCCAGCGCGGATTGCATCCGGCTGCGGAAGGCCTGCATCGGCGCCCGCCAGGAATGGTTGTCAGCATTGTCCAGATAGGGGCCGACTACCTCGGCCAGCGCCATGGTGCTGTGCCCGACCGATTTCATGAGCTGATAGAGGACCGGCGCCGAAGGCGCCTCGAGCGGCGGCTTGCCGGGCCGATAGAGGATGAAACGCCCGCCGGCGCCGGAAAACAGGCCGAGAATGATGGGGTGCTGGGCAAGGATGTTCTTCTGGAAGACCTGGCCCGCATTGCCATAGAGCTCGAACATGGCCGTGTTCAGGGCCAGGACATTGTTCGTCGCGGTCTCAGCCGCGGTCGAATCGGTTCGGCCGGAGATCGGCGCCAAGGCGTTCGACAGATCGTCGGCCTTGGTGGCGGTGCCGGCCCCCGCGATCAGGGCAGCTGCCAGGGCAGCGTAGGCATAGGGCTTCAAGAATGCGGCAGTGCGCATGGATTTCCTCCCAGGACTAGGCTCGCCCTCATCTTGGCCCGATTCGGGCAGGAGATGGGCGAGCTCGACATTTCGGCATGAGATGTGGCGATGATCTTGTGCGCCGCTTGAACCCCCTTTGCGGCACGCTAGATGATCGATCAGATTCGCGTTCGTCGGACTATTATAAAATGAAATCCTGCGGCCGTGCTAGCCGCTCTCGAACGGTCCCCCCTCGCAGCGTCAATTAATGGCTATTCCTCAAGGGCAGGGCGTGGGCCCTGCTCGTGACATGATCGGGTGGGCGGCGGCGACTTGCCCGTGCGGCTTTTCTGATTGTCCGCGGCCTCGTAGGGTTTCGTAATCCCAGCGTAGATCGTGACCCGGAACCTTTGACCGAGATCATCCGATAGCCCTGTTGGAGCAGTTCGGCCGGCTGCAGGCCGAAAATATTGTCGGACATTACAATATTTTGACATTATCCACCGTGGCCTAGACGGCTAGCTTGCCATGCTGTCGACCCGTCTGGACCCCCATCGAATAGCAATGCGCCTGTTGCGAATCGCCGCCCTGACCTTCGCCCTCATCGCGACTGCGGCGATGCCGGCAACGGCTGCGATGCCGGCATGGCAGGTGTGCTTTACCCCCGGTCAGGATTGCACGAGTGTGGTGGTCGGCCAGATCGACGAGGCGACCCGCACCGTCCGGGTCCAAGCCTACAGCTTTACCTCGACGCCGATCTTATCGGCACTCAAGCGAGCCCATGATCGGGGGGTCGACGTCCGCGTGATCGTCGACAAATCCTCCGCCGGCAAACACCGTAGCGGTTCGACCTATACCGCCGCGACATATCTGACGAATGCCGAGGTGCCGGTCTGGGTCGATACCAAGGTGTCGATCGCTCACAACAAGGTCATGGTCATCGATGCGACGGTCGTCATCACCGGCAGTTTCAATTTCACGGCGGCGGCCCAGAAGAAGAACGCGGAAAATCTGCTCGTGATCCAGGATCGGGGCCTCGCGAAACTCTATGGCGATAACTGGGAAAAGCGCCGGGCCTTATCGCAGGTTTATTCCGCGGGCACGAAGTTCCCGCTGGGGGCGAGCGAATAGATTTACCTTGGATCGCGCATATGAAAGTGCATTGGAGGTCATGAACTGGATCGAGCGGGCCAAGCCAAAGAGCACAACGAGAGCAGCGATTCTCGCCTCTCGGCCGGCGTTAAGGCCGCCAAGGGGCAACGGCCTTGGGCTTATCTAGAATCGATAGCTTAACCGCATGCCGATGTTGTTGAGACCGGGATTTGGGGAGGCCAGACCGCCATTGGAATAGTGCTCGAAATAGGCTCACAGGCCGATATGCGAATCAAATCGGTAACCAACTTCAGCCGAGAGATGAAACAGCCCCCGCGAGCCGAATTCTATCTGATCAGGATCGCCGCCCGCACCGACGCGACCATCCTGGATCGCCCCGCCGAAGCCGAAGTCGCCAAAGAGGGTGTCATCCTGTGTGAACAGATCGCGGGCGTAAGTGACGGTCCAGGTGAGGCCTAAATACTCGGCGCTCGTCCCGCCGGAGGTATTGATGGATGCCCCAACGGTGGGTCGCGGGGTGAGAAGAACCTTGGCCCATCCGGAACTCGAATCGGCGGTGAACCAATCGATCGGGTGAAACAGGACTTCGCCGTTGATATCGACGCCGTGTTCGACGGTATCGTTCAAGAAGGCAGCGGAGTGATCGAGAATGCCCAGTCTCACCTCGTCTACCCAGCCATCCCCCGCCATGGCATAGCTTTCCGACACAACAACAGTCAGCACCGCCATCAGCATCGCGCCGGCCGGCAACATTCGCGAAGTCACGACCACCCCTTGTCGTATAAGATTGCCCCACTCGATATAGCCACCCCGACAGACTATTCGGCTCGCCTGAGCGAATACAAGATAGCTGTCGCCATAGCTGTCGCCAGTCAAATCAGGCCTGGCAACACTCGTAATGATGGCGACCGTATCGCAGCACATGGCCGCAGCAGGAGGCGGCGATCGCCTCAATGATGAACATGAGTGAACCCTCCCTCGGCATCGAAGATTGGGTTCTCCTGGGCGTGACGGGCCGCGGCGAGAAAAGCTTCCAGGTCGGGCCAGACGCCCGGGCTGACAGGCTTGAACACGCCTCGAAGCCAACCATCCGAATCAATCAGAAACTCGGTGCCCTCGAGCGCTTCCGGCGCAATTCCGGAAACGATGGAATAGGCGGCCCAAGCGTCGGTGTCGGGGGAGAGCGACACTCTCGTTAGCGCGATGCCTGTATCCGAAGGTAATGATGGCGGGGCCGGCCGCGTGTGGCTGCCGACCGCGATGGCTTGGAGCAGGCGACCTCGCAAGGAGCTGAGCGCAACAGCCTTATCATTCAGCGTCACGCTCGCATCCGGTGCCTTCATCGGTCGCGTCCATTGTCCCTGGGGAGCGACGGCAAGACCGGCGTTATGGGCGCGAATGTAATCGATCAGATTCCAGCGATCGTCTTCGTCCAACCGATCACCGAATCCCGGCATGACGAGGCCGCCATCTGGCCCCACCATCCCCTGGGTTAACCACCAGAACAGCTCGCCGTCGCTATGGGCAAACAGATGCTCGGCTGTCAGATCCGCCGGCGGTATGGCAAGGGACTTGGCCACGGGCCCATCGCCCCGCCCTTCCCGGCCATGGCAAGCGGTGCAGTTTTGCCGGAAGAGTTCGGAACCGCGCACGACCGACGCCGAGGTAAAGCCGGTTGGCGATCGATAGAAGCTCGTCGGATAAGCGGGCACGAACAGGAGGCCGAGATGGGGCGCTGCCAGCCAGACGAAAACGGCCGCAACGGCGAGGCTAATCCAACGGAACCGGCGAACCCTTATCGCGACACCGAGCAATATCGAAGCCGCCGTCACCTCGAGGACGCCCCGGACGACAATGTCGCGCAAGAACGGCTCCGCCAGCACCACCAGGCTAAATCGCCGGGCGAAGGGCCAATAGGGTTGTGCGTGCATGGCCGGCGGCAGCGTGAGCAGCAATCCCGCAGCCATGACCGCGGCTAGGCCAATGCCGGTTTCGGCCACGATGCTTCTTTTCAGCAGCCTCCGGCTATCCGGTTCCTGGCGGCCCCCCAGCGCGGGCATATAGCGGAAGCGATTGAGGGCGGCGAGGCCGAGCAATCCGGCGAAGAAGACAATCTTCAACAGGGCGACGCGCCCGTAGTCCGTACCGATCAAGCCGGCCAACCCACCGATCAGGACCCATCCCTGCACCAGGATCGTCGCGGCGAGGACGGCGACGCAGGCAAGACCGAGACGAGAAAAGCGCCGCAGAGCGATGGCCGCCCGATCTGACGGCATTAGGTCCACCAGGACGAAGAGCCCCAGCAGCCCGCCGAGCCAAGCCCCAGCCGAAAGCAGATGCAATATTTCGGTAAGGGTGAGCGATACACCGAGCGAACCTGCCATCGATATGCCGTGCCCGAGGCCCGCCTGCAGCCCGACCGCCAGGCCCGCAAGCCCGGCAGCGACAGAGGCCAATCCCGTGCCACGCCCCATTGCGAACATGAGGCAGGCGATCAACAGGATGCCAAGGCGCGCGATGAGCAGCACCCCGAAATGCGTCTCCAGCAGAACGATGGGAATCGTCTGCAAGATCGACGCGAATCCGGGTTCGGGCGCCAGGTCGGAGGCTTCCAATACCAACCACAAGCCACCCGCGACGACTGCGATGATGAGGCTTGTCCAAATCAGCCGGGCGAGGCGGCGTTGAATCGTCCGCCTCGCCTCGGCTTGAATCTGGACCAACGCCGCCGGCGCCACGAGGGCACGGATAACCGCCGTCCCGAAGATCGACAAGACGGCCGCAACATGCGCGCCGCGTGCCAATCCATGCGCCAGTTCGGCCCAGGTCATGATCGCAGCTGCGATCAGGGAGCCACGGTGAACTTGAACATGTCGGTGACCTTGTGGCCGTCATCCGCCGCGACCGATGTCCAGATGACCCGATACGTCCCGGCCTTCAGCGGATTGAGGTCGACGCTGAGATGCTTGGCATCGTCACCGACGATGTGGCTGTCGCCCTTGTCCACATGCTGTCCCGTGGCGTCCTGGACAACGATCAGGCTCAGCTTCGGATTGATCTCCTCGTCGAACTCGATCGAGACCTCGCTCGGCGCCACCTTGACCGTGGCATCCTTTTCCGGCACCGAACTCTTGAGCTCGGCATGGGCAAAAGCGTTGCCGATCGCCGCCATCGTGAGAAGGGCGGCATAGGCGGCACTCATCTTGTAGCGCATGGCATTATCCTATCGATATGACGGGGCCGCGCCCGCGCGAGCGCAAGGCAGCAGAGTCCGTCGTTTCCAACTGGGTATGAGGGTCTCGGGCTGTCGTGCAAGGGATAGGCCTTATCCCACGACGATCCGTCAGATCGCGAGCGGCGGCGCTCGCGATATGTATGCCGTGCGAAATGCTTGTAACGCGAAGACAGTTTGTGGTTCGACCGCGACAATCGTGACCATGGAGAGAGCGGCCGCAACTGGAAATGGCGATCCAAGAATCGCTGTGCCGATTCCGCCTTGGCAAATGAGACAATGTTCGTGGTCGATAGGCGGCGCGGTTTGGCCTGGATGCTTACCGCTTGAGCCGCCGCCCATATCGAATGGGCAGAGAACGCCGGCCGCCATATCCATGCCAGAATCGCCAGCGGCCATCTGAAGCATGAGCGGGAGGGCGGTCGCGAGATTGATCAGTAAGGCTATCGTGACGGCCCAAGCGGCCGAACAGTGCAGCGGCGATCTCGATCGCCTCAGTTGCAGATGGCGCAGGTACTGCATGGCGGCGATGATAGGACTCGGTTCGAATGGACGCCAGCGTGACGGAATGACCCACCGCTCACAAAGACAGTGCCGTCGGGAATTTGCGGCAGGCAATCGACGGAGTCACATCAGGCCGGCGCAATGATAGATTCTGGGCCTAACGACGACGTTGTTCGTCGGGCTTTTCTCTTGCCGCCTCCTGAGCCTCGTGGTCTTATGACTGATATATAAGACCCGTTGACAATCGGGGGGTCACGATGCGTCCGAGACGTATCCTGGAACACGTCGTTTTGACCGTTCTTTCAGCCGGTCTTTTCGTCTCCCTCGCGTCCTGCTCGAAAGAAGAAGAGGCAGCGCCGCCACCGCCCCGGACCGTGCGCGTTGTCCAGATCCACCTCGAACGTGCTGGATTGGGTGGAAGCGCCAGCGGCGTGATCGAATCTCGGTACAACGCGCAAGTCGGCTTTCTCGTCGGCGGCCGTCTGATTGAACGGCGTGTCGATATTGGCGCCAACGTTCAAAAAGGCGACGTCCTGGCCCAATTGGATGCGACAGACTACAAGAACAAACTTGCCGCGGCCCAGTCGCAGGTTAGGGCCGCTCAAAGCGAAGTAGCGCAGGCGGCGCCGCAGGAAGCGCGGCTAAGCTCGCTGCTGAAACAGGGTTTCACAACCCAGCTGGCATACGACAAGGCGCTCCTCGCCCTGAACTCCGCGAAGGCAAAAGTGGACCAAGCGCAGGCCAATCTTCGGCTGGCGCAAGACCAGGTGAACTATACGACTCTCAAGGCGGATGCCGACGGAGCTGTAACGGCGGTCGGTGCGGACCCTGGTCAAGTGGTCAATGCCGGCCAAATGATCGTCCAGATCTCGCAGCTCGATGCTCGAGAAGCTGTGTTCTCAGTGTCAGAACGGGCTGTCGCGATCATGGAGCCCGGGTTGATCGTCCGGGTTGCGCTGCAATCGGACCCGAGCATTGCGGCGAATGGCAGCGTCCGCGAGATCTCGCCGACGGCGGATCCCGTGACGGGAACCTATAAAGTCAAGGTGGCGCTCACCGACCCGCCGGACGCGATGCGGCTCGGCGCCGTCGTCACTGGCAGCGTCGAAATGAAGGGAGAGCCGGTCGCCGTGATTCCGACTGGTGCGCTGCTTCAGACCGGCGGCGAGCCCGCCGTCTGGGTCGTATCGCCTGCGGAGAAGCTTGTGCACCGGCGCACGGTCAAGGTGCTGCGGTTCGACGCCGAGTCAGTAACGATTTCCGAGGGCCTCAAGGAAGGCGATCTCGTAGTAACGGCAGGGGTCAATTGGCTTGCCGAGGGGCAGAAGGTTTCCCTCCCGCCCGGAACCGCTTCTTGACACGCTTCAATCTTTCCGACTGGGCCCTTCACCACCGCGCTCTGGTCGTCTTCTTCATGCTCGTCTGTGCCGTCGCGGGCGTGCTTGCTTACATGAAGCTGGGCCGCGAGGAGGATCCTCCCTTCCCGATCAACACCATGCTGGTGCAGACCCTTTGGTCCGGTGCTACGACCGCGGACATGATGGAGCAGGTGACCGACCGCATCGAGAAGAAGCTGCAGGAAACCCCACGGCTCGACTATCTCAAGAGCTATACCAAGCCGGGCGTCTCGGTCGTCTATGTCAACGTGCTCGACTCCACCGATCCCAAAGAGCTCCCCGAAATCTGGTACCAGGTTCGCAAGAAGGTGGCGGACATACGCCAGACGCTACCGGCGGGCGTGCAGGGTCCATTCTTCAACGACGAGTTCGGCGACGTCTACGGCGTGATCTACGGCATTACCTTCGATGGGTTCACCATGCGCGAAGTGCGCGACTTCGCGGAGCAAGCCCGGTCGGCCTTTCTCTCTCAACGTGACGTCGCCAAGGTCGTCATATTTGGCACCCAGGATGAGAAGTTCTATCTGACGATCTCGCCCAAGAAGCTGGCGGCTCTCGGGCTTAATCTGAATGACGTGCTCACCGCCATTGCTCAGCAGAACGCGGTAACGCCAGCCGGCGTGATCAACACTGGCAAGGAAGACATCCTGGTCCAGGTGACCGGCGCGCTGGTGACCGCCGACAGCCTGAAGCAGATTAATCTCTACCTCAACAACCACTTCTACAAGCTGACCGAGCTCGCTGCGATTCAGCATGGCTATGTCGATCCGCCGCAAAAGATGTTCCGGGTCAATGGACGGCCGGCGATCGGCCTCGGCATCTCCATGCGTCCCGGCGGCAATGTCCTGGGCATGGGTGACGACCTGAAGAAAATCGCCGCGGGGCTCGTGCAGCGCTTTCCGATCGGAATCAACTTGGAACTCGTATCCGATCAGCCTCTGGTCGTGACGCATTCGATCCATAGCTTCACCAAAGCGCTCTACGAAGCGATAGCCATCGTTCTGGCGGTAAGTTTCATCAGCCTCGGCGTAAGGGCGGGATTGGTGGTCGCTTTTGCAATCCCTCTCGTATTATCGATCGTTTTCCTCGTCATGAGCATGATGGATGTTAGCTTGCAGCGCATCTCGCTGGGGGCCCTGATCATCTCGCTGGGGCTGCTCGTCGATGACGCCATGATCACCGTTGAAATGATGATCGCGAAGATCGAAGAGGGGCTCGACAAGGTTAAGTCTGCCAGCTTCGCCTATACGTCCGTCGCCTTCCCGATGCTCACGGGCACCCTGGTGACGGCCCTCGGGTTCCTTCCCATCGGCTTCGCGCGCAGCGGCGTGGGGCAATATTGCTATTCCTTGTTCCTCTTGATCCTGATCGCGCTTCTTGTCTCCTGGGTCGTGGCGGTCATCTTCACGCCCCTCATCGGGGTCGCATTTCTCCCGGCGACGATGAAGGCCAAGCATGGACATGATGGCGGCAAGGGATTCCTTGGTCGCAGCTTCCGGGCCCTTATGGTCATGTGCATGCGCTTCCGATATCTCACGATCATCGTGACGCTAGGGTTGTTCGGGCTTTCAGTCTTTGCTGCCGGCCGGGTGCAGCAGCAGTTCTTTCCGGCTTCGGACCGGCCGGAGCTCCTCATCACCATGACCTTGAACAAAAACGCGTCGATCTTCGCCACGCGGGCGGATGTGGATCGCGTGCAAAAGCTACTCGACGGAAACCCGAACGTCGAAAGCTACTCCGCCTATATCGGAGGGGGCGCCCTCCGTTTCTACCTGCCGCTCGACGTGCAGCTCGACAATAGCTTCCTTGCCCAATTCGTCGTCGTCGGCAAGGGGCTCGCCGAGCGCGATGCGCTGATCGCCACGCTGGGCCGCGCCTTCGCTGAGAACTTTCCGGATGTCAATGCCCGCGTCTCGCGGCTCGAGCTTGGTCCGCCTGTCGGGTGGCCGGTCCAATACCGCGTCAGCGCCGAAACCACGGACCAGGTCCGTACGGTAGCGGAGCGGTTGGCGCAGATCTTGCGTGCTTCGCCATACACCCTGCTCGTCAATTTCGACTGGGGCGAGAAAAACAAGACAATCCGCCTCGCCATCAACCAGGACAAGGTGCGAAAGGCGGGGCTGAGTTCCGATGCGATCGCCCAGGCCATGAACATGATCCTGTCCGGTGACACCGTGACCCAGATCCGGGATTCGATCTACCTGATCGACGTGGTAGCGCGCGCGCCGGAGGAAGAGCGGCTGTCTTTGAAGGCGCTGCAGAACACACAGATCAGCCTGCCCAATGGACAGTCAATTCCCCTTGGCCAATTGGCGACCATTGAATACACGCTGGACGAAAGCTATGTCTGGCGGCGAGACCGGCTGCCCACCATCACCGTCCAAGCGGACGTGCCGCCTGGCATCCAAGCGCCGACAGCCTATGCCCTCAATGCTTCGGCCGTCGACGCGCTTCGCGCGAAGGTGCCGCCGGGCGTGAAAATCGTGGCGGGCGGCACGGTCGAAAGCAGCGCCAAAGCCAATGCGTCGATCCTGGCGCAATTTCCTTTGATGGTGCTTCTGATGCTGATCGTTCTAATGATTCAGCTGCAAAGTTTTCAGCGTATGTTCCTGGTTCTCAGCGTCGCCCCGCTGGGCGCGATCGGCGTCGTGGCGGCCATGCTATCGACCCATACGCCGATGGGATTCGTCGCCAGCCTGGGCATCATCGCGCTGGCCGGCATGATCATCCGCAATTCGGTCATCCTGGTCGATCAGATCGAGCATTACCGGGCTGCGGGCAAACCGGCCTGGGAATCGGTTATCGACGCTGCCGATCACCGGCTACGGCCGATCATGCTGACGGCGGCCGCGGCAATTCTGGGCATGATCCCGATCATGCACGACGTATTCTGGGGTCCCATGGCCTATGCGATCGTCGGCGGGCTTGCCGGCGCGACGCTGCTGACCATGCTCTTCCTGCCTGCGCTTTACGTCGCCTGGTTCCGCATCAATGAGCCGCGCGGAGAGAAGCCGCGGACGGAGCCGGTAGCCGTGCCGGAGGCCGTGTAACCGAGATCGGTCACTCGCCGGCTCGTGTACCACTTCACTCCCTTTGAGGTGGTTTGCCCTTCGGCTCACTTATAAGCGAACCTACCTGGAACACGGTTCTCCTTCTATAGTTGTGTGCGTCAAGTTCAGCAAATTGATGGTGTGCGGGTGAGCGGAGGAGCCGCTGACCCTTCGCTGTTGATCTTGGCGATTGCGGTCCTCTCGATCGCATCAGGCAAGCTGCTCAAAGGATTGACCGTAAGTTGCTCATGGAGCAACCAGCCCGACTTCCTTGAAGTGGCCATTTTCGATGATGAAATGCCCGATGGCTCCGGCAATGTCGCCGTTCTCGTCAAATTCGAGCGGACCGGAGGCACCTTCGTAGTTGATCTTCTTGCCGGCAGCGATGTCGGCTTTCGCCTTTGCCCATTCGCCCGGCTCGATCACTTCGCCGGGAGCACAACAGACATTGCGCAAGGCGTCGCGGAGCTTGGTGCGGTCGGTCGAGCCCGCCTGCTCGATGGCGAGCGCCGCCAGCATTACCGCATCATAGGTCCGGCCGATGTAAAAGTTGCCCTTGGTCGTCTGATAGGCGGCACTATACAACTTCTCGAATTTCTCCGCCGCCGAGGTGCCGGGGGTAGGTACGGGGGAGGTGAAGAAGATGCCCTTGAGCTTGTCGGCGCCAACCTCCTTGATCAAGACGTTGTCGCGCAGCGCGTTGGTGCCGATGAATTGCTTAAAAAAGCCATGCTTCAGCGACTCCTTGATAATGGTGATTCCGCTGTTGGCCGCGTAAGCGATCAGCACCAGGGCTTCGGGCTGGCTCGCTGCCAGAGCCTTCAGCTCCGGAAGGTAGCTGTTCTTATCTGGTTCATGTGCCTGAGCGTAGGTGATGGTGCCGCCGCGATTCTCGAAGGAAGCGCGGAAGGTGTCGGCCAGGCCCGAGCCGTAATCAGTATTGACATAAGTCAGCGCCACCGACCTGAAGCCCTGGTCATAGACCAGCTTGCCCAGCATCCAGCCCTGATAAGCGTCGCTCGGTATCGTGCGAAAGACGAAGTCGTTATCTTCGAGCGTGGTTACCAGCGTCGCGGTCGAGGTCGGCGAAATCAGCAGCACGCCGTCGGGAATGGTGACGCCATGAGCGGCGGCCATCAGGGTGACGCTCGTCAGCCCCCCGACAATCGCCGCGACGTTGTCGACTTTGACGAGCTTGGTCGCGGCGTCGATCGAACCCTGGGCAGTACCCTGCGTGTCGACGACGATTGTTTGGAGTTTCTGGCCCTTAAGGATGCCGCCATTGGCATTGACCTCGTCGACCGCCAGCTTGACGGCGTCGAGGAGCGCCGGTACCGCACTAGCGAGCGGCCCGGTGGCGCCGAATAGAATGCCGAGCTTGACGTCCTCGGCGACGGCCGGTGCCGCCAGGAGCAGGCCGAGTGCGAACGTGCCGGCGCAAACAAGACAGCCGACAGCGCGCGAGAAGACGACAACTGCTGACACGACTACTCCTTTCCTGCTGACATTCTCATTCTGCGACGTTGAACCGACCCCGTGGCCGGGATCTTGGGCATGGGTCTGGACTGCCCAGCTGCTCACCGGTAGTTTTCAAATTCGTGCAAGGCGATCCTCACCTCCTGAGCAAACCGAGCCAATGATGCGCCCATCAAGCAAACGGCAATTACAAAGAGAACGCCGACCCCATATTCGTGCCGAAACCCGAGGAACGCCATTCCAAATCCCATGATGAGAAGGAACGTCGTGCAAATCCCGCTGCCGAGCGCCAGGTAGGTTGCCTTGTTCAAAAGCTCTGCCCGGCGCTTCAGGCGCGGAATATCGGACCTGAGCCGAACCCGAGCAGCGTCTTCGTCGGCGATGTCGTTCAGGTTGCGGATCCGGTCGACGATCGTTGTCATCCGTGTGAGCAAAATCGAGATATAGGCGGCCACCGCGCCAAGCAGAAATGCCGGCGCTATGGCATGCGACATGATTTGCGAAAGCTGTTCAGTAGTCGGCCAAGTGGGCATTTTACACTCGCCTCCAATCTCAAGAGTGGCGTAGCGTTCGATCCCGACCGCTCACTCCTCGCCGTTGACCTTGGCGATTGCGGTAGACTCGATCGCATCAGGCAAGCTGCTCAGAGCGATCGACCGTCAGTTTGCTCATGGCGTGACCAGTCCGACTTCCTTAAAGACGCCGTTCTCGATGATGAAGTGTCCCGTGGCGCCGGTAACGTCGCCGTTCTCGTCGAATTCGAGCGGGCTGGAGGCGCCTTCGTAGTTGATCTTCCTGCCGGCAGCGATGTCGGCTTTGGCCTTGGCCCACTCGCCAGGCCCGATCACTTCGCCGGGAGCACAACAGACGTTGCGCAATGCGTCACGGACCTTGGTGCGGTCGGTCGAGCCGGCCTGCTCGATGGCGAGTGCCACCAGCATGACCGCATCATAGGCATTGTCGATAAATTCGTCGTCTTCGGTGGTCTTGTAGGCTGCGCTGTAATTCTTCTGAAATGTCGCCGACCCTGAGGAGCCAGGGACGGGCACGGGTGACGTGAAAAAGATCCCCTTAAGTTTGTCTGCGCCGATCTGTTTGATCAGGAGGTCGTCGCGCAGCGAGTCGGTGCCGATGAACTGTTTGAAGAACCCATGCTCCAACGACTCCTTGATGATTGTGATGCCGCCGCCGGCAGCGTAGGTGACCAGGACCAGGGCTTCAGGTTTGCCCTCTGCCAGAGCCGTCAGCTCTTGAATGTAGCTGTTTTTGTTGGGCTCATGTGCCTGAGCGTCGGTGATGGTGCCGCCAAGATTCTCGAAGGCACCGCGAAAGGTGTCGGCGATGCCCGAGCCGTAATCATTGTTGACGTAGGTCAGCGCGACGTTCCTGAAACCCTGATCATAGACAAGCTTCCCCAGCATCCAGCCCTGGTAGGCGTCGCTTTCTATCGTGCGAAAGACGAAGTCCTTGTCTTCGAGCGTTGTTATCAGCGGCGCGGTCGAGGCCGGCGAGACCAGCAACACGCCGTTGGGAACGGTGACGCCGTGGGCGGCAGCCATCGTGGAGTCGCTCAACAGCGCCCCGACGATGGCTGCGACATTGTCGACCTTTACCAGCTTAGTCGCGGCGTCGATCGAGCCCTGGGCAGTGCCCTGCGAATCACCGACGATTGTCTGGAGTTTCTGGCTCTTAAGGATCCCGCCGTTGGCGTTGATCTCGTCAACCGCCAGCTTGACGGCGTTCAGGGCCGGCGGCACGGAATCAGTCTCCGGCCCCGTGACGTCGAACAGGATGCCGATCTTGACGTCCTCAGCGGTGGCCGGTGCCGCCAGAAGCAGACCGAAGGCAAATGCGCCGGCGCAGGCCAGACGGCCGACGAAGCGTGAGAAGTCGCTTACTGCGGACATTACAATTCCTTTCAGGCCAACTTCGCCCCTCAATCATTAGAATCGGAATAGGGCACCGAGCAACGGGCCCTGCTGAGCAACGTCGAAGACAAACCCCCCATCCTCGCGGTGAATATCCAGGTAGCGATATCCTGCATATCCGGTGAGCCAGTTGTTGAAGTTGTAGCCAAGGCCGCCATAGAGTTGCCATGTCAGGTCGCCGGAAATCCCGAAGCCGCCAACGTCGCCATAGCCGTTCACAAAGAAGCCCGATCCGAAGGGCACGATGGCGCGTATGCCGACGACGGGGTCGGCCCAGGTGTTGCTGCTGGTTCCGCTTCTTGCCGCCAAGATGCCGCTGTTCAGGCTGAGTTCGTTGTCGATCGAAAAGATCCTTACGCCGGCCAGGCCATCGAGCTTGATCGACGGAGAATCGACGACGCGATAGGCGCCCTCGATGGTGCTGGTGAAGTCCTTCACCTTGAGCGTCCCGCTGCCGAAAAGGGGACCCGGCGTCGAAGCACCCGCTTTCAGCTCCACATATATCACGTCGCCGAGAATACCGAAGCGACCGTGCCGCGCTTCCCCGGCCACCATGACGGCCGCGGGCCAATCGATATGGCTGAATATATCGCTGAAGCTTACGTCGATCGACGATGGGGGCACTCGTTCAAAGGCCCCTACATCGCCCTTGATGCCGCTCATCCAAAAATAGGGCGAGATCTGGAAAGTCCAGCCATCGGCTGTTTTCTTTGGACCTGCCCAAGAGATTCCGCCGGTTGCCAGGATGATCAGGATCGCACCAATAATTGCCTTCCGGCCGCGACTGGTTCTTGATTTCATGACCTGCTCCGCCGCTCACTCGTTGCAAACTTTTCGAATCTCGGCTGGGTCGCCACGCTCCGCGACGTCTACTTGAGTATGCAAGCGCCGAAAATTACAAATCCAACCTGATCACCGATCACGGCAAGACTTAACTTTCCGCTGCTTTCCTCGATCGCCGCGATCCAACCGGCGTTCCCGTCGCCCCCACTCAGCCGCAAGAGGTGCGGCGGGCGTTCTATCCGCTCGATCTTGCTCGTCCTTGTGCTGCCAGCATTCTCTGTCGCGGTCACTGTTCCCTGCTGAACATCGACACTGAAGAACTGCGGCACATTGACTGTGCCGGCCGACTCTCGAGCGCAGTCCTCGCCGGGTGCGCATTCCGCAACGTCGACCGTTGCGCAAAGGAACGGCTTCTTCCCATCGAAGCTCTGGGCTCGACAATCCAGCGCCGGCATCAATGCCACAACGGTTGAGAGTAAAAACGCTACGTTACGCATGGCATAACCCTCATTTTCCTGTCGCCCAGAAGACTAGTTGACGGAATATCCCCGCCCGGTCAGGCACGCCGCCATAGCGCGGTTATACGCGGCGAGCTGATTGCTATACGCCGCCGTCGCCTGATTGGACGCGTATTGCTGTTCTTGGGCATACCGGTTTTGCCGCATTCCGCCAAAAACGGCGCCGACCCCGGCGCCTATGGCCGCACCCTTCCCGGCGTTGCCGCCTATGGCCCCCCCAACGGCACCAACGGCGGCACCACGCGCCGCAGTACCGAAGACGCCAGGTGGGGGCGGGGCAGATTGTTGAGGAACGGGCGGCGGCATCGTTGGATTGAATCCGGATTGCTGCGTCGCCCAACTGCTGCACTCGTACTTGTCCTTGTCCTGCTGGGCCGGCGTTTGACCTTTGGCCGGATAGACAATCATCTGTTGAGCTGTTGCGAGCCCGGTCGTGATCGCCAGGAGCATCGCCAAGAGCATTGCAACCGACAGCCCGATCCTAAACCACATGATCAATCACCCGTGAGTGGAACTAAACTTTTAGGTTCAGTAGGTCCGCTGTTCCCTTGGTAGCTCAAGAATCGGGGCTTCAGGTTGAGCATTCCCTTAGGAAGCTTTGCGCGCCCTGATTGCCGTCGCAATGTCATTACTGAGCAAACCGAGATTGCGGCTCATCGCTGCAACTGCCGCATCGTAGGGACGATCGCTGCCGGTCGGTCCGGACGTGCCGGACGTGCCAGACGTGGCGGCTACAGTCCCTTTTCCGGCGTCACGGTAGGTCGACCTGTGCATTTCCAATACTGTCCCGTCGTTCGGATTCACAAGACTCCAGAACACGCTGAGCACGGTGCTGCCGTCGGCCTCGGTCTCGAACTTCGACACGTCCATGGTGACTTGAAAGTCCGTGGGTGCCCGATCCTTCCACGGATAGAGCGATACGCGTTCGGTTCCGAGCAGGTTTGACAGATTGGTGGCAAGCACACGGGTCATGTTGTCGTTGAGATCGCCACCCCATTGGTCGAGATTGGCCTGTGAGAGCTGGTTGGCGCTGACACCCATGACGATCTGCGGCCGATCGAGGTATTTGGGCAGAGTGATCGGGCCGACACCGACGGCAATTCCTTGAGGCGACATTGTCGCCGACTGGTCCGTGGTGGCGCTCAAGACATAGAGCCGCGTAGGCTTGTCGGATCCGCATCCGGCAAGGGCAAATGGCGCCAGAAAGGCCGCGGCTAGAACGAACAAGGGGCGCGATCGGATAAGCATTGTCATCTCCGGCGTCTAACGATTTCCGGTCAATAGCGCGTTGGGATTACGCTGGATGTACTCGGCGAAAATGCGGACCGCCGTCACGGCCGCCTTGAGTTCACGAAGCGTGCTGTTCAACTGGTAGAGGAGCGGCGAATCCGGCCCGATGACCCGCTGCGCCGTCTGCAGTGTCAAGTAAGCCGCATCGAGCGCCCTGGCCGTCTTCGCCATAACCGGCCGGGCGTCGGCGATGAATTGAGGAAGGCTGCGGTTTAGGCTGTTCATTAACTCGCGGCCCGATACCAGCGTCTGATTCAGATTTTGCATCGGCTCGCCTTCCCGCAACTCGAGCCGCTTGCGTGCCTCTTGAAGCGTCAGGCTCGCCTGATTTGACGTGCCTATCAAACTGTCGCTCAACGGCTTCACCTGCGTATTCACGCTGGCCATGAGGCCACCTGCGCCGCTCACGACGTTATCTGCGTCGCTCAACACCTTGTGGGCGGCTTCGATCGTGCTGGTGATCTGAGTGGCGATCTGATCGAGCGGAAGGCTGCTGAGCTTTTGAAGAACGCCGGAGACGCTGGCCGTCAGCTGGGCCATGCTCGAGGGGACCGATGGAAACTCCTGAATCCCTTTTTTGAGTCCAAGCAATCGGATTGGCGTCTCCGGGTGGAAATCGAAGTTGATGCTCGTTTGACCCGTCACCATCGACAAGGTTTCCAGCTGTCCCCGCAGGCCACGTGAAATCAGCGCATCCATGTTCTTGACCGGATTGCGCTGACCGCTGACGATCTGGAATTTTTGCAGCTCGAGTTCAAAATAGACCGGGATATGCATCACCTGGTTGGCTATGTCGTACTCGATGACAATACTGGTTACGGTGCCGACCTTGACGCCGCGGAATGTGACGGGTGCGCCGACGTCGAGGCCGCCGAGCGAACCCTGGAAGAATATGACGGCCTTGGCTTTGGGCTTCAGGAACTCTCCGCCCCCGAAGGCGAGAACGCCGACAATCATCAGCAGAAGGCCGCCGACCACAAATCCACCGATAAGCTTTGGGTTGGTTCTCTTGGCCATTCCAGCAGTCCTATCTTGACACAGTGTCACCCGCCGAGGACTTCGCCTTGGCGTCGAGCTCGCCCCGCAACAGGAAGTTGCGAACCTTCGGATCGGGGCATTCGTCGCGTAATATCTTTGGATCGCCCTGAGCGATCATCGTCTTGGTATCGGCGTCCAGAAACACCGAGTTGTTGCCGATGGCGAAGATACTGGCGAGCTCGTGGGTCACCACGGCAATCGTTGCCCCCAAGCTATCGCGCAACTCGAGGATCAAATCGTCGAGAAGCCGGGAACTGATCGGATCCAGGCCCGCAGAAGGTTCGTCGAAGAAGAGGATTTCGGGGTCGAGCGCCATGGCGCGGGCAAGGCCGGCGCGCTTGCGCATTCCGCCGCTTATCTCCGA
>WNFP01000405.1_pt1 | contig 36631 bp, 34 predicted proteins | sample 5400201 | NCBI WGS metagenome assembly WNFP01 (sample SAMN13153355, study PRJNA577476) | soil metagenome | isolation source: 115 cm saprolite under Madrone tree | place: USA:California | collected 2016-06-14 | reverse complement strand
ATGTCGCCCCCACCCTAACCCTTACGGAGTGGACACATCTTGTGGAAGTCACCGACGGCGCGATTTCTTCTCCCTCTCCGCCGGCGGGGCAATCGCATTTGGCGAGACGGTTGCCTTTCTCTCCTCTGTCATTCCCGCGGAAGCGGGAATCCAGCGCCCCCAAACCCGTCACTCGCCCCTGGATTCCCGCTTGCGCGGGAATGACGGCAACAGAGAGGTCGGAGAACCCAAATGCCATTGCCCTGCCCCTGAAGGGCGGAGAGGGAGAAAAAAGCAAAACAGCCGGCAACTCTCCCGAAATGTGTCCATGCCATAGCCCCAACCCGCCCCCATCAAGGGAGTGGGCAGGGCGGGGGTGAAACAAATGCGCGATCGGCGCTTTGCCGGGACCTCGAATTCCGGCCCGGCGCGACCATTTGATGGCAGGCGCCGGCAATCCTCCGGCGCCCGGCGATGGAGGCTGAGGATGGAATTGCGGTTGAGACTGGCGTTCCTGGCAACGCTGCCGATCCTGCTTGTCTTGGCGAGCATGGCTTCACCGGGCCTGGCGCGGGCCGACGATCTGGCCTGCGTCAGCACGACCTTCAATCTGCTCTCGCCCAACGACAAGGTCTGCGTCAGCGATTTCGACGATCCCAAGGTGCCGGGCGTCGTCTGCCACATCTCCCAGGCGCGCAAGGGCGGCTGGGGCCAGCCGCTGGGTCTCAACGAGGACCCATCGAATTTCTCGCTCTCCTGCCGTCAGATCGGGCCGATCGCCGTGGACATTTCCAAGCTGCCGGCGAGCGAGGCGGCGTTCAGCGAAAAGACGAGCATCTTTTTCAAGGCAACTCGCGTCTACCGCCTGCCTGACAAGAAGCACAACACCCTGGTCTATCTCGCCATCAGCTCCAAGATCGTGAACGGGTCGCCGGCCAATGCCATCAGCACCGTGCCGGTCTTGCCCTGGGCCTCGCAATGACGCCGAGAACGGCGGCCGCGAATTGCTGGCGCAGCGACATCATGACCAGGCCGGCGCCATGACAAACGCGCGACCTCACAGACTCCAATCCGCGTTGCGCAAGCGCTCGACCAGCCAGCGCGCCGCCGGGCCCGGCGGCCTTTCCGTTCGGTGCAGGCTCTGCAGGGGATAAAGGACATTATCCCAGGCGTCCACCGCGAGCCGCACCAGGCGCCCCGCGGCCAGATCCTCGCGCACCATCGGCTCGGGCATGCTGCCCCAGCCCACACCGGCCAGCAGCAAGGCGTGCTTGGCGCCGAGATCGGCCAGGCGCCAGGTCTGGACGGCGATCACGCCGAATTCCTGTCCCTCAGTCAGCGGCGAGCGATCGGTCAACACGAGCTGGACATGTGCACGAGCGGCAGAGGTGGAGAGTGGACCCTTCTGGCGGCTCAAGGGATGTGAAGGCGATGCCACCGGAATCAGCTTCACCACGCCGAGCGGACTTTGCTCCAACCCGTCGGGGCGGAGCGTGAGAGGACCGCTTACCCCCACGCTGGCCACGCCATCGAGGACGAGTTGGGCCACGGCGCCGAGCGCTTCCACATAAAGGCGAAGTGCGACGGTGGGGAAGGCGGCCCGAAATGCATCGAGCACTTCGACCAGCCGCTGGATGGGCAACATCACGTCGACGACGATTGCGACTTCCGCTTCCAATCCTGCAATCAGACCCCGCGCCTTGGCGAGAAGGCCATCCAGCCCCATGGCGATGGCACGGGAATCCGAGAGGATGGCCCAGCCGGCGTCGGTCAAGTGCGGCTTGCGGGTAGTGCTGCGATCAAAAAGCTCGAGGCCGAGCTGGGCCTCGAGATTCGCCACCGCATAGCTCACCACCGAGGTGGCCCGGCCCAGGCGGCGCGCGGCGCCGACGAAGCTTCCCGCTTCCACGACGGCATGGAAGACCCGGAGTTGATCCAGGGTTGGGGCGCGAGGATCAGACATATCAACTTTCTAGAACGTATCTGTCGATATTATCCTGGTTCTCCGAATCTGGAAACCGCCCCATGTTCCTTCGCGACATTCAGCCAGCGCCGTGGCCGGCCAATCGGGAGGAAACCAGCATGTCCGCCGCCAAAGTCCTGATCGTCTTCGATTCCCGTTCCGGCGTGACCGAGGCGCAGGCCAATGCCCTCGCCGAGGGCGCACGGGCCAGCGGGGCCGATGTTCGCCTGCGCCGCGCCCGAGAGGATCGTCTTAAGCCGATGCGGCGTAGGACGTGACGGCCGCCAGGCGCCACCAATTCTTCTTGCTCAGAAGGTGAAATCCATGACCTTGCTCACCCGCTTCGCCCCCGCCGTTGGGCGGTTGCTCATCGCCGTGATCTTCTTGCTCAGTGGGTTCGGCAAGATTGCCGACCCAGCCATGGCCCAGGGCTATATCGCCTCGGCCGGCCTCCCGCTCCCGCTTGTCGCTTTTCTGATTGCTGTCGCGGTCGAGCTGGGGGGCGGGGCGTTGCTGCTTGTGGGATACCAGACCCGGCTTGCCGCCCTGGCCTTGGCGGTGTTCTCCGTTGCCGCCGCTCTCGGCTTCCATCACGACTTCGCGGACCAGAACCAGATGATTCATTTCCTGAAGGACCTCGCCATCGCCGGCGGCCTTCTCCAGGTCTTCGCTTTCGGTGCCGGCGCCTTCAGCCTGGACGCGCGCCGCGGCCGCGGGGCGGCCCGACCTCCGCTGAATTCGCCTATTGCCGGCCTGGAATAGGAAGGTCGCCCGGAATCTTGCCGGCCTGATCGGCCTCCGCCTTGCAAACATAGGCGCCGACGGTGGTGGTGGCGTACCAGGGTTGGCCCTTGTAGTGGTAGATGCCGCTCCTGGTGTTGAGCCAGACGACGATGTCGTTGGGGCAGGCTTGCTTGGCAGCCCGCTCGCTGGGAAATAGCGGGAGCTGAGCGGCGGCCCAGGACGTGGCCGGCGCGCCGAGCAGCGTGAGGACGATGAACAGGCGCGCAATCATCCGGGTTGTCGCCTTCGCCGAGTCAATATCCCGCCGGCTTCTTTCGAACGCCGGCGTGCCCTCCTGCCTCATTGTCTTGCCGGCTCTCCTGGAGCAAGATTCGATCAGTTCGTTTCAAACTGATCGAATCTTGCTCCAATTCAACAAAGCAGCGGTTAATTCACGCCTCAGCCGAATTGGCTTAAGACGATCAGACGCTAAGCGCAGGATGGAACGGAAAGCATGACAGGAAACCTACCGCGCTGTCGGACCCCAGAGTCCGCAAAATGAATTCCAGCGATCTCGCCGCGCCCACGGCCCAAGCGTCGAGCAGGTTCGCCTGGCCGCCGGTGATCTACGGCACGGCGACCATAATCTCCCTGCTTTTGGCCTGGCGGGTGCCCCTGATCTTCGTGCCGGACGCGGCCCTCTCTCCCTTCCGCCTCATCGGCATCGCCGTGGTCATCCTCGGCATGCTCATGATCGTCGGCGCCGCGCGACTCTTCAGGCGCGCGGGCACACCAGTGGCGCCCACCGAACCCACGAGCGCGCTGGTCATTGACGGCATCTACCGCTGGACGCGAAATCCCATGTATCTGGCCCTGTCATTGATACTTCTGGGTACCGCACTTGCTACCGGCTCGCTTTGGTTCTTCATCGGCCTGGCCGCCGCCATCTTCGCCGTCACCAAACTCGCTATCGAGAAGGAAGAGATTTATCTCGCCGATAAATTCGGAGCGTCCTATCTCGACTACAAAGCCCGCGTGCGGCGCTGGATTTGACGAGATTCAGCATAGGGCCGGGCTATCGCCCCGGCGGTGGCGCGACGGGCGGCGGCTGTTTTTTCTTGTGCCTGACGATTGCCGCCCTGCTGTGGCCCGGCCCGGCCCGTGGCGGCAGTTTCTCCCTGCGCGGCATCTCGTTTTCCGATGAACTCGGCGGCTTCGTTCTGGAACGCGTCAGCGGCCAGGGCACCATCCTCGATCCCTTCGTTGTCGTCGAGCGTCTGACGAACCCTGATGGCGCGACCTTGGTCTTCCGCGCCTCTGCGGCCGTGGGCAATGGCATCGGCTCGCCCGATCGGATCGGCTTCGCCCTGGTCAAGGTGATCAAGAATGCGACGGGCCACGATTGGTCTTCGCTCGAGATCGAGTTGCAATCGAGGTTCGGCATTCCCAGCGACCATAACGATGAACTCTCGTTCGGCCAGGGTTCGACCGCAGGCCGGCCCTTTACCGCCAGCGATTTTGCCCGTGTCACGCTGATCGACGAAGGCCCGGCCGGCCGGTGGCAATGCAGCCCATCGGCCCGATAGACCGGCTGATCGCGTTGGGCCATGCGGGGGCGGCGCCGTGAAAACGATCCTGCTGCAGAGTTTCCGCACCAGCGTCGTTGTTGCTCGACCATTTGCCTGGGGCTTTGCAGCCATTGTGTCGTCCGTCTTCACGCGCATTGGCGGCCGCGGCCGCGCTGGGTGAGGCGCTCACCCGGCAGTGGAATCGCCATTGCGGTCCGCCGGCGCATAGGGGCCAAGCGCCTCGATCAGCGGGTCCAGATGCGCTCGATAGCGCTGCCACCGGCCGATGGAGCTGCGATAGATTTTCTGGCGCACCTGAGTGGCGCTCGCCGTCTTGACCGGTCGTTCGGTCTCATGGAAGGCCAGACAGCGTTCGTCCCATGCAAGCCCGCAGTAGTCGAGGATCCGCCGCACGCTGCCTTCCATATCGTCCACCAGGTCCTCGTAGCGGATCTCCAGCATGGCGCCCTCGGGCAAAACCTGGCGCCAATGTTCCATCAAATCGCCATAGAGGCGGTAGTGCCGGCCCAGCTCGCCAAGCTCATAGCTATGGGCATGGGCGTTGCCGCGGAAGGGCAGGCAAAAGGCGGAGATGCAAGCGTCGATGGGTTCGCGCCGTACATGCAATATCCGGGCATGGGGCAAGGTCAGGCGGATAAGCCCGATGTTGGCATAGTTCGTCAGATATTTGTCGGTGATGCGCGCGGCCGAGGCATGATGCGCGCGCAGCAGGTCGACATAGGCATCGCCCAGCAGGCGGAAATCGGCGCTCTGAAAGGCAGCCACGCATTCGGGGAATTGCCCGGACGAACCATCGGCAAGGCGAACGGCCGCGAGCAGCTTGTCGAGATGGGGCCTTTCGCCGGCGCCATGAACCTGGGGGTGGCTCGCCAAAATCTGTTCGATCAACGTGGTGCCCGAGCGCGCCACGCCGACAATGAAAATCGGTAGATCCGATTCGCTGCCACAGCCGGCCCACTGCTCCATTACCGAGCGGGTGAAAACGCGTGGAATCCGATGGAAGCGATCGCCGCAAGCGGCTTCGTCGTAATCGAGCCATTCGCGGCGCAATCGACTGGCCGTTTGAAAATTCGCGAATGCCTCCTCGAAGCGGCCCTGCGCCTCATAGGCCGTGCCGAGCGCGAAATGCAGCCAGGATAGATCGGCCGGGGTGCGATCGGCGGCGGCGATCATCGCCTCCAGCGTTGCCGTGTCATGCTCGCCGGGCGGGCCTTGCGTTGTTCTGATCCTGTTGTAATGGGCCTCGGCCATCTGTGGGTTCGCCCCGATCGCCTTCTCGAAAGACTCCTTGGCTTGCACGCGCTGGCCTATTTCCAGCAAGGCGAGGCCGCGGTTGTTATGGGCGGCGGCAAAGCCGGGATCGCGTTCGAGCGCGCGGCGATTGCATTCCAGGGCCTCGGCGAAACGATCGAGGTCGGCCAGCGCCGTGCCCAGATGATTATGCGCAATGGCAGAGTCTGGCTCGGCCTCGATCGCCCTGCGAAAGCTGGCTTCGGCCTCATCCGGACGGTCGAGTTCCATCAGGACCACGCCGAGATTGTTGTGGGCTTCGGCGAAATTGCCGCGCAGCGCGATGGCTCGCCGATAGGCGGCTAACGCCGGTTCGAACTGCTGCAGGTCCTTCAGCGCATTGCCGAGATTGTGGTGGACCTCCGCCACCTCCGGCTTCAGGTCGATGGCGCGCTGATAATGGACAAGGGCCTCCGTCAACTGGCCCGATTCCCTGAGCGCCATGGCGAGATTGTTGTGCGCGGCCGCCAATTCCGGCTGCAGCTCAAGGGCACGCCGGTAACTGGCCGCCGCCGCCTCGAAGCGCTTCAACCGGGCCAGGGCCAAACCGAGATTGCTGTGAATGGGCGCCAGCTCCGGCCGCAGGTCGGCGGCGCGCCGCAGACTTACGACCGCGTCCTCGAAGCGCTTGGCATCGCCCAGCGCATTGCCTAGATTGTTATGGGCCTCGGCATAATCGGGCTTGAGCTCCGTCGCGCGGCGGTAGAGAGCGATAGCCTCGGCCAGCCGTCCCGCCTGTTGGTGCACCTTGGCTTGGGTGAAGAGGGATGTGGGCTCGTCTGTCATGAAGGGCAAAGTATTTTCAAATGAAGGGCCGAGAGATGGCGGAATTTCGAATCAATGAACGCTGCGCGAACTGAGCATCGGTGATTCTTGCCCTTATCGCCGAAAGACGCTGCTGAGGAAAAGGGCAAATCATTCGTCGCGCCCATTGTCGGGACCATATGGGCTTACTACGTTCAGCTATGATGATAAAGGCGTCTTGGGGCTCGGCCCCAGCGTTCATGGCTGCAGACCGGCGTCATACGATCGTCATGCTGGATGAGGTCCCATTTCACGGAGTGCGGCGATGCGCGTCTGGATGTTTTTCAGCACTACGGTCATAGGCCTGATGTCACTGGCTGCGACACCAGCCGTAGCGCAGAATGCCATGGGCCAGATCATGACGCCGTTCTCCACCAACACCCCCACGCCGCCGGCGATCGGGCAAGGTGGCGGGCATGAGGGAGGCCATCATGGCCCCTTCCATCGCCCGGTGTTTCCCTTCTTCTATTATCCCTATGGAGGGGGCTATATCGACGATGGCGGGACGGCTTCGGTCTATCCCCAGCCCGTGAACCCCGAACCCTTTGCCCCGCCAACGCCGCCCACCGCCAACGATCGGGCGCCCGCGGCCCCTTACAAGCCGCCCAGCGTGGAGATCGCGCCGAGTGGGGTCGAAATCGTGCGCGGGCCTGGCTAAGGCCAAATATTCAGATCGGCACAATGCAAAAAAAGCCCCGGGGTTTCGCCCCGGGGCCCTCGGCTATCGCGGTTGATCTCGCTCAGCGGAATCGCAAGGGAATCACGAAATCCAGGCTGACGCCGGGCGGTCCATAGACCGGCGCCGGTGGGTAATAGACCGGAGGCGGTGGGTAGTAGTAGACCGGCGGTGGCGCGTAGTAATAGGTCGGCGCGCGATAATAGCCCCCGCCGCCGTATCCGCCGTATCCACCATACCAGCCATGACGCCAGTCTCTATCGCCATGTTCATGGCCGCCGCCATGCCATTGGCCGTTGTGGCGCCAGTCATCATCGGCTACTGCCGGCTTCAACGGAGCGGCAATGGCAAACGCGGCCACGAGGGCCAGGGAAGCCGAGAGAGCGACCCGGCGCGCGACGCGGTTGAGTTCAGCCATGATGATCCTCCTAAAGGCTCAGCCGGCCCCGTGCCGACCTCGGCAGTAAGACTGCCTTACCTGAATACACGCAGAGCCGGCCGTTCTCCTGCGCGGCGGCGATCACGAGACCGCGAGCGCGTTCATGGCAAAAGTAAGGCAGGGCGGCCGAACCAAGGCTTGCTGGACAGGTTTGGCGCCCCGTCCTTCAACGGGCCCAGGATGAGTTGAAAACAGGGGCCTCGAATGAGCCCGCGGCCGCACGCTTGCCTTGCATCATGCCCCGCGCCGTCTGTAGATTTCGCCAGATGACCCCGAGAAAGACCGACGAGACCGTGAATACGCCCAAGCTTGCGAAGTTCCGCATTGGCGATATCGTCAAGCACCGCTTCTTTCCCTTTCGCGGCGTGATCTTCGACGTCGATCCGGAATTCGCCAATTCGGAGGAATGGTACAATTCCATTCCGGCGGAAATCCGCCCCCGCAAGGATCAGCCCTTTTATCACCTGCTGGCCGAGAACGCGGAATCCACATACACCGCGTATGTCTCGGAACAGAATTTGCTGCCCGACGGCGAAAGCGGCGCGGTGCGGCACCCGCAGGTGAATGATATGTTCGTCGGGCTGAAGCAGGGCCGCTACGAATTGCGCAAGCGGCGGGCGAACTGATGTTGGTGCACTTCAAAGGCTGGCGGCTGATTCAGGTTTAGAGCTCAGTTGGCTTGAGACGATCAGACTCTAGGTCGCACCGCCGCTGTCCAGCACGGCGCCGCTCAGCAGCATGAGGCCGATGGCGGTGATCAGCAAGGGGCCCAGCAGGCTGAGGAAGGTCTGCATGCCCCGCCCGCCGGCAAATCGCGCCGTCACCTGGCGATGGGCCAGGACGCTGGCGATGCCCAGGGCGGCGAGAGTCAGCCCCATGCCGACGGCGATGAGAAGGGCCATCAGCATGCCCATCAACAGGATTCCGTTGGTGAAGGCGAAGACCAGAATCAGGATCGCCCCCGAACAGGGAATGAACCCGGCGGCAACCGCGAGCAGGCGCTGCTCGCGCAAGCCGCGCAGCGAATGGCTATGGCCATGATGATGGCTATGTACATGGCCGCCGGCGAGCGCGATCGCGCGGCGGTCACGCAAGGCCAGCATCAACATGACGAGACCGATGGCCAGAATGGCGCCATAGCTCACCAGACGCAGCCAAAGGGTTTCCTCCACCGGCGTTGCCATACTATGGGACAGGACGTAGTGGACCACGCCCACGATCACGATGGCGCCGATGACGTGGCTGAGCGCAATCCACCCCGCCATGGCGACACCGCGCGCGATGCTGCCGCCGCGGCCGAGAAAATATCCCACTATCACGGTCTTGCCGTGGCCGGGCCCCAGCGCATGGAACACGCCATAGAGGAAGGCGATCAGCAGCCCGGCGAAAATGACGCCCGGCCCATGGCCATCGCGAACCGCGATCAACCGCCGATTGATCTCCCGGTTCACATTGCGCTGGGTGACGATGATGAAGCCTTCGATGCGATGCAGCAGGCCGCCCTGATTGGCCGAGGTGGCGGGGCCCTGCCCGGATGCATTGTCCGAAGTGTTGTCGGAGGCGGGCGCCGGCCCGAACAGCGGCGCCTGCTGGGCTTGGGCTGCGTCCGTCAGCGCAAGCATGAGCATGAACACGCCGATCAGGACCCCGATCGTTGCAGAAGTCCGCAAGATCATTTGCATTTCAACTTGATCTGCTGGGGATAGACGAAGCCGCCGTAATAGGCGTTCTTCTCATCCTTGGTCACGCTGGGCTCGCAGACCGGGCCCGTGAGATCCTTGCCCGTCAGTTCCTTGAACGCGATCGGCGCGTCCTTGGCCAACAACACTTCGACGAAGTACTCCCGGTCGTTGATCTCGACCGCGATGTCCTGGTTCAAGGGATCGATCGGCTTGGGAAGCGTCACCATGAAATTGAACGTCACCAGCTTGTTCTTCGCGCTGGCATGGAAATCCTTCGGGGGAATCTTGGCGAGCGGCTTGCCGTCGACCCAGATAAAAGTGAAGTAGTGAAACTGCGCCAGATTGGGCAGTATTTCAGTCGCGATCTTGTCGCTCTCGGCCTTGCTGAATTGCCCGTCGCCGTCGGCGTCGAAATCCTGCAGCAGCTGATCGCTGAAGACATCGTCGAACAGCCAGTTCTCGCGGAATCCCACGATCTTGTTCTCGGCGAACAGGAAGGTGACGCGGTTGTCGATGAAGACATGGGGATGGGCCGATGCCGTTGCCGGCACGAGCGCGCCGAATATTGCCGCCAGCGCGCAAACGATTCGCCGCCGCCCGTGAAGGGCCCCCCCACGTGGCAAATCAGTAGCTGGCGTCGGCCGTGACGGTGATGCGGCAGCCGCAGATCGGGCAGACGACAACCTGTTCAACACTAGCCGGTGCCGCGCCGCTGACGATCTTGCCCTTGAGGATCGCCTGGACCGCGGCGATGAGCCGGCTGTGATCGCTGCCGGAGGCTGCCGCCGGCTTGCAAGCGAGGGCGAAGGCGGCGGCGACGGGTTTCGACATCGGCTCGATGGAGAAGGCCAGCGCGGCGCGGCCGCCCAAACCGGCGGCAATCCCACCCAGGGCCGCACCCGTCAACAGTTTGCGCCGCGTCAACATCGCATCTACCTTCCATCGGTAGTTCGGGACGAATTTTAACTTTATTGCGGGGGTTGGGCAAGTTGACCTTGCCCTGGTCCTGAATTTGGACATTATTTTTTTGTAATGGGACCATATTGGCGATAAACGCAGGCCGGTGAACCGTGTAATGCCTGACGGGAGCGGGCGCGGTTCCGGGCATCGCGTGGCTGGAGCTGCGGCGCAGCATGACTCCCGGCGGCGAGGAAGGTGGCATGCCTAAGAGGATTCTCTCTTTGCTGATGGTGGCGGCACTGGTCGCCGGGCCGCTTGTTCAGCGCGCCGAGGCCGGCCGCGACAAGTTCCCCCCTGTCATCCGCGACGCCGAGATCGAAAAAACGCTACGCGAATATACCACGCCGATCTTCCAGGTGGCCGGACTCGATCCCACCGCGGTTCACATCTTTCTGCTGCAAAGCGACCAGATCAACGCCTTCGTGGCCGGCGGGATGAACGTGTTCATCTATACCGGTCTTCTGGTTCGCACCCAACGGCCCGGCCAATTGATCGGCGTCGTCGCCCACGAAACCGGCCATATCGCCGGCGGGCATCTGGTCCGCCTGCAACAGGCGATGAACGACGCGCCTTTGGAAATGATCATATCCGCCGTGCTGAGCGGAGGCATCCTGTTGCGCTACACCCGTACCATGGAAGCATCGGCGGATGCCGCGGCCCTCACCTTTCTCGATCGCTTGCACCAATCGGCCCGGGGCATGATGGAATTCCTACAAATCCTCCAACACCAGGAATTCGTGCTGGTCGGCCAGCTCAACCCGTATTTGATCAACCACCCACTCACCAGCGACCGTATCGACAATGTGCGCCAGCATGTCGAGCAGTCGCCCTATGGCAACGTGCCCGATCCGCCCGCCTGGGTCGACCAGCACAATCGCATGATCGCCAAGCTGGTGGGATTTCTCTGGCCCTTTCAGCAAGTGCTGATCAAATACCCGGAGAGCGACAAGAGCCTGTATGGCCGCTACGCACGCGCAATTGCCTATTTCCGTGCCGGCGATCTCGTGCATTCTCTCGCCTTGATCGACCAACTGATCGCCGAAAATCCCATGGATCCCTATTTCCCCGAGCAGAAGGGCCAGATCCTGTTCGAGAATGGCCGAGGCGCCGAGGCCCTGACCGCCTATCAACGGGCCCTCGACCTGGCGCCCGACGAGCCTCTGATCCGCATGGAACTGGCCAATGTCCAGATCGAGCAGGAATCCCCGGGCCTGCTGAAACCGGCCATTCAGGAATTGAAAGTGGTGGTGCGCCAGGAGCCGCATAATTCCGATGCCTGGCGGCTTCTGGGCATTGCCTTTGGCCGCGACGGCCAGATCGGCAAGGCCTCCTGGGCGCTCGCCGAAGGCGCGGCGCTGAGGGGCGACGACAAGCAGGCGCGCCACCTGGCGGATGAGGCCATGAAGCAACTTCCCATGGGCTCCCCGGAGTGGCTGAGATCGCAAGACATCTTCAGCGCACCCAAGCCCACCAAGGACGAATCCAGCGGCGGTATCTCGGGCTGATCCGGCGGCGAGGCTCACCTTGAGGCCTTCATACTGATCCTGTCGAAGCATGAGACCTCCGAACTTTGGCCATCGCTGCATCGGGCGCCCGATATGCTATAACATTGCGCTATTCATCGCGGGAGGCACGCATGGCAGAATCGGTGACGCGCTCGCTCGCCAAGGCCGAGGCCATCGCCAAGGCGCGGGGTGCCGCTTTGACGCCCATCCGCCGGCGCGTGCTGGAACTGATCCTGAAGGCCCGGCGTCCCGTCGGCGCCTATGACCTGTTGGCCGATCTCAAGACCGCGACCGGCAAGGCGATGCCGCCCACTGTCTATCGCACCCTGGATTTCCTGATCGCGCAGGGCTTCGTCCATCGGATCGAATCGCAGAATGCCTTCATCGCCTGCGTGGAGGCCGACAGTCCCCATCGCAGCCAGTTTGCCATCTGCGACAGCTGCGGACGGACGGTTGAATCCATGGACGCCGATCTCGCCCACAAGCTCAGCCGCCATGCGGCCAAGCTTGGATTCAAGATCGAGCGCCAGATCGTGGAGATGCATGGCATCTGCGCCACCTGCCAGGATGGCACGCATGAGCCTGCGCGCCACCGTCATCCCGCTTGACGGATGTTATAACATAACATTAGATCGCGAATGTCGCCGGGCTGGGTGCAGGCCGGCCAATCGGGCAGAGGAGACACTTGCGATGAAGATCATTCCCATCATCTTGACGGCGGTCGCCCTCGCGGCTCTTCCGGTTACTGCGCGAAGCGGCGAGCCAGCCCCCAAGATCGTCGCGGCGGAAAATTTCTATGGCGACATGGCTCGCCAGATCGCCGGGCCCGACGCCAGCATCGACAGCATCCTGACCAATCCCAACCAGGACCCCCATGATTTCGAAGCCAGCCCGTCGACGGCGCGACTCATCGCCGACGCCAGCCTGGTGATCTACAACGGCGCCGACTACGACCCCTGGATCGAATCCTTGCTCAAGGCCTCCAAATCGGCCAATCGGCGAACGATCGTGGCGGCTGAATTGATGAACCGGAAATCGGGCGATAATCCCCATCTCTGGTACGATCCGGCCACCATGCCGCGGGTCGCCCAGGCGCTCGCCGCCGAACTCGAGCGCGCCGATCCCGGCCACAAGACCGACTACGAAAATCGTCTTCAAGCCTATCTCGCCTCGCTCAAGCCGTTGAGCGACAAGATCGACGAACTCAAGCAAAAGTACGGCGCCATCGACGTCACGGCGACCGAACCGGTCTTCGGCTATATGGCCCAGGCACTCGGCTTCAAGATGCGCAACGAATCCTTTCAGATTAAGGTGATGAACGGCACCGAACCGAGTGCATCCGAGGTTGCGGCCTTCGAAGACGATCTGAAGAACCGCAGGGTCAAGGTTCTGTTCTACAACAGCCAGGTCACGGACGATCTCACAAGCCGGCTGCAGAAACTGGCGAAGGATTCCAAGGTGCCCGTGGTGGGTGTCAGCGAGACGGAGCCGGCCGGATCGAATTTCCAAGATTGGATGGTGGACCAGCTTGTGGCCCTCGACAAAGCGCTGGCCGGCGCGGGTTCATGACGGCAGCCGCCCTCGACAATGTCACCATCGTCCTGGGCGGCCGTACGATTCTCGCGGATGTCAGCCTGAGGATCGAATCGGGCGAATTCGTCGGCGTGCTCGGACCCAACGGCTCGGGCAAGACCACGCTGATGCGGGCACTCCTCGGGCTGATCAAGCCAGCTACGGGCACCATTCAGGTGCTGGGCCAGCCGGTCCGGCGCGGCAATCCCGCCGTCGGCTACATGCCCCAGATGCGCCGCGCCAGCGAGGGCCTGCGCCTCAGCGGCTGGGATTACGTCGCCAGCGCCGCCAACGGCCATCATTGGGGCTTGCCCATACTGGGCCTCGAGGCGCACCGCGAGGTGGGCTGGGCGCTGGAGATGGTGGGGGCGGCAGATCTGGCGCGCCGTGCGCTCGCCGACACCTCCGGGGGCGAACGCCAGCGCCTGCTGCTGGCGCAAGCCTTGCTCGGCCGGCCGCCGCTGCTGCTCCTGGATGAACCGCTGATCAGCCTCGATCCGAATCATCAGCACGTTGTCGTCGATCTCGTGCGCCGCCTGCAGCAGGAACTCCACATCGCGGTGCTATTCACCGCCCATGAGTTGAACCCCCTGCTGGGCGCCCTGGACCGGGTTCTCTATCTGGGCAGCGGCCATGCGGCGTTGGGCACCGTGGAGGAAGTCATCACCGGCCCGGTCCTCTCGCGGCTCTATGGGGCCGATATCGAGGTGATACGCCTCGGCGGCCGGATTTTCGTGATGGCGGGCGAACACGATCTCGAACACGTAGAGCATCGGCACGATGTTCACCTATGATTTTATGATCAACGCGTTCGCCGCCAGCGGCATCGTCGCCGTGGTGGCGGGGATCGTCGGATTTTTCCTGGTGCTGCGGGGCCAGACCTTCGCGGGCCATGCGCTTTCCCATGTGGGCTTCGCCGGCGCCACCGGCGCGGTTCTGATCGGGGTACCCCCGCTCTGGGGGATGCTGGCCTTCACCGTCGGCGCCGGCCTGGGGATGGGCGCATTGGGTGAGCGCATCAGCGCCCGCGACGTGGCCGTGGGCGTGATCCTCTCGCTCTCGCTCGGCCTTGGCCTGCTGTTCCTGCATTTCTACACGGCCTACGCAACGCAAGTGACAGCGCTCCTGTTCGGCAACATCCTGGGCGTCGAAGGCCGCACGGCCTGGTATCTGTTCGGCCTGGGTGCGGTGAGCCTGGTGGCGCTCGCCTGCATCGCACGGCCCCTTCTGTTCGCAAGCCTGCAGCCCGAGTTGGCCGAGGCGAAGGGCGTCTCCCTGCCGCTGGTCTCGCTCCTGTTCCTGGCCATCGTCGCGCTGACGGTTGCCGAATGCGCCCAGATCGTCGGCATTCTTCTGGTTTTCACCCTGATGGTTGGCCCCGCCGCCGCGGCCGGACGCCTCACGACGCGGCTTGGGCTGGGGGTGGGCCTGGCCGCGGGGTTGGCACTCGCCGAGGCCTGGGCCGGAATCACCCTTGCCTATTACACGGATTGGCCGACCAGCTTCTGGATCACGGCCCTCAGCGGCACCGTCTATTTCGCCAGCCTCTTGCGCTAACCTGTTGAGCAAGCTGTGATTTGGCCCTGCAACATCTTTGCGGTAGGTTGAGGCATTTCTTTCTCTGAACGTTGGGAGCAGCGCCATGGCGCGCAGAGCCGAACAGCATAAGAGCGAACTGCTCGATAAGGCGTCAGCGCTGGCCGCCGCTCGCCTTGCCGGAGAGCGGGCTGCGGCCGCCGAGCATTTCGTGCGGTCGTTTTACGCCAATGTCTCGCCCGACGATCTGGTGGGCGAGACGGCGGAGAATCTCTACTGCGCCGCGCTCTCGCTGTGGAACCATGGCCAGAAGCGCCTGCCCAATACCGCCAAGGTCCGGGTCTTCACTCCGCGCGCCGACGAACATGGCTGGCGCAGTCCGCACACGGTGGTCGAGATCGTCAACGACGACATGCCCTTCCTGGTGGATTCGGTCACGGCGGAATTGAATCGCTGGGACCTGACCGTGCATCTTGTCATCCATCCCATTGTCCGACTCGCCCGCGACGCCGCCGGCCACATCACAGCCAAGGGCGAGCCGCGCGACGAATCCTTCATGCAGATCCGCATAAACGAACAGACTGGCGCCGACCGCCTGGAGGAGATCCGCCGCAACGTGGAACACGTGCTGGCCGATGTGCGCGCCGCCGTGCTCGATTGGAGGGCCATGCGCGCCAAGGTCGACCACGTGGTGAGCGAGCTGGACAACGCGCCGCCGCCGTTGCCGGCAGAGGAAGTGGAGGAGGCCCGCGCCTTTCTCGCCTGGCTGGCCGACGACTATTTCACCTTCCTGGGCTATCGCGAATACGATTTCCACGGTACCGACGAGCAGACGACGACATCCATCGTCGGCGGCAGCGGCCTGGGCATCCTGCGCGACGACGGCATTTCGGTCTTTGACGGTTTGCGCAATTCGGAACGCCTGCCCCCCGACGTGCGCTATTTCCTGCATCAATCGCGCCTGCTGATGGTGACCAAGGCCAACCGGCGCGCCACCGTCCATCGCCCGGTGCAGATGGATACGGTGGGCATCAAGCGCTTCGATGCCAATGGGCAGGTGGTGGGCGAGCGGTTGTTCGTCGGCTTGTTCACCTCCTCGGCCTACCACCGCAGCCCGCGCGACATACCCCTGCTGCGGCGCAAGGTGGAAGACTGCATCGCGCGGGCGGGCTTCGATTCGGCAAGCCACGACGGCAAGGCACTGATCCATATCCTGGACAGCTTCCCACGCGACGAGTTGTTCCAGATGTCGCCGGACGAGCTGTTCGAGACGGCGCTGGGCATACTGCATCTGCAGGAACGCCAGCGCATCGCCCTTTTCACCCGGCGCGACCCCTTCGAACGCTTCGTCTCCTGCCTCGTCTATCTGCCGCGCGACCGGCTGACCACGGAACTGAGAGTGCGCCTGCAGGACATCCTGGCGCGGGCCTATGGCGGCAAGATCGCCGCCTTCCATACCCAGGTGACCGACGCCAGCCTTGCCCGCCTCCATATCGTCATCGAGACAATGCCGGGTGCCATTCCCGAGGTCGACCAGGCCGATCTGGAATCCGAATTGGTCGAGGCCGGGCGATCCTGGACCGATCATCTGCAAGAGGCCCTGGTCGAGGCCTATGGCGAGGAACGCGGCCTGGTCAGATTCCGCCGCTACGCGGCTGCGTTTCCCTTGGGCTATCGCGAACGGTTCTCTGCGGAAGCCGCGGTCTTCGATATCGACCGCGCGGAGGAGGCGCTGACCCAAGGCCGGCTTGCGGTGAATCTCTACCGGCCGATCGAATCGCCCGCCAATGAATTGCGTCTCAAGCTCTACGCCGCGGGCGGCCAGCTCACCCTCTCGGAGGTGCTGCCGACGCTGGAGCATATGGGCCTGCGCGTGCTCTCGGAGATGCCCTTCCAACTGCAGCCCGCCGGCGTGGCGGAGAATGTCTGGCTGCATGATTTCCGCATGGAGACTGCCGACGGCGCGGAGATCGATATTTCCACGGTCAAGGACGTGTTCCACGAGGCCTATGGCCGCATCCTCGCCGGCGACATGGACGACGACGGTTTCAACAGGCTGGTGCTGCGCGCGCGCCTCGACTGGCGCAAGGTCAGCGTGCTGCGCGCCTATGCCAAATATCTGCGCCAGGCCGGCATCGCCTTCAGCCAGATCTATATGGAGGAGGCGCTGGCCCGCAACGCTGGCATCGCGCGCAAGATCTTCCAGCTTTTCCGTGCGCTGTTCGATCCCGATGGCCAGGCCAATGCAGCCGACATGGCCAAAACGATCGAGCAGGTGATCATAAAGGCCCTCGACAAGGTGACCAACTTGGACGAGGACCGCATCCTGCGCCGCTTCCTCAATCTGGTTCTCGCCACCCAGCGCACCAATTTCTTTCAAAAGGCCAAGGGCTACATTTCCTTCAAACTGGATTCCCTCGCCATCGAGGAACTGCCGCTGCCGCGGCCGCTTGTCGAAATCTGGGTGTACTCACCCAGAGTCGAGGCGGTGCATCTGCGTGGCGGGCGGGTGGCGCGCGGCGGTATCCGCTGGTCCGATCGGCGTGAGGATTTCCGCACCGAGGTCCTGGGGCTGATGAAGGCCCAGATGGTGAAGAACGCCGTCATCGTGCCGGTGGGCTCCAAGGGCGGGTTCGTCGTCAAGCGTCCGCCGGCCGGGGGATCGCGCGATGCCATGCTGGCCGAGGGCATCGAATGCTACAAGACCATGATGCGCGGCCTGCTCGACATCACCGACAATCTGGTGCTGGGCAAGGTCAAGCCACCGGCCGACGTTGTGCGGCGCGACGGGGACGATCCCTATCTCGTGGTCGCCGCCGACAAGGGCACGGCCACGTTTTCCGACATCGCCAATTCGGTTTCGGGCGAATACGGCTTCTGGCTGGGCGATGCCTTCGCCTCTGGCGGCTCGGCGGGATACGACCACAAGAAAATAGCGATCACCGCGCGCGGCGCCTGGGAATCGGTGAAGCGCCATTTCCGCGAACTGGGCGCGGATATTCAGAAGCAGCCCTTCACGGTGGTGGGCGTAGGCGACATGTCGGGCGATGTCTTCGGCAACGGCATGCTGCTCTCGCCCCAGATTCGCCTGCTCGCCGCCTTCAACCATATGCATATCTTCATCGATCCCGACCCCGATCCGGCGGTCTCGCTGGCCGAGCGACAGCGCCTGTTCGATCTGGCTCGCTCGGCCTGGTCGGACTACGACGCCAAACTTCTGTCGGCCGGCGGTGCGGTCTATGAACGGCGCGCCAAATCGATCCGGCTCTCGCCCGAAGCTCGCCGGCTTTTCGCCATCGACAAGGAAAGCATCCCGCCCAACGATCTGATCAAGATCCTGCTGCGGGCGGAGGTCGATCTGCTTTGGCTGGGTGGCATCGGGACATATGTGAAGGCCTTTGACGAAAGCCATGTGGAGGTCGGCGACCGGACCAACGACTCGCTGCGCGTCAACGGCCGCGATCTGCGCTGCAAGGTGGTGGGCGAAGGCGCCAATCTCGGCTTCACCCAGCGCGGCCGGGTCGAGGCGGCCATGGCGGGCCGTCGCATGAACAACGATGCCGTGGATAATTCCGCCGGCGTCGACTGCTCCGACCATGAGGTCAATATCAAGATCCCGCTGAATGAGTTGGTCAGCGCCGGCGACATGACGCTGAAGCAGCGCGACAAACTGCTCGTCGAGATGACTGACGAGGTCGCTGCCTTGGTCCTGCGCGACAACTATCTCCAGACCCAGGCGATCTCGGTCGCCGAGCAGCGCGGCTGGCATCGCATCGACCAGCAGGGCCGCTTCATGCACGCCCTGGAACGAGCCGGCAAGCTGGACCGGGCCATCGAGTTCCTGCCGGACGAGGAGACCATCAAGACTCGCCTTGCCCATCGCCAGGGCCTGACTCGGCCGGAACTGGCGGTGCTGCTGGCCTATTCCAAGATGACGCTCTACGATGAATTGCTGCCCTCGGACCTGCCGGACGATGCCCAGCTGGTGGACGATCTCGTCCACTATTTCCCGACGGCGCTCAACAAGGCATATCCCGACGCCATTCCGCGCCACCGCCTGCGGCGCGAGATCATCGCCACGGTAGTGACCAACAGCCTGGTCAACCGCGCCGGCTCCACTTTCGTGCATGTGATGAAGGAGAAGACCGGCATGCCGGCCTCCGACATCGCGCGCGCCTATGCCATCTGCCGCGGCGTCTTCGATCTGCGCGCGCTCTGGACCGATATCCAGGCCCTCGACAATCGCGTACCCGCCGCGCGCCAATACGAAATGCTGGATGCCACGGTCCACCTGGCGGAGGTCGGAACCCTCTGGTGCCTGCGCAACCTGACGCCACCCCTGGACATAGCCGCCAACATAGCGACGTTCTGGCCCGGGATCGCCGAGCTGCAGCAGGGCATCGATGCCCTGGTGACGGATGTCGCGCTCAACGCCACGGCTGAGCGTGCCGAACGATTGACCAAGCACGGCGTGCCATCCGAGCTTGCGCGGCGCGTGGCGCGCCTCGATCTGCTGGCCCCGGGCCTCGATATCGTGCGCCTGGCCAAGGCCACCGGCCGCCCCATAACGGAGGTGGGCAGCGTCTACTTTGCCGCCGGCCGGCGTTTCCACATCGACTGGCTGCGTTCGGCCTCCACCGGTGTCAACCTCGATTCGCATTGGGATCGCCTGGCGTTGGCCGCCATAGTGGAGGATCTTTACGGCCACCAACGCGATCTCGCGGCCAGCGTCCTGCAGCAGGCGAACGGCGCCGACATCGAGGCCTGGATTGGCGCTCACCCGCAGACGGTGCAGCGGGTCGAGACCCTCATCGCCGATCTTCGCCAGTTGGGCGGCCTCGACCTCGCCAAGCTCGCAGTGGCCAATCGGGAACTGCGCAGCCTTTCGGGCGGGTAGGCGGAAGGTCGAAAAGAAGTTCACCACAGAGACACAGAGAAGAAGATTCTCTTTATCCCCGACCATGCATGCCGTTGAAAGCGACTCGCCTAGGCCGTCATGCCCGCGATTGACCTTCGGCCGCCCCGAGCATGACGAAACAATCCGGCGCTATGCCGAACCTCGTTCTCTCTGTGCCTCTGTGTCTCTGTGGTTTTCTGGTTTCTAACTTGTTTTCGGCTAATGCCGAAAGTGGCGCATGCCGGTGAAGACCATGGCGAGGCCGGCTTCGTCGGCCGCCGCGATCACATCGTTATCGCGCAGCGATCCGCCGGGCTGGATGACCGCGGTGGCGCCGGCCTCTGCCGCGGCGATCAGCCCATCGGCGAAGGGGAAGAAGGCATCCGAGGCGACGACCGAGCCCAGGGCCCGGCTTTCCTTCTCGCCGGCGGCGAGCGCTGCCTCCTTGGCCTTCCAGGCGGCGATGCGGGAAGAATCGACGCGGCTCATCTGCCCGGCGCCAATGCCCACGGTGGCGAGCGCCTTGGCATAGACGATGGCATTGGATTTCACATGCTTGACCACGGCGAAGGCGAACAGCATGTCGGCGATCTCCACCTCGCTGGGCGCGCGCCTGCTCACCAGCTTTAGATCCGCGAGGCCGATGCGGCCGTTGTCCCGGCTCTGGGCCAGAAAACCGCCGGCGAGCGTCTTCAGCGAAAGACCGGCCGCCGCGGGATCGGGCAGGGACCCCGCCTCGAGCAGGCGAAGATTCTTCTTCGTCGCCAGCAGCTCGCGCGCGGCCGGTTCGATTCCGGGAGCGATCACCACTTCGGCGAAGAGCTCGGCGATGAGCGTGGCGGTGGCGGCATCGAGGCTGCGGTTGACCGCCACGATGCCCCCGAAGGCACTAACCGGATCGCAGGCCAGCGCCCGGCGATATGCCGCCGCCAGATCGCTGCCCAGCGCCACGCCGCAGGGATTGGCATGTTTGACGATGACGACCGCAGGCGCCTCGAACTCGGCCACGAGCTCAAACGCCGCGTCGGTATCGTTCAGGTTGTTGTAGCTGAGTTCCTTGCCTTGAAGCTGGCGTGCCGTGGCCACGCCGGGCCGGACTTCGCCGCCGACATAGAATGCTGCCTGCTGATGAGGATTCTCCCCATAGCGCAGGCGCTGCTTCAATTCGCCGGCCAGGATCAGACGCGGGGCCAACGGGGCCGCCCGGTTCATCCATCCCGCGATCGCCGCGTCATAGGCGGCGGTGCGGGCGAAGGCCGAGGCGGCAAGGCGGCGGCGGGTGGCGAGGCCCAGCGCACCCTCTTTCTGCGCCATCTCGGCCCGGATCGCCGGGTAATCGGCTGGCGACGTTGCCACCGCCACGAAGTCGAAATTCTTGGCCGCCGCGCGAATCATGGCCGGCCCGCCCACGTCGATGTTCTCGATGCTATGGGCCTCGACGGCGCCGGAGGCGACCGTCGCCTCGAAGGGATACAGATTGACCACCACCAGATCGATGAGGCCGATGCCATGGGCGGCCGCCGCCGACAGATGCTCCTCGGAATCGCGTCGGGCGAGGATGCCGCCATGGATCGCCGGGTGCAGGGTCTTCACCCGCCCATCCATGATCTCGGGAAAGCCGGTGTAAGCGGAGACTTCCGTCACCGCGATGCCGGCATCGGCGAGCGCCTTGGCCGAGCCGCCGGTGGAGATCAGCGCCACGCCCTGCTCGATGAGGAATCGGGCGAAGTCGATGAGGCCAGTCTTGTCGGAAACGGAGATGAGGGCGCGGCGAATGGCCAGATCGTTCATGGGGCGGATCCCTCGGGACGAAAATCGGGGACAAGCTCGCTGAGCGCGGCGCTCGCGCTCGCGAGATCGCCCGTTTTGCTCGCGGTGGCCAGGCGATCGAGCACGGTTGCAAGAATCACCCAGTCCGGCGCGCCGGCGTCGACGGCGAGCAGGCCCGGCACGCCGGCGGGGGTTGCCTTTTCCTTCGGGTGATGGAGTCTTTCGTGGATCTTCTCGCCGGGCCGACGCCCGGTGAAGACGATCTTGATGTCGATCTCCGGCCGCTTGCCGGCCAGGCGAATCATCTGGCGGGCGAGATCGAGGATGCGCACCGGCTCGCCCATGTCGAGCATGAGGACGCTGCCTGGCCGCGGCTGGCGGCGCGCGAGGGCGGCCGCCTGCAGCACCAGTTCCACGGCCTCGCGCGTGGTCATGAAATAGCGGGTCATTTCCCGATCGGTGACCGTGAGCGGCCCGCCGGCGGCGAGCTGCTGCTGGAACAGCGGAACCACCGAGCCGGTCGAACCCAGCACGTTGCCGAAGCGCACGGCCACGAACCGACAGCCGCGCCCGGCGGCATCGCTTGCGCGGTCGAGGGCCTGGCAGATCAGCTCGGCCGCCCGCTTGCCGGCGCCCATGACGCTGGAAGGGGCCACCGCCTTGTCGGTGGAGATCAGCAGCATCTGCGCCACGCCCGCCGCCAGACAAGCCTCCGCCACCTGCCGGCTGCCCTCTATATTGGTGCGCATGGCCTCTAGGGGATTGGTTTCGGCCAGCGGCACATGCTTCAGGGCCGCGGCGTGGAACACCAGCTCCGGGCGTTCCTCGGCGAAGACCCTATCCAGGCGCCCGCGGTCGCGCACGTCCCCCAGCAGCGCACGGCGCGAAAGATCGGGTGCCAATGCGGCGACCTCGCGGTCGATCTGATAGAGCAGGAATTCAGAGTGATCGAAGAGCACCAGATGGGTGGGGGCAAATCCGGCGATCTGGCGGGCGAGTTCGCCGCCGATCGACCCGCCCGCGCCGGTCACCAGCACGCGCCGGCCGGCGATGAGTTCGGCCATGGGCTTGGGGCTCAGCACCTGGCGCGGCCGGCCCAGCAGATCCTCCACTGCCACCGGCAGCAGCGCGCCCGGAGCATTGCCCTCGGGATAGCCGGTCTCGGCGTGATGGAGATCGGTCAACCGCGGCAAGCGGGCGAGCGTCATGCCCTTGGCCTCGGCGACACCCACCAGCCGGCGCAAACCCTCGCGATCCAGGCCGTCGTCGGTCAGGACGAAGCGCTGGGGCGGACGGCCCTCGGCGGTCAGGCGTTCCACGGCGGCGCTTGCGCTGTCGACAGCCGCCAGCACCGGCACGCCATGGATGTGCCGGCCGAGCCGGCCGCCGGCGCGGCTGCCCGCGTGATCGAGAATGCCCAGCACCGCAAAGGGCGCGTTGGCGGACCGGCGCATTTCGCGAATGAAGCCCTCCGCCGCGTCGTCGGATCCCACCAGCAGGATCGGCACCGCCAGCGGGCTGGCGGGCTCCAGAATGTGGCGAAGATTACCGTCATGGAGCAAGCGAAAGCCGAAGCGCGGCGCCCCCAACAGGAAGATCAGCACGAACCAGTTGATCAGCAGAGTCGAGCGAGGATAGCCATCGAGCCGGGTGGTGAGGAACAGGATGGCCAGGAAGACCAGCACCGTCATGCTGACGGCACGCGCAATGGCCAGAAGATCGGGCAGCGAGGCGTAACGCCAGACGCCGCGATGGAGTCCGGCGAGGAAGAAGACCACTGCCGCCACGGCGATGAACAGCAGGAAGCCGAAGCGTAGGAACGGCTGGTCGAAGGGCAGAATGCCGATGCGCAGCCACAAGGACAGGGGGAACGAGATCGCGGCCATCGCCAGATCGTGAAGCTGGGCGAGGCTGAAGGGGAACGTAAGGCGGGCGCGCAAGGTCATAAGGGCGCGCCGACCATAGCAAGCGCCTCCCGCGGGCTCAATTGCGCTCGGCCGCAGGGGAATTGAGCAAGCGGCGGGCGAGCACGAGGACGGTGAGCGCGGCACCCGCCAGCGACACCGGGCGCTCCCCCATCTCGGCGCCCAGCGCAAAGGCGATCAAGGCCAGATTGGCGATGAGAATCGATCCGGCGACCTGGCCATGATTGCGGCCCCGGCGCACGGCCTGCTGATAGATGTGCTGGGCATGGGCCGCCATGATGTTCTCGCGCGCCAGCGTGCGCCGCAGGAGAGTCCAACTCGCATCCGCCAGGAAATAAAGCGGCAGGATGAGGGCGGCTGCCCAGGCCCCTTGGGCCGCCGTGCGCAGCAGCAGAAAGCCGATGAGAAATCCCAGCGCCTGCGAGCCCACGTCGCCCAGAAACAGCTTGGCGGGATGCCAGTTCCAGTAAAGAAACCCCAGGGCCGCGCCGGCGAGAGCGACCGATAGAGCGGCCAGATCGTCGAAGCCGGCGAACCACAGGCCGATCACGGCAAGTCCAAGGGCGATCGAGATCGCTTCCACGCCGGCGATGCCGTCGATGCCATCCATGAAATTGAACAGATTGACGAACCAGAGCCAGGCGATGCCCGCGAGCGCTAGGTCGATGGGCAGCGGCAGAAGCCCCTGGGTCACAGGACCAAGCTGCCAAAGGCCAAGCCCCACGGCCAGGCCTTGGGCGATGAGCCGCGGCCAGGGGCTCAGCCCCTTCAAATCGTCCCACCAGCCCACGGCACCGAGGGCGGCGGCGGCGGCCAGCAGGGGCCAGAGCGCGGGCTGGATGAAGGCCCAGGCCGGCAATACCACGGTCAGGATTGCAAGACCGCCGCCGCGCGGGACGGGCGTGGTGTGGGCGCTGCGCTCATTGGGCCGATCCAGAATCTGGCGGCTCACCAGCCAACGGCGCAGGAGCCCGGTCAGGGCCAGGCTCGCGGCCAGGCAGACGCCGAAAATCAGGGCGAGGTGCAGCGACAGCGGATCGGCGATCATCCTGGGCTTATAGCCCATCTGCCATCGCCGACCCCAGCGTGAACAACGGCGCCAGCCGGGAACGTTGACATTGCCCGCCGCCTGGGGGAAAGGAAGACCTCCAGCCACAGCGCCCAACCGCCCCCATGCCCGACATTTTACCTTTGGCCGAGAGCGATCGGATCGCCGTCATCGGCCTGGGCTATGTCGGGCTCCCGCTGGCCGTGGCGCTGGCCAAAAATGCCGGGGGCCGCGTGACCGGTTTCGATATCGATCCCGGGCGCATCGCCGCCTTGCGCCGGGGTCACGATCGAACCGGCGAAGTGCGGGCGGCAGACCTGCCGGCGCTGGGCGGGCTCACCATCAGCGCCGATCCAAATGTGCTCGATGATCAGGGCGTTTACATTGTCACGGTGCCAACGCCGGTGGACGCTGACAACAAACCCGATCTCTCGCCCTTGCTCGGCGCCTGCCAATCCGTGGGTCGTGCTCTCGCCTCGCGCGCGGCCGGCAGCGGGGCGCCCATCGTCGTCTTCGAGAGCACGGTCTATCCCGGCGTGACCGAAGACATCTGCGGGCCCGCCATCGAACGCGCCTCGGGCAAGGCCGCCAGCCGCGATTTCTTCCTGGGCTATTCGCCCGAACGCATCAATCCGGGCGACAACCGCCACCGCCTGGAAAACATCGTCAAGGTGGTCTCAGGATCCACGCCGGCCGTCACCGAACGACTGGCCGATCTCTACGCGCGGGTCACCGGCGCCGGCATTCATCGCGCCCCCGACATCCGCACGGCGGAGGCCGCCAAGGTGATCGAGAACGCGCAACGCGACATCAACATCGCCTTCATCAACGAGGTGGCCATGATATTCGGCGACCTCGGCCTTTCGGTTTACGACGTGCTCGATGCGGCGCGCAGCAAATGGAACTTCATCGATTTCCGCCCCGGCCTGGTGGGCGGCCATTGCATCGGCGTCGACCCCTTCTATCTCGCCCATTGCGCCCAGCAGCTGGGCCATGAGGCGGAGGTCATCCTGGCGGGCCGGCGCATCAACGACGGCATGGGCGGCTATATCGCCAGGCGCATCGCCGATGCCGCAGCGGCGGCGGGTTTGGGCGCGCGGCCGCGCAGCCTCGTTCTCGGCCTCACCTTCAAGGAAAACCTGCCGGATCTGCGCAATTCCAAGGTGGTCGATCTGATCCGGGGATTGCAAGCGCGCGGCCATGACGTCGCCGTCCATGACCCTCGCGCCGACACCGCCGAAGCCAAGACCGCCTACGATATCGCGCTTCTAGGCGATCTGTTTGCCGTTCCGGACGGCGGCTACGACTGCCTGATCGGCGCCGTTGCCCATGAGCAGTATCGTGAGTTCACGGAAGCCGATCTGGCGCGCCTGGTGAAACCTGGCGGCCTCATCGCCGACATCAAGGCTATATGGCGCGGGCGCCGGCTGCCGGAAGGCCGCCAATACTGGCAGTTGTAGGGAAGTAGATTCACCACAGAGACGCAGAGGCACAGAGAAGAAATTTTCTTTGCCCTTGGCTGGCAGACCGGCCGCCGCGGGCATGACCAACAAGACCGGGTCGAGCGATGTGCTCGATCTCCCTGCGTCTGTGTGGTGAATGTTTGCGTGGCGAAGATCGAAAGGTAAGAATGCCTGGGCGCGGCCTTCGGCGCGCCAAGCATGTTTCACTGGCCGACCTTTCCTCGGCCCGATCTTGATCTGGCCGCCGTGAGCTTGTTTACTGTCGCATTCGCAAGAAATACGCAAACCCCAAGAGTAATTGAAACATCTATTAACGACATAACCGGGTTGTTCAAGTATTTATATAAGAGTATACTTTGTATAAGTGCGCTTGGAAGAAAGTAAATAAACGTAATGAGTGCGACCAGCGAACGCCTTAGGTCGGCGTCAGTACAATTCAGGGTAAATTTCAAAATTGCGGCTAGTTTCGAAAAATTCATCTTCAATACCCCGTGTCTCTGCGATTAAATTTTTGCTACTTCTTCCTGCTCTCCCGCGTCAGCGCCCATTTGACTTCGGCGCCGGCGCCCCTGATTTCGCAATTCAGCACCACCTGCTGAGTCCGCCGCATTTCGCCGGGCCGGCCGAGATAGATGCTCTCGGCCAGGCTCACCTCGGCGCCGCTGCTGCGTAGCCGAAATCCCGCACCGCCGGGCAGGCGCAGCAGCACAGCCTGACCGTCCTGGGCGAGGCTCGCCACGGCCTGGGGATGGAGATGGAAGCGGACGGCGGCGTGGCTGCCGCCCTTGCCTTCCAGCCGGTCGTGGCCTCGCAGATCGATGCCGTCGGCGGAAAGGAAAAGGCGGCGATGATGGGTGAGAGCGAAGTTGTGCTGATAGCCGTCGTGGCTCATGTCGAGCCAGCTGTTGCCCTCGGCCTCCTCGCGGCGGCAAGCGACGATCGCGGGCCGGCGAATCAGCCCGCTGCCGTCGGGCATCAGCATGCTGGAGTTGGTATCGTCGACGGCGAGGGTGGAGTGGGCTGCGGTGGCGCGCTGGGCCATGCGCCAGTCGCCGCCGGCGCTCTGCGCCCCGCAATTGACGATCAGCCGCTCGTTGCCATGGGAGAATTCGAAGCCGAGGGTCCCGGCATGGGCGTGGGCGTCGTAGCCGGGCGATGCCGGCACGCCCGCATCGACCAGCAACAGGGCTTGGTCCGCGGTCAGACGCTGGAACCCGCTTTGCGGCGCGCTGCTGAGCGCGCGGGCTTTCGCATTGGCGCGCAGCAAGGTCAGGTCGACGGATCCTGCCATGCCCTCATCGCTGTCGTTGAAGAGCGCGAGGCCGCCGTCGGCCGATTGGAACATGCGCAGCACCGGCGCCATATGGTCGATAGCAAGCGAAAGATCGCCGGGCGGCTCATATCCCCCGACATGGAGTGCCGCGCGGATATCCACCAGATCGCGCAGTGCTGCGAGCTGAACGGCAGGGCTTCGCTCCACATGGCCGCCGTCGGCCAGCAACTGACCCGGCAATGTCAGACTCAATTGCTTCATCCCGGCGGCGAGCAGTCTGGTCCGGTCGGTCAGCCCCAGCCCGGCGTAGATCAATCCCTTGATCGCCGCCAGCAGGGGCTGGCCGCAAAGCCCCGCCGGCAGCACGCGGGCCAGGTGACGTGCCTGCCTGCTGGCCGAGACGAACATCCGGTTGCGGCTTTCCACCTTGCCGCTGACCTCCAACAGCCCCGGCTCAGCCAGCCAATGGGAAAGCCGCTGTCCGATGACATCCGGGCGCCAGGCGATGCGCTCCCACGCGTCGTTCTCGGCGATCCACCGTTCCACAATGGCCCGCGCGATGGGCGCCGCTCCGGCACCCAGCGCCATCAGGTCGGGCAGCCAGGTGAAGCTGTTGAAGGCGATCCGCCAGCCTTCCTCGGATCCGACGGGCCCGCCGAGGGGGGCGGGTTCGCGGATCGATTGTCCCGCCAGGCGGAAGAGGCCCTGGGCGATCTCGCGCCCGCGGGCCGCATCGCCCGGCCAGGAATCGGCGCTCACGGGTTGGATCGCGCCATCGCCCCGGCCGCCCAGGCTGCGTCCGTAGAGGCCGCTGGCGAAAATCGGCTCGGCCGCGCGCTGGAACAGACGGCCGCGCAAGACCCCAGGCGGCAGGTGCAACTGGCGGTTGACGCGCCGCAGCCGGGCGCCCGACATCAGGGAACCGGGCGCAGGCGGCGGATGTTCCCGGCGTAGTCGGCCGGCCCGCCGGCGAAGCTGGCCGTGCCGGCGACCAGCACGTCGGCGCCCGCAGCCGTGGCCAGTTTCGCCGTCTCGGCATTGATGCCGCCGTCGACCTCGAGATCGATGATGCGCCCGCCCTCATCGATACGCCGGCGGAGTCTGGCGATCTTGTCCAATTGGAAGTCGATGAATTTCTGCCCGCCAAATCCGGGATTGACGCTCATCACCAGCACCAGATCGATCTCGCCCCAGAGATAATCCAGCGCGTCGATAGGGGTGGCGGGGTTGAGGGCCACACCCGCCTTCTTGCCCAGGGATTTGATCAGCTGGACGGTGCGGTGAAGATGCGGTCCCGCTTGGGGGTGTACCGTCAGGATATCGGCCCCGGCCTCAGCGAAATCATGGATGAAGGGATCGACCGGCGAAATCATCAGATGCACGTCGAAGGGCAGCTTGCTGTGTGGGCGCAGCGCCTTCACGACGACAGGGCCGACGGTGAGATTGGGCACAAAATGCCCATCCATCACGTCGACATGGATGTAGTCGGCGCCGGCGGCGTCGATGGCGCGTACCTCCTCGCCGAGCCGGGCGAAGTCGGCCGACAAGATCGAGGGCGCGATTCGGACTGGCTGGCGCATGACCCCTACCTAACAGTTGGCGTTCGATTTGAGAAGTCCGGCGCGGCTCACCGGCGTTTCAGGCGAGCGGCATAGAACCCGTCCATGCCGCCCTTTTCACCCAGATGAAAGGGCAGGCTGCGCAGATCGCCTTCGGGGTTCAGGATGTCGGCGAGCCCGCCCACCTCCTCGAGCGCGATGGGCAAACGCTCCACCGGCGCGCCCGCGGCCAGCAGGGACTCGATTCGCTCGATCCCCTCTTCGGGCTGCAGCGAGCAGGTGGCATAGACGATCAACCCGCCGGGCCTGGTCATGGCGATGGCATTGGCCAGCAGGCGATCCTGGAGCGCCGTCAGCTTGGGAATATCCGCCGGACGTTTCAGCCAGGGCAGATCGGGATGGCGCCGGATGGTGCCGGTGGCAGAACAAGGCGCATCCAGCAGCACCGCCTCGGCAGGTTCTTCCGGTCGCCAGGTGGCCGCATCGGCGGTGACCACCGTCGCCTCGAAACCTAGGCGGCGAAGATTGTCGCCGAGGCGGGTCAGGCGCGGGGCCGAGCGATCGACGGCGGTCACCCGGCTGCCGCGTGCCAGAAGCTCGGCGGTCTTGCCGCCTGGTGCTGCGCAAAGATCGATGGCCTGGCGCGGCCGGCCGAGCAGGCGCGCCGGCAAGGATGCTGCTGCATCCTGCACCCACCAGGCGCCTTCCTCATAGCCGGGCAGGGATTCGACGGGCCCGGCGCCGCGGGGAAGGCGCAGGCTGCCCGTCGGCAAGATCTCTCCGCCCAGGCGCTGGGCCCATGATTCGGGATCGCTTTTCACCGAAAGATCCAGCGGCGCTTCGTTCAGATGGGATGCTGCGATGGCCCGCGCCTTGGGCTCGCCATAGGCATCGACCCAGCTTCCGGCGAGCCAGGCGGGCAGATTTCGCCAAGGGTCGGTGACGGGGCGCTCCCGGCCCAGCCGGCGCAGCACCGCATTGACCAGGCCCTTGTAGCCGGCCAAGGCGCCCAGCCCGCCGACGAGCTCGACCGTCTCGCCGACCGCGGCATGGGCCGGCGTGCCGAGGAAAAGAAGCTGGCAGGCACCCAGCCGCAGCGCATCGGATACTGCCCGGGCCTTGGGCGGCAACCGCTCGGTCACGAACAGGTCGAGGGCCTGGTTGATCTCGCCCAGCCGGCGCAGCGTGGTCGAGGTCAGCAGCCGGGCGAAGGCTCGATCTCGCGGCTCGAGCTCGGGCCAATGGATGTTCCTCTCCATGGCCTCGTCCAGGCTGCGCTGGCGAACCAGCACCTCCTGCAGCAGATCGAGGGCCACGGCGCGGGAGTTGGGCTTCATGACAGGCTTATGCCCGTCGGGCCCGCGTCAGGCAACGCGAAGTCGTAACGAAGCTATCTAGGCGGCCTGGAAGAGTTCGATCACGTTGCCCGAAGGATCCTCGCACAGGATCTGCTGGCCCCCGGGACCCGTCACGATCTCGTTGCGGAAGGCCACGCCTTGGGCGCGCAGCGCCTTGACCAGGGCCGCCAGATCGGCGACCGGCAGCACGAAACGGTTCCAGCCGCCCGGTTGGGGTTTGCGGCCGTCGGGCATGGGCCGCGCCGCGGAGGCCTGGGGGCCCGCCAGCCACAAGGTCAGATCGCCGTGACGGAGAATCGCCATGGCCGGCCCGAACTGCTGGCTGAGTTCGAAACCGAGACGGCCCGTATAGAAGGTGACCGACTCATCCATGTTATTGACGAAATATCGGATCGACGCCATGGCACCACCCTTGGCCGAATTCCTAGCGCCTGATCGTCTCAAGCCGGTTTGGCTTGAGACGTGAATCAGTCGCTACTCTTCAGTCGCTACTCTATAGAACTAGAGCAAGATTCACGGATCAGATTGATTCAATCTGATCCGATCTTGCTCTGGGGCGCCAGGATACCCTAGCCCCAGGGCCCGTGTCGCGGCGCGCTCTCGCCTGCTTCGGCCGCCATGGCTTCCAGCCGGCGGATGCGCTCGGCGATGGGCGGATGGGTGGTGAACAGCCCGCTCATGGCCCCGCCATGCAGCGGATTGACGATGAAGAGCTGGGCCGAGGCCGGGTGGCCGTCGGCGGTTGGATTTTCGATGGCACGCGCGCCCTCTTCCAGTTTTCCCAGCGCGCTGGCAAGCCAAAGCGGATGGCCGGAGATGAGGGAGCCTTGGCGGTCGGCCTCATATTCGCGCGTCCGGCTGATGGCGAGCTGGACCAAGGTGGCGGCCAAGGGCGCGAACAGCATGATCAGCAAGGCCCCGATGGGGCCCAGCGGATTGTCCCGGCGGTTGCCCGAGGCGCCGAAGAAAAAGGCGAACTGGGCCAGCATGCCGATGGCCCCGGCGATAACGGCCGTCATGGTCATGGTGAGACTGTCGCGGTTGCGCACATGGGCCAGCTCATGGCTCAGCACGCCGGCCACTTCCTCCGGCGACAGGAGCTTCAGCAGCCCCGTGTTCACCGCCACCGCCGCATGCTGGGGGTTGCGCCCGGTGGCAAACGCGTTGGGCTGGTCGTTGTCGATGATATAGACCTTGGGCATAGGCAGGCCCGCGCGCTGGGTCAGCTCGCGGATCGTGGCGTAAAGCTGGGGCGCCGCCCCCTCGTCCACCGGCTGGGCGCCGTACATGGCCAATACCATCCGGTCGGCGTTCCAATAGGCGAACAGGTTCATCGCCAGCGCGATGCCGAAGGCGACGAGCATGCCCTGCTGGCCGCCGATGATGGCGCCCACGGCAATGAACAGACCGGTGAGCGCGGCCAGAAGAAGAGAGGTGCGAACGAAAGCCATGGCGCTAAGGTAAGCGAAGCGCGAGGCGCTTCAAGACTTGTCGCGGGGCCCGCCTACTGCAATATGGCCATCATGAGCGAAGAGAAGAAGCCGGCCGCCGCCGACAAGAAATCGCCCGCGCCCGCAAAGGCGGGGCCTGAACGCCCCAAGGAGATCGGCGGTCCCAAGGGCCCCGAGCCCACGCGCTACGGCGATTGGGAATCCAACGGCCGCTGCAGCGATTTTTGAGCAGCGACGCCGGTTGGATCGGAGTTTTTGCCACATCATGCTTGGGGCGGCCGAAGGCCGAGCCCGAGCATCCATGGCTTTTTCTGTCGGTCGAAAGACGTGGATACCCGCGCTATGGCGCGGGCATGACGACATCGCGGCTGGATGACCGGCGCCCTACTTCCTATTCATCCGGTTGTCGATGAGGTCCTGCACCACCGCCGGATCGGCGAGAGTCGAGATGTCGCCGAGATTGCTGTACTCGTTCTCCGCGATCTTGCGCAGGATGCGGCGCATGATCTTGCCCGAGCGGGTCTTGGGCAATCCCGGCGCCCATTGGATGAGGTCGGGCTGCGCTATGGGGCCGATCTCCTTGCGCACCCAGACGGCCAACTCCTTGCGCAACTCCTCGCTAGGCGGCACGCCGGTCTTCAGCGTGACATAGGCATAGATTCCCTGGCCCTTGATGTCGTGGGGGTAGCCCACGACGGCTGCCTCGGCCACTTTGTGATTGGCGACCAGCGCGCTTTCCACTTCCGCCGTGCCCATGCGATGGCCGGAGACGTTGATCACGTCGTCGACGCGCCCCGTGATCCAGTAGTAGTCATCCTTGTCGCGCCGGCAGCCGTCGCCGGTGAAATACTTGCCGGGATATGTCGAGAAATAGGTTTCGGCAAAGCGCTTGTGATCGCCGTAGAGGGTCCGCATCTGGCCCGGCCAGGAATCGGCGATGCAGAGATTGCCTTCGGTCTCCCCTTCCAGCTCCCGGCCATTGCTATCGACGATCACCGGCTTGATGCCGGGTAGCGGTCGCGTGGCCGAGCCGGGCTTGAGCGGCGTGGCCCCGGGCAAAGGCGAGATCAGGATTCCCCCCGTCTCGGTCTGCCACCAGGTATCGACGATGGGCGCGCGGCCCTCGCCCACCACATTGTAATACCAGAGCCAGGCTTCCGGATTGATCGGCTCGCCCACCGTGCCCAGCAGGCGCAGGGACTTGCGGCTGGTGCGCTTGACCGGCTCCTCCCCCTCGCGCATCAGGGCGCGGATGGCGGTGGGCGCGGTATAGAAGATGTTGATCTTGTGCTTGTCCACCACCTGCCAGAAGCGCGAGGAATCTGGATAGTTCGGCACGCCCTCGAACATCAAGGTGGTGGCGCCGTTGGCCAGCGGTCCATAGACGATGTAGCTATGCCCCGTCACCCAGCCCACATCGGCGGTGCACCAGAAGATATCCCCGTCGTGATAATCGAAGACGTATTGATGAGTGTATGACGCATAGACCAGATAACCGCCGCTGGTGTGCAGCACGCCCTTGGGCTTTCCCGTCGAGCCCGAGGTGTAGAGGATGAACAGGGGATCCTCAGCGTTCATCTCCTCCGGCGGGCAATCGTCGGAAACCGTCGTCATGGCTTCGTGGTACCAGACGTCGCGGCCGGTAACCCAGGGAATCTCGCCACCCGTGCGCCGCACGACGATGCAAGTCTTGACCGAGGGGCAGCGAAGCAGAGCCTCGTCGACGTTGCGCTTCAGCGGGATCTTGCGGCCCCCGCGCAGGCCCTCGTCGGCAGTGATGACGCAGTTCGAATCGCAATCCTGGATGCGACCCACCAGGCTCTCGGCAGAGAAGCCGCCGAAGACCACGCTGTGGATCGCCCCGATGCGCGCGCAGGCCAGCATGGCGAAGGCGGCCTCGGGAATCATGGGCATGTAGATGGTGACGCGGTCGCCCTTCTTGATGCCGCGCGACTTCAGCACATTGGCGAGACGGCAGACCGCCTCATAAGCCTCGCCGTAGGTGATGTGCCTCTGCTCGCTTGGGCTGTCGCCTTCCCAGATGATGGCGGTGTCGTCGGCGCTGGTGGCGAGATGGCGATCCAGGCAATTGGCCGCGACGTTCAGCGTGCCGTCGTGATACCAGCGGATATGAACCTTGCCGGTGTAGTCGACGTCCTTGACCTTGGTATAGGGCTTGATCCAGTGCAGGCGCTTGCCCTGCTCGCCCCAGAATTTCGCCGGGTCGGCCAGGGAGGCCTCGTAAAGCTCGAAATACTTTGCCTCGTCGATCCAGGCATTGCGGGCAAGGGCGGCGGGAACCGGAAAAACATTGGTCTCTGACATGCGATGAAGTGGCCTCCCAGCCGGAATCTTTTCTTTGCGGATTACGGCAGAAAGGGGAGGGCGAATCAAGCCGCGCGCCGTCTGCCTCCGCCAGGCCTGCGCTTGTCGCGGGCATTCACCTCTTCCTGCGGTCGGAAGAGGAAGTCGTGAATCGGGACTCTTTCCTATTCGAGAAGATGCAGCACGCCCCCGATCAGCGCGATTCGGACCGGCATCAGCCGATCGCCCGCACAGGGGCCGGCGATGCAATGGCCGTCGCCAATGCGAAAAACCGCGCCATGGGTCGCGCAGACGATATGCTGGCGGGTGAGATCGAGGAACTGATCTTCTATCCAATCGAGCGGCCCGCCCGTATGGGGGCAGGAATTGACGTAGCCCGCGATGTGCGCGCCGCGCCGGATGACGAAGATCGACCGGTCCTCCAGCTCGAATCCCTTGCTGCCCGGATCGGCAATGTCATCGAGGCGGCAGAGGGGCTGTCCTTTGTCGGGCTCGGTCATCAGGGCCTCGGGCTGAGGCATGGGGTTCAGCCCTTCCTCTGGCCCATGGTGCAGATCAATTTCCATTCGGCGGCGCTCACCGGCACGACCGAAAGCCGCCCCTGGCGCACCAGGGCGAATCCGGCGAGCCGCGGCTCAGCCTTGATCTCGGCGAGACTGACCGGCTTCTTCATCGCCATGACCGGCGCCAGATCCACCATGCCGAAACGGCCCGCCTTGTCGGAAGGGTCGGGGTAGTATTCGCGCATCACCTCGGCGATGCCGACGATCGCGGGCCCAGCGCCCGAATGATAGAAAAAGGCGCGATCGCCCTTCCTCATCGCCTTCAGATTGTTGGAGGCCTGGAAATTGCGCACGCCGCTCCAGTCGGTGCGCTTGTCGGCGAGGAGATCGTCCCAGGAATAGACCGAGGGTTCGGATTTCACCAGCCAGTGGTTCATGATGCGATCTCCCGAGTCAGGCTTGAGGGATGACCTTGCGCCAGGGCGATACCCGCACGCTGGCGAAGAGTCCGGCCTTGCCATAGGGGTCGCCCGCGAGGAAGCGATCGACGGCGGCGCGGTCGGGAAGATCCATGACCAGCAGGCTGCCGATCATGCCGGTGCCGGCATCGTCCAGCAGGGGTCCTGCGGCGAAGACCGCATTGCCGAAGGTCTTCAGATAGTCGAGATGGGCGCTGCGGTTGTCGGCACGGATCTGGCTATGGCCCGATTTGTCGAGGCAATAAAGGACGTAATGCATGGCTCTCCTCGTGGAAGATCGGAGCGTATCTTGCTGTCTCTTCAGGCGCCAGAGGCGTAGAAATATTAACCACCGAGGCACAGAGGCACAGAGAAGAAACGGCCGTTCATGCAGCTACCCTCATTCCCCCGCCCCCTTGATGGGGGCGGGTTGGGGTGGGGGTGATGGGCGATATCGATTCCGCATCGATCACTGTCCGATCATCATGAGAAATCGCGCCTTTGTTTCTGCCCCCCACCCTAACCCGCCCCCACACTGGGGGGCGGGGATTTGTAAGGCGATGACTTGATGCCTCGACTTTCTCACGCCCGCGCGCCGGGCTTGGCCGTCGGATCCAGCGGCCAGCGCGGGCGCGGTGCGAAATCGAGGCCGTCCGTGAGGCCGCGCTGCAGGCGTTCGATCCCAGCCCAGGCGATCATGGCCGCGTTGTCGGTGCAGAGTTTGACCGGCGGCGCCACGAGCCTCAGACCGCCCAACGCCGCGACGTCTTGAATGCGCTGCCGCAAGGGCCCGTTGGCCGCCACGCCGCCGGCCACCACCAATGCCTTCACGGGCGCGAGCGATTTTGCCATCACGATGGCATTGGCCGTGCGGTCGGCGAGGCAATCGATGACCGCGGCCTGGAAACTCGCCGCCAGATCGGCGGTGTCGTCGGGCCCTGCCTCGGCGAGCCGATGGCGCAGCGCCGTCTTCAGCCCCGAGAAGGAAAAATCGCAGCCCGGCCGTCCCAGCATTGGCCGCGGCAGCGCAATGCGCGATGGCTCGCCCGCCGCTGCCGCGCGCTCCAGCGCCGGCCCGCCCGGATAGCCGAGGCCCAGCAGCTTGGCCGCCTTGTCGAAGGCCTCGCCGGCCGCATCGTCGATGGTCGTGCCCAGGCGTCGGTAGCGCCCCAGATCCTCCACCAGCAGCAATTGGCAATGCCCGCCGGAGACCAGCAGCAGCAGATAGGGGAATTCGATGCCATGGGTGAGCCGCGCGGTCAGCGCATGGCCCTCCAGATGATTGACCGCGATGAAGGGCAGATGGCGAACGGCGGCAATCGCCTTCGCCATCATCACCCCCACCATGACGCCGCCGATCAGGCCCGGGCCGCCGGTGGCGGCAACTCCGGTGAGATCGCCGAAGCCGATCTTGGCCTCGCTCATCGTGCGCTCGATCAGGCGGTCGAGATGTTCCAGATGGCTGCGCGCCGCGATCTCCGGCACCACGCCGCCATAGGGGCGATGCTCGTCGAGCTGCGAAAGAATCGTCTCGCCCAGAATCCGCCGCTCGGCGTCGACCAGCGCCGCCGCTGTTTCATCGCAACTCGTCTCCAGGCCCAGAACGATCATGGCGGCGGACATTAGGGCAATTCGTCGCAGGGTCAAACGCGACGGTCGTGTGCTTCACCCCCACCCCAACCCGGCCCCATCGAGAAGGCGGGGGAAGGAAACAACCGCTCTCCTGTAATCCCCGCCCCCCTTGTGTGGGGGCGGGTTAGCATCTGTGTTTTGAGTCAAGCATGTTTTGGGTGCTGAGGTAGCCAGTTTCGGCCTTCGGTGATGAGGGTATTGGCGAGCACAGCGAGCTTTCGGGCGACGGCGATGATGGCAAGCTTTGGCGG
>WNFP01000516.1_pt1 | contig 36713 bp, 32 predicted proteins | sample 5400201 | NCBI WGS metagenome assembly WNFP01 (sample SAMN13153355, study PRJNA577476) | soil metagenome | isolation source: 115 cm saprolite under Madrone tree | place: USA:California | collected 2016-06-14 | reverse complement strand
CGTGACGATATGGGAGGCCGTCGACAGTCCGCGGTCCAGGAACGCCCGCGCAATCGGCGCTTCGATGTTCACATCCTGCCAGTGCACCATGCCCGTGAGCACCCCGGCGACCGAGATGTAGAGAACCGTGCAGATCAACAGGGAAACGATGATCCCGATAGGCAAGTCCCGCTGCGGATTCTTCGCTTCCTGCGCGGTCGTGGAAACCGCATCAAAACCGATGTAGGCAAAAAAAACATACGCCGCTCCCGCGCCAACTCCGGCAAATCCCATGGGCGCGAACGTGGACCAGTCATGGCCCCAGTTGGAAAAATCGACGTAGCGGATTCCCAGGCCGATGACGAATAGAACCACGGAGACTTTGATTGCCACGATGGTGGAATTGAAGCGCGCGCTCTCCTTGATGCCAATGACCAGGACCGCCGTGATGATAAGAGCGATCAAAAATGCAGGCAGATTGAAGCCGATTTCCGAGCCAAATATCGTCGGCGCATTGAGCAACGCGTGCGATTGCTGCACCAATTCCGGCGACTGCGCCTTAACGATGGCATCGACCTTGTCGAGAAAGGCCTGAGTTCCCGGCCGGAGCATGGCATCCGAGGCCTGCGCCATCTGCCGTGCAACCATCTTCGTAGCGGTGCTTAATCCCGTCCAATGGTCATAGGCAAGCCACAATGGCATTTTGATGTGGAAAATATTCAACAGCTCGATGAAGTGGTTCGACCAGCCCGATGAAACCGTGCTTGCGCCCATGGCGTACTCGAGCGTGAGGTCCCAGCCGATGATCCAGGCGAATAATTCGCCGAGGGTGGCGTACGCATAGGTGTAAGCGCTGCCAGCCAGCGGAATCATGGCTGCAAACTCCGCGTAGCAGAGCGCCGCAAACGCGCAGCCCAGTCCGGAGAGCACAAACGAGAGCATCAAGCCCGGCCCGGCATAGTGCGCGCCCAGTCCGGAAAACACAAATATGCCCGCACCGATGACCGCCCCCACGCCCAGTGCCGTCAGTTGAAAGGGACCGAGTGTGCGTTTCAGGCTGTGCCCGCCGACCTCCTGCGCTTCCGCGAGCAGCATGCTCATCGGTTTTCTTGCAAACAAGGGGTTGCCCATGCAACTCCTCCTTTGGGGGTCGGCCCCGAATTCTCAGCTAGTGACCAATTTGGCTTAAGGCATTGTAGGGGCGCAGGGTGCTGCTCCCCTACAAGAAAATTTAGTTATTGCGTGGAACTTCCACCGGCTGGTCGCCGCGACCACCACGCCCAGAGCAGATAAACAGGAACTCCAATCAAAACGATCTCCAGGCCCTTCCCCGCGGTTTGTGTCTGGTAGAGCAGCAGTACAATCATGATTGCGACCGATGCCAATACATAGAGCGCCGGAACCAGCGGGTATCCGAAAGCGCGATAGGGTCGCTCCGCATCCGGCCGTTTTGTTCGCAATACAAAAATTCCCACGATTGTCAGCACATAGAAGAGCAACGCGGCAAAGACCACGTAGTTGAGCAGATCGCTGTAGAGATTGCCGTAGCTCACGGTTCCCGCCGCGTCGGTGTGTCTGGTGCGTAGTAAAATCAGGATAATGATCCAAACTCCCTGATACAGCAGCGCCGAGCCGGGAACTCCTTTTTTGTTCAGCGTCCCGGTGGACTTAAAAAAAAGCCTGTCCTTTGCCATGGCGTAGGAGACACGCGCGCCGGCTAGAATCAATCCATTGTTACAGCCGAAGGTAGAAATAATAATCGCCACCGCCATGATCATCGCGCCAGTAGGCCCGAAGATACCGTTCAAGGCCGCGCTAGCCACGCGATCATCGAGAGCCGTCTGAATCTGCACCAGCGGCAGCGTGAAGAGATATGCCAGATTCGCCAAACAATACAGGCTGATCACAATGATGGTGCCGAAGGCCATCGAAAGCGCCACGTCGCGCTTCGGGTTCTTCACTTCCGCTGCCGTGAAACCGATATTGTTCCAGGCGTCCGCGGAAAACAGCGAACCGACTTGTGCAACGCCGTATGCCACAAACAACCCAAACGCGCCGCTCGCCGCCGTAATCGTCGGCACAACGCTCTTCAGGAAATTAGCCCCTGGCTCAATGGTCTGCGCGTTTCGAATCGTCCAGAAATGGCCGAAATTCTCAATCATGGCCCCGGCATTTCTCCCAACAAAAATGCCCAGGAAAATCAATCCCAGCAGTGACATCGTCTTCGCGCTGGTGAACACGTTCTGGATCAGTTTCCCCAGCCGCACTCCGCGCGTATTGATGAACGTCAGAACCACAATCATCAATACGCCCACAAGTTGTTGCACCGAAAGGCTGATCGCATATTTTGATCCCAAGGCGATGGGACGTACGATCCAGGCATTGGGAGAAATTGCTGGCCACAAGACTCCCAAGTACCGCGCAAATCCAACCGCGACTGCCGCGATCGTCCCCGTCTGAATCACCAGAAAAAGCGTCCAACCGTACAGAAATCCCCAGAGCGGTGAGTAAGCCTCGCGCAAATAAACGTATTGGCCGCCTGCGTGCGGAAACATCGCCGCCAGCTCTCCATACGAGAGCGCGGCAGAAATCGTCAACAAGCCCGTAAGAATCCAGGTGAGAAGCAGTCCCGCGGCTGATCCTGTTTGTCGCGAGATATCCGCGGCCACAATGAAGATGCCCGATCCAATCATCGAGCCCACCACGATCATCGTGCCGTCGAACAATCCGATGGCGCGTACAAAGCCTGGCTCGTTCTTCGCAGTACTTTGCGGGATGGCGTGTGTGGTTTCGGCCATTCGAAGTCGCCTCAAACAGCGGCCGCGTGGTTTGCGGCTTCGAGAAGTTCGATATATTGCCGCGCCCGCCGTCCCGGCTCGGGCGCGAGGAGGATATCACTGATGACCGCAACGGAATCCGCACCAGCTTGAATCACTTCGGCGGCGCGCTCCAGCGTGATCCCTCCGATGGCCACAATAGGCTTCTCTGTCAAAGCCCGCGCCTGACGAATCAATTCGACTCCAACCACCCGGTCCGGGTTGGCTTTCGTAGACGTGGAATACACGGGTCCGACCGCAACATAGTCTGCGGACGTAATGGCGGCATCTCTGAACTGCTCCAGATGGTGCGTCGAAACTCCTAGCAACTTCCCCGCCCCGATCACCAAACGAGCCGCTTCCGCCCGTAAATCTTCTTGCCCAACGTGAACGCCGCTTGCTTCCGCGGCTGCAGCTACATCGGCACGGTCATTCACCACAAATGTGACACCCTGCGGAATCAGCAGTGAAGACAGCTTCTTCGAAGATTCGAATAATTCACGCGCGGACGCCCGCTTGTTCCGGTATTGCATCAACCGGACTCCGGCAGCGGCAAGATTTTGAGCGCACTCTGTTTCGGGCACGGTAAGCAATGCTGCGTCTAATATCACATACAGCCGAGGTAGAACAAGGCGCTTCAACGTTATTTTCCGTTCGTTCCCAGCAACCGTTCAATAAAGTGAGTATCAAACTTCCCCGCCGCAAAGTCCGGATCAGCCAGAATCCGCCGGTGCAGCGGGATGGAAGTCTTGATGCCTTCGATGACGAACATCTCGAGCGCGCGCTTCATACGCCCTATGGCCTCGGTCCGGTCGCGCCCTTTGACGATCAGCTTGGCAATCATCGAATCGTAGTACGGCGGGATGACGGCGTCCGCGTATGCCGCCGAATCCACGCGCACTCCCGTGCCTCCGGGCGCCTGGAACGTCGTAATTCGTCCCGCGGACGGCACAAACGTCACCGGGTCCTCGGCGTTGATCCGGCACTCAATGGCATGCCCGGAAGGAATGACCGCGCCGGTGGCGTCCTCCATTTTTTCTCCGGCGGCAATGCGAATCTGCGCCTTGATCAAGTCCACCCCCGTGACCAGTTCCGTCACCGGATGCTCCACCTGAATGCGCGTGTTCATCTCGATAAAGTACATCGCGCCGTCCTGATCCATCAGGAACTCGACGGTCCCCGCATTGGTGTAGCCAATTTTTTCCAGCGCTCTCACCACCTTGCCGCCCAGTTCCTTGCGCTGCTTCGGGTCCATCACCGGCGATGGCGACTCCTCCACCAGTTTCTGGTGCCGCCGCTGGATGCTGCATTCGCGTTCCCCGAGACTGATTACCTTTCCGTGCTGGTCGCCAAGCACTTGGAATTCGATGTGCCTCGGATGCTCCAGAAATTTTTCCGCATAAACGTCCGGCGTGCCGAAAGCCTGCTGCGCCTCGCTGCGCGCCGTCTGGTAAGCGGCCAAAAGTTCATCCTGCTTGCGCACCACGCGCATGCCGCGGCCGCCTCCGCCTGCGGAGGCCTTCAAAATCAGGGGATACCCGATCCGCGCCGCCTCTTTCGCAAGCTGCTCCTCCCCTTCTACGACGCCTTCGCTGCCGGGAATCGTGGGCAGACCGGCGGTCTTCACTTCGCGCCGCGCGCGGTCCTTTTCTCCCATCATTTCGATGATTTCCGGCCTCGGCCCGATGAAAGTGATTTCCGATGCTTCGCAGACTTTCGCGAAATTGGCATTTTCGGAAAGGAACCCGTATCCCGGGTGAATGGCATCCACATTCGTGATTTCCGCCGCGCTGATCACCTGCGGGATATTCAAATAGCTCTCGCTGCTCCGCGCCGGACCGATACAAACCGCCTCATCGGCAAACCGGACATGGAGTGAATTCCGGTCCGCTTCCGAATACACCGCGACCGTGGATATCCCCAATTCCTTGCAGGCACAGATGACTCGCAGGGCGATTTCCCCGCGATTGGCAACTAGGATTTTCTGGAACATGATCTGGCGTGCCGGCTATTTCTTCCGGCTCGGACGTATGCCGAAGAGAGGTTGCCCGTATTCGACGGGCTGTCCGTTTTCCACGAAGATCCGAATCACTTCGCCGGAGACGTCGGACTCGATTTCATTCATCAATTTCATGGCTTCGACGATGCAGAGGACTTTCCCAGTTTCGACGGAGCTGCCTACCTTCACGAAAGCCTCCGTGCCCGGGCTCGGAGACTCGTAGAAAGTGCCAACGATCGGAGACTTGACCAGATGCAGGTCTTCCGTCGAGCGAGCCTCGGCAGCAGGTGCCCCCGCGCTGCCGGATGCGGTTTGGGGTGCCTCCATTGATCCGGGGACGATGATTTCTGGCGCTGCGACCATTCGCGGGGCAGAGACCGCCACACCCGCTGATGGCTTGCGCAAGCGGATCTTCAAATCCCCTCTCGAGTACTCAAATTCCTCGAGGTTGTGCTCCGTCATGAACTGAAAGAGCTGTTCGATCTGCTGAATTTCGGGATTGGCGAACGACGGGCTGGGCTTGCTCGGCTTTTTGCGTTTCATGCCTGTTTAGATCTCAATGAGATCCCGCGATGCGCGGGTCAGTACTTCGCTACGGCTAGCGTGAACGGCAACATCATCTTCGATGCGAATTCCCCCGACGCCTGCGGAATACACTCCAGGTTCAATGGTAATTACGTTTCCTGGCTCGAGGCGCTTCTTCTGCCCCCGCGCCACCCTGGGGTCCTCGTGCACTTCGAGCCCCAGCCCGTGGCCCGTGCTGTGTACAAAAAGATGATCTAGGTGATACCCGGCCAGGACCTGCCTCGCCGCCCCATCTACGTCCCCGCAGGCCGCGCCGCTCCGTACCGCTGCAATCGCCGCTGTCTGAGCCTCCAAAACCGCCTGATACCACGTCCGGATGCGTTTGGGGGCCCGCCCTACGTACACTGTGCGGGTAATGTCGCTGCAATAGTGGCCGAGTATAACACCCAGGTCCAGCACGACCAACTCATTTTTCCTCAGTCGCTTGGCCGTGGGCCGTGCATGCGGCAGCGCCGCTCTCTCTCCGAAGGCGACGATGGTTTCAAACGCCGGCCCGGAGGCCCCGCGCTTCCTCATTTGATACTCTATCTCGGCTCCTACTTCAAATTCCCTGATCCCCGGCCTTAGCAGCTTGATCCCGGATTGCACCACCTCGCTCGCAAGGAGGGCCGCCCGGCGCATCTGCGCCAGTTCGGCTCGATCCTTGCGCATCCGCAGCCTCTCAGGCATTCCCGCGGCCGGAAACCACCGAGCTCTGGCGCCAGCCGTCTTCTGTAAAGTATGAAGTTGCTCGACCGTAATCTGGGTAGGATCGAATCCCACTCGCGCGCACCTGGAATGCTTTACGAATTCCCCGGCGGAATCAAACAGAGACCCTTTTTGCTGCCGGATGCGAACTCCCGAGGTCTCCGTTCGCCCCTGAACCATGAATCTCCCGTCCGTGATCAGCGTAGTTTCTTTCCGCGACACCACGAGAGCGCCTGACTCCCCCGTAAACCCGGTCAAGTAATACCAGTTGGCTGGACCGGTAATCACCAGAGCGTCGAGCTTCGCGTCAATCAGATTTGAGATTAGGTCTCGCAGGCGTTGGTGCAAAGGTGCCCTCTTAAATGGAAACGAGGAGACTGTAGTCTCCTCGTTTCCAGTCTAAGCTGAAAGAGTGTCCCCTGGACTACCCAGGGATAATCCGCGGAGTCAGGAAGAACATCAGTTCCTGTGAGGTGGTGGTAACGCTCGTCCGCTTGAAGAGGTTTCCGATCAACGGCAGGCTGCCCACCACTGGAACCTGCTGAATGTCGTTCCGCTGGACGGAGACGATGATGCCGCCGATTACCACTGTGCCGCCGTCGGAAACGGTCACCTTGGTTTCCGCAGACTCAGTATCGAGGGCCGGGATTCCCGACACGCGCGGGATACCGGCGTCAATTTGCGTGTTTTCCACCAGGACGTCCATGAACACCGTTCCCTCGGCGGTGATTTGAGGGGTGACTTCCAGCTTCAGCACGGCGTCAATAAACTGCACCGAGATGGTGTTATTGATAGTCGTCTGAATCGGAATCTTGGTACCTTGTTTGATCGTCGCCTTTTCGTTGTTTTGGGTCACGATCTTCGGCTTGGAGAGCAATTTGCCCACGCCCTTGGCCTCGGCCGCGCTGATGAAGAAGTCCACGGCAAAGTTCGGCGAACGGTGTCCGAGGAAGAGCCCGCTCGTCGGAGCCCCCGCCCCAAAGTTGGTGACGAAAGGCATGGCGCCACTGCCTGCGGTGCCGCTAGTGCCACTACCGCTAACGATAAGCGGTGGCGTTATAGGGCTCTGATTGATCGGACTCTGGCCGACGGTCTGGTTACCCCCGATGACGTTACGGCCACTTAGCCCCAGGCCAGAAAACGCCAGCTGTGTCCCGATGTCTCGTGCAAACGACCGAGACGCGGAAACCACGCGCGCTTCGATTTCCACCTGCTGCGACTTGCGGTCCAGTTGGCGAATCAAGTTATCCACAACTGGAATGACCGACGGAATATCGCGAATGATAATCTGGTTCGAACGGTCATCGTACAAAACATCGCCACGCGAGCTGAGGAACTTTTTCAGCGTCGCCGCCATCGCGATGCGCAGAACGTTGCCGTTCAACTGCTTGTCCAGGCTGTTGTTCTGCATCACGATGTCCAGCGCTTGGTCCCATGGCACTTCATCCAGAACGATGGTGAGGCTCCCCTTGACTGCGGGATCGAGCACCACGTTCAGTCCGCTGATTTCGTGAATCAGACGGAAGAAATCCTTCAGGTCTACGTCCTTCAGGTTTACGGAAATCGGCTCACCGGTATATTTGCCCGCTGGAGCCGGTCCCGCTGGCGCCTGCGTGGCCGCCGCCGTGTTTGCCTGCTGCACCGCTTGCTGAGCCGCCGCCTGTTGCGCCGTGGCATCCGGACGAACAGGTTCCTTCCTCTCGCTGAACGATGCCAGTGCGACTGAGGGCTGGGTCAGTTCGCTTGGCAAAGCGAAGCGAGGAGCGGAAACCTTCAAATCCTTGGACGAGCGGCGCGCAACCAGACGGGGCGACGCCGTAGTGCCTGCCGGACTCGTGGACGGATTTTGGAAGTAGATGACTACCGCTTCTCCGTCGCGCGAAACCTCGTAACGGCTCGCGGTCGTCAAATCGATCACCACGCGCGCCACATCCGGCCGGTACTGCCCCATGCGCACTCCGCGCACCGGAGCGGAGATTCCCGGGATGACCGTCTTCTCTACCGCCAGCCGGGCTCCCGCGAAATCCAGCACCAGACGGTCCGGGTTCTGCATGCGGCTGGCGTGAACGTCCAGACGTCCTTCGCCCTCTACACGCACTGCCGAACGCTCCGGTGCCTGCGTAATGGCCACGCTGGAGATGACCGCCGCAGTCGATGCCGTGCCGGCGGGCGTCTGCGCAAACGCCGGGCTGCTCGCCAACGCCACGCCTGCAAGGATCAAGTAGCCACGCCGAAGGGCCGGCCAATTCGTCTTCATTGCTGTTCTCCTGGACTGGAGTAAATTCGCTTGTTCACTTGGTGCTCGACGGGTTTCCCGAAGGCGTCTTTGCCTTCTTCATGGAAGGAAACGCCATCCATCGAAATCTTTTCCACGCTGCCGTCATACAAACGGTCGCCTTCCCGCAGGAAGTACGTGCGCGCCTGCGGATTTGAAACCACCGCGATCATTCCATTCGGCGCACGCACGATGCCGTCGAGACGCAGCGTGCTGACCTGCAAACCCAGTTTGCCTGGAGGCAAAGGACCCGCCGCCTTGTTTCCCTGCCGGCCGATCAACGACTCGAACGGATCACGGCGTGCCTGTCTTACTTCGCTTTCAGCTGCCGCCGGCGCCGTCCCTGGCGTCGCCGCCTTTTCCACTGCCTTGACCGCCGGCTTCCCGCCAGACTTGGTCTTGGCTCCAGTCTTCGCCCGAGGTTTTGCCGCTGGCTTTCCAGCGGGCTTGGCCGCGGCCGGCGCCGCAGGCTTCGCTGCTTGCGGTGCGGGCTTCGTCGCGGCTGGTGCTGCTGGCTTGGCCGGTTGCTGCGCTGGCTTGCCCGCGCCCTGCAGTGCCGACTTCACACTGTTGGGCGTCGACGGCGCCACCTGCGCCCGCATGCCGGGCGTCGCTGCCGCGATCAAAATCCCTAGTCCGAGAGTTATCGCTGAACGCATAGTTCGCTCATTCCCGCTCAGGGTTTCCCAGCCGCGCCGGCTCCAGGTTTGGCTCCGCCTGCAGGAGCCGCACCCGTATCGGCGGGCTTGGTGAAGAATGTTGTTGCCGTGAAAATCCCGGAAACTGTCGTTCCCGGACGCATCGGGTACTTCGTGCCCTTCGGCTTCTCCGGATCGTCAAACGCCAGGTCGCCCACATTAATGATTCGCGACAGGCGGCCCAGCCTCCCGAAAAAGTCCAGCAGGTTGAAGTACGGGCCGTCAGCCTGCACTTCAAACGGCATTTCGTAGTGGTATTCCTTCGGTACTATCGCTTGCGACGTCAGTCGCCGAATCTGCACGTTCGACGCGCTCGCCGCTCCCTGCAACAGCCGGATAAACTCGTCAGTCTCTTTTTCTTCCGGCACGATGGTTTTCAGCGTATCCAGTTGCTTTGAAAGCGCATCCATCTGTTGCTTCAATTCTCCGTAGCGCTGCTTGTACACCTGCAATTGCGTCACTTCCTGGTTCAGCTTCGTGCGCTGCTGGACGGCGGCATCCACCTCATCCCGTTCCCTCGCGACCGGAGAACCAGGCACGTAAACGCCCACCAGCACCAGCACCACGGCTACTGCCGCAGCCACCAGCGCCTGCATGATCACGGACATGTCTCGAAATGGATTCGCCATGGCGCCCTTTATCCTTTCTTCGCCGGCGCCTTCGCAGTCGCAGCGGGGGCCGGTGCATTGGCAGGACGCGCTTGTGCTGAGGGCGGAGTAATTTCAGCCGATATCTGGAATGTGAAAGACTGCACTGCCGTGTTCTTGTCGTCTTGCTTCGTTTCCTTGATTTCAACCCTCTGGAAATAACCGGACCGCTTTAGCGCGGTAATAAAGTTTGCCACCGAGTTGACCGATGCCGACGAGCCTTCCATCGAAAGCGCGCTGCCTTTGCGCACCATTTCGGTCAGCCACAGATTTTCGGTCCGCGAAACCGTGTTCGCGACCATGTCCAGCAACTCTTGCCCGCCGGTGCGGTCGCGCTGCAACTGTTCAATCGTCGCAACCCTCTGCTGCAAGACTATCTTTTGCTTTTCGAACGCCTCGACTTGCTGCTTGGTCTGCTCAAGATCCGTCTTTTGCGCCTGCAATCTCTTGATTTCCGTATTCTCTTTGTTGAGTTGATTCTGCCAGGTGTAATAGAAGAACCCGAGAACCAGGGCTCCCAGCACCAGTCCTGCGCCGATGAACACCACCGGCAGTGCCGCCCCTGTGTCTACCGGGCGCCGTGAGGCCTTCGGTCTGATTTGTCCAAGAAGGTTTATGCGGATCATGGCTAGTCGAAGCTCCTCAGCGCCAGACCTACGGCAATGGCCAGCCGCGGCGCCATTTCGCGAATCTGGTCATCACTGTGCTTTCCGGGATCGATCTGCACCTTGCGGAAGGGATTCAATTCTTCCACCGGCATCGCAAATTCTTCCCGCAGCAAATCCACCAGGCCGGGGACACGCGCTGTGCCGCCCGCTACCACGATGCGCTGAATGTTTTCTCCGCTCGCGGTTGCCCGGAAGAAGTCAAAGGTCTTTTGAATTTCCAGCGTCAGAATGTCGGATACGCTGCGCAAAATCTGCTGCTTCTGCTCGTCCGTCACGCTGGGAAGCGAATCGCCTCTCTTCAGGCGCTCTGCGTCCTCAAAGCTCAAGTCCAGTTCCTTTTGCAGCGCGTCCGTATATTGGTTGCCCCCGACGCTGACGTCGCGTGTAAACAGCGGCACTCCGCCTCGCACGATATTAATGTTCATCACGCTCGCACCGATATTCAGCAGCGCCACAGTCTGGCCGGCGTCCGGTTCGTAGTTCACTTCAAAGCAGTTCTGCAAACCGAAGGCATCAATATCCACCACCACTGGCGTTTTCCCCGCCTGCGCCAGTACGTTGGTGTGATTCAGAATCTTGTCTTTCTTCACCGCCACCAGCAGCACGTCCATCTGCGAGTCCATCGACTCCAGCAGTTGGTAGCTCAGGTTGACGTCGGCAATGTCGAACGGAATGTGCTGGCTCGCCTCGGAAGGAATCCGGTCATAAAGCTCTTCTTCGCTCATCAGCGGCAGCGGCACGCGCTTGACGATCACCGAATGCCCGGATACCGATGTCGCCACGTTTTTGGTCTTGATTCGCTGCGCGTCGAAAATCTTGCTGATCGCGTTCGCTACCTGCGGCGCGTCCATAATGGCTCCGTCCACGACCGTATCCGGTGCCAGCATTTCCGTCCCGAAACTCACGAGCTCGTAGCCACCTTTGCCCGCCTTCAATTCCACTGCCTTGATCGAACTGGACCCGATGTCCAGTCCCACGAGCTGCCGGCTCTTCTTTCCCATTCCCAACATTTCGCGGCCTCTCTCCCTGATTCTTCCGCCAGACTAACGCCGTCTCGCGGTCGCCTGGCTCATCTTGCGTTCCATCCAGCGGTCCAGTATCGTTTTACGCAGTTTCCAACGGTTGCCGAGTTTAAACGCGGGAATCTCGCCCTCAGTGATGTAACGGTATAGCGTATCCGGGGAGATTCCCAGATACTGCGACGCCTGCCGCACATTCATCACTTCACGCGATTCGATCACGAGGAACGCCACCCCGGCATCCACACACAACAAACTTCACGACCATTCGCTGCTCCCCGCTTGCGCTGCGGACTCTCTCGGGGATGCAGTCCGTGGGAGATTTATGACATCCTATCACTCCGACCGTCAAGGGAATCTATAGGGCTGTTGCCCTATGAATACGGGTAGTTCTAGGCAGTTCGGGGGGTATTGCAGGGCAGTACCTATTCCTGTTGTGGCCGTACGCCGCCTGACCACAATTAGTTGCGGTTTTTCCGGCTGCCTTCCCTGTCCTTAGGGACGGTTATCCTTTGTGTTCAGTCCTATCGCACGGACAAGTACCACCCGCAAATTCACGTTTTTTTCCGTTCGCCTTCTGCCGAAAAGAAAATCCGCACGCTTTCCTCCGCCGCGCAATCCATTTTTATTCTCGCTTTTGTTATTTGTCATCGAGTGCCAGCGTTTTCCACAGGGCATCGACCCGTTTCTTCGTGGCTTCGTCCATCAAAATCTCATCCGGCCAAGGTCTCGTGAATCCTTCGGACGCCCACTTGCGCGTCGCATCGATTCCCATCTTCGATCCGAAGTCCTGCATCCGCGCCGCGTGATCCAGCGTATCCACGGGCCCCAGCGAAAACTGCACGTCCCGTTCGGGATCCATCGCGCACAGCGTCTTCCAAACCACTTCGCTGTAGTTATGGATATTCACATCGTGGTCCACCACCACGATCACCTTCGTGAACATCGCCTGCCCTAGCGACCAAATCGCGTTCATGATCTTCCGCGCGTGCCCGGGATACGACTTTCGAATCGCCACAATCATCAGGTTGTGAAAAATTCCCTCCGCCGGCATGGCCACGTCTGCAATTTCCGGATATTGCATCTTCATCACCGGCAGGAACACGCGCTCCACCGCGTATCCCATGCAATAATCTTCCTGCGGCGGTGGTCCCACCACGGTCGTCAAGTAAATCGGGTCTTCCCGCCGCGTCATGCACTCCACGTGAAAGACGGGAAACTCCCCTTCCAGCGAATAAAAACCTGTGTGATCTCCAAACGGGCCTTCCGTTCGCATCTCATTCAGATTGACGTAGCCCTCCAGCACAATCTCCGCGTTAGCAGGCACTTCCAGATCGTTCGTCTCGCACGGCACCATCTCGACCGGCTCGCGTCGCAGAAATCCTGCGAACATCATTTCATCCAGGTCCGGCGGAATCGGCAGCATCCCCGCCAGCGCCGTAGCCGGATCGGCGCCAATCGCCACGCTCACAGGAATCCTCCCTTCCGGATTTTTCGCGCGTGCGCGCCGGAAATGTTCCGCCCCGTGTTTCTGCGTCTGCCAGTGCATCCCCGTCGTGCGCTCGTCATAAATCTGCATCCGGTACATCCCCACGTTCCGTTTCCCGGTCTCCGGATTCCTCGTAAATACCAGCGGAAACGTAATGAACCGCCCGCCATCCTGCGGCCAGCATTTCAAAATCGGAAAATCAGACAGGTTGACGTCGCTTCCCTTCTGGATAACCTCTTTGCAGGGGCCAGTCTTAACACTCTTCGGAAAGAACGATCCGAGTTCTGCTAGCTTTGGCAACATTTTGACTTTGTCGAAAAATCCCTGCGGAGTCTCTATCTTCAGAAATCCCTGGATGCGGTCGGCCACCTCATCCAGTTCGTTCACTTCCAATGCCAGCGCCATCCGCCGCACACTCCCAAACGCATTGATCAGCAATGGATGGCGCGACCCCTTCGGCTTCTCGAACAACAGGGCCGGTCCCAAAGCGTTTGAATTGTGGGTCGGAGCTTCAGCTCCGACATTTGTTCCGTGGCGAGAACGGGGCTTTAGCCCCTGAAGAATTGCCTCTCTCCGCGCCTCGCGGCCGACCCGCTGCACCACCTCCGCTATCTCCAGCACCGGATCCACTTCCGCGCGAATCCGCTTCAGCTCCCCTTCTTTCTCCAACTTCTTCACAAACTCCCTCAGGTCCGCGTACGCCACTGTTCTCTCCTGTCTCGCCGCACTCTATCATGAACCTAAACCCATTCCCCTCTATGTCGAGCCTGCGTCTAGCCCGCCAGTTCGCCCGCGAGGCCATCTTGCCCAGACCGATGATTCGAACTGTTTTTCCCTCGTGCTCCCCCTTCGCACGGTTTCACCGCACCCTCTTTTTCTTACTCTCGTATTTGACTTTGCAGGGCCCGCCTGGAGTTTATCCCGACCGTGTCGGGGAGGCGGGCCGTTCTTCTCTCTGGGCAAGATAAATCGTGCGCCCGCCCAATCCTTCGCAACCTGAGTCGAACCCGTTTCAAGCTGACACAAACTGTCTCAGAGTGACCAAAAACATCATGAGGGCGCTACTCTTCCTTGTTTCGCTGGTTTCGAATGCCTCTCTAAACAGCCGTCCCATAACGACTTACTGTCACGCCGGATTCCGGCCCCGATTCCGGACCCCCTATACCATTGGCCCCGCAATTGCACCTTGTCCTGCCGGAGGGAGCCGGTTACTCACATTTCGTCACCCTGTGACCCTCTCCCAAAAACCCGGGAAAGCTTCTTTCATCCCCGGGCTCACGAATTTATCTTTTTAAGAAAGAGAGCTGCAGACCCAAGCGCGCCAGTGGATTGTCCCATCAGGCTTCGCCTCTGGCTCATCGGCCCAACATGCTGACCATGCTTCACATGATTCGACTCGATTATCTCTCCTGCATCTTAACGGTGCTGGCCACCGTCCTCATTGGCAAGAAGCTCTGGCAAGGCTGGGTCGTCGCCGCCGTCAACAGCGCCGTCGTCTGCGTCATCGGCTTTCGCACTGCTCAGTTCGGCTTCGTTCCCGCCAATCTCCTCTGCATCGCCCTCTACACCAGTAACCTCGTCAACTGGCGCCCCAAAAAACATGACCAGTAGTCTTCAAACATTCAGACGTCACGGATCACGAGTTACAGGTCTCCACAAGTAGTATCCTATCCAGTAGGCCTATGAACCGCGTCTACCTCGATTTCAACGCCACCACGCCCGCCGAGCCGGAAGTGCTCGACGCCATGCTTCCCTATTTCTCCGTCGAGTTCGCCAACGCCGCCTCCATCCACACTCCCGGCCAGCGTGCCCGTGCCGCCGTCGAAACCGCCCGCGAACAGGTCGCCGCGCTCATCGGGGCCCGCCCGCAGGAAATCGTCTTCACCAGCGGCGGCACCGAATCCGACAACCACGCCATCTTCGGCATCGTCTCTCCCTCCTTAACCTCCTTTACTTCCTCTACTTCCTTAACCTCACCTCCTCGCCTCATCACTACCGCTATCGAGCACGAAGCCGTCCTCAACACCTGCCAGGCGCTCGAAAAAGAAGGCGTGCGCGTCACCTATCTCCCGACCGATGCGCAAGGACAAATTGACCTCGACGATCTTCGCCGCGCCACCTGCCCGGAAACCGTGCTCATCACCGTCATGCACGCCAACAACGAACTCGGCACCGTCCAGCCGCTCGAGGAAATCGGCCGCATCGCCAAAGAAGCCGACGTCTACTTCCATACCGACGCGGTGCAATCCGCCGGAAAAATTCCCATCAACGTCAATTCGCTCCAAGTGGATCTGCTCTCCATCTCCGGTCACAAACTCTACGCGCCCAAAGGCATCGGCGCTCTCTACGTCCGCGGCGGCACGCGCTTGCGCCAACTGCTTTACGGTGGACATCACCAGCGCGGCTTCCGCCCCGGCACGGAAAATGTCGCAGGAATTGTCGGACTCGGCAAAGCAGCGGAGCTTGCGCGCAAGTCTCTCGCGGAAGACGCGCAGCGCGTCGCCGCACTGCGCGACAAATTGCAGCAAGGTCTCCTGCAATGGGTTCCCCAATCGCGCGTGAACGCCGGCGCCGCGGCACGCACCCCGAACACTACGAACATTGTCTTTCCCGGTGTCGAAGGCGAAGCCCTCCTCATCGCGCTTGACCTAAAAGGTCTCGCCTGCTCCACCGGAGCCGCCTGCTCTTCCGGCGCCGTCGAACCATCGCACGTTCTCACCGCCATTGGTCTTCCACCCGAAGAAGCCCGCGCCAGCCTGCGCTTCAGCCTTGGCCGCCACACCACTCCCGCCGACATTGATTTCGCCCTCAACGTCGTCCCCGCCGCCGTCGCCCGGCTCCGCGAACTCTCCCCCACCTACCAGAAAGCCGCCATCCATGAGTAGTACGCGCGCGCAGGACGATCCTTTTTCCTCTTTCTCTCGGTACTCTGTGTCTCTCGGTTTCGCTCTCTTTCTTTTGTTTTCTTCAAATGACTCAACGCGTTCTCTAGGTCATCCTTCTCTTTTTCCCTTCACTTCCCGGATCGGATAGAATGAAAATATCGCCATGAATGCCGCCGTCCAATTCGACACCTTGCCCGAGCGCGCCGAAACCCAGCGCGGCCTCATTGCCGTCGCCATGTCCGGAGGCGTCGACTCTTCCGCCGTCGCCGCTCTCTTGCAGCAGCAAGGACGCGCTGTGGTCGGCCTCACCATGCAACTCTGGAATCAGCGCCGCCTCCCCGAACTGCAGGGTGATGGCCCCGCGCAGCACCGCTGCTGCTCGCTCGATGACGTCTACGATGCCAAGGCCGTCGCGCAGCATTTAGATTTCCCGCATTACGTCGTGAACTTCGAGGAGCAATTTGAGGCGCGCGTGGTGCGTCCCTTTGTGGACCAGTATCTTGCCGGACGCACGCCCATCGCCTGCACCAATTGCAACACCGACGTAAAGTTCGAGCCGCTCTTGCGCATGGCGCGCCAGATTGGCGCGGAGCGTCTCGCCACCGGCCATTACGCCCGCATTCGCAAGAATGATGAAAGCGGCCGCTGGGAATTGCTGCGTGCGCGCGATGATTCCAAGGATCAATCCTATTTCCTCTGGGGTCTTTCGCAGGAACAGCTTTCGTGCAGCGACTTCCCTCTCGGCGAACTCACCAAGGAAGAAGTGCGCGCCCTCGCTCGCCGCGCGAATTTGCCCGTCGCCGGGAAACCGGAAAGCATGGAACTATGCTTCGTCCCCACCGGCAACTACGTGCAATTCATCCAGGCCTACTCAAATGAGCGCGGAATTTCTTTGCAGAACGGCGAAGGCGAAATCGTCAGCGAAAGCGGCGACATCATCGGCCGGCACAATGGCGTTCATAATTTCACCATCGGCCAGCGCAAGGGCCTCGGTTTCGCCGCCGGCAAGCCGCTCTACGTTCTCTCGATTGATCCCGCAAGGAACCGGGTCGTCGTCGGCGAAGACGATGTCCTCCGAAAGACAATGTGCGAAGTCGTAGGCGTGAACTGGATTTCCCGCGAGAAGCCGTCCGCTCCGATCCGCGCGTTCGCAAAAATCCGTCACAAGCACGAACCGGCGCCAGCCACCATCGAGCCGCTCGACGCCGCTCTCGCCCGCGTCACGTTCGATGCCCCGCAACGTGCCATCACCCCGGGCCAGGCCACCGTCTTCTACGACGGCGACATCGTCCTCGGCGGCGCCTGGATCCGTTGACGCGAGGTGATTCGATCTTTTCGTCTTAAGTTTTGTGTCCCTTGCCCCGAAGGGAGAATGAGCAGGAGCAAAGAAAGAAAGAAAGAAAGAAAGAAAGAAAGAAAGAAAGAAAAAGCAGAAACGGGCGAGCGGAAAGAGCAAAAAAATACTAGCGGCCTATTTTCAACCTTAAACTTTCGGCTTTAAACTTTTTCAAATAAAAAGTTCTTCTTCCTGCTGCTCGCGCGGCTCGTCGCCGCTTCTGCGGCTTCGACGTCGCGACCGCAGAAGATCGAGGCCCACCTTAATTCCCTGCACCAGCGCTGAGGCTTTCTGCATCGGCCGCCAGAAACTGTGGCTGAACTTTGTTCCCGCATCCTCCACCGCTTCAAGCGTCCCGGTCAAAATCCGATCGGCGTGCACCAACTGTCCGCGAAGCCGGTCGGATGCGTCGGTAAACACGCGGTCAATCTTCTGCGCTTGCCCCCGCGCCAGATACACGATGTGCGACGCGTCATTCACCATGCTGGAAATTTTCGGCTGAGTATCGTCCAGAAGAATCTGCACGCGCGTGAGGATCGGCCCCACACGCGACTGCAGGTCCGTCATCAGGCGATTGGTGTTCTCCGTCGTGCGCCGGAGCTCGAAGAAGAGCAACGTCAAAATCACCACCTGCACCACCAGAGCGATGGCCGCGATGATCGAAAACACTTCAAGCCAGAATTGCATACCTGCCCCTTCCACCCCGTCTGGGGGCGGCAACCCGCCTTACCCTGCGTCCCGTCCGCTTCGTTACGCCTTTGCTTCGCGCCGATACGCCTCGCGCGCCCCTTCGACGGCCGCCGTGATCGAATCCTTCTGCCGGCCCGCTACTTCCTTGCTGCGTTCGATCAGCTCGTCGGCGCGCTCGCGAAGTTCCCGCGCCTTCTTTTGGGCATAATCTTTGCCTTCGTCTGCTTTCTTGGCGAGAAAATCACGTGTCTCTTCCCCGGACTTCGGCGCAAACAAAATTCCCACCAGCGCCCCAACCCCCAGCCCTACCAAAAAATAAGTCACTTTCGAACCCACATTGTCCGCCATAAAAACCTCCATCAAAACCGTAGCATAGCACTCAGCAGTGCGCAATGCAGGCTAACCGCTATGTGCGTTCGAATACGGTTACTGCGCTTTTGAATCGCCCAGATACTTCAGAATTCTTTCCGCACTCTTCCGCGAAATCAGAGTGCTCAGTTTTTCCAGCCCCGCCCGCTGAATATTCCTGACGCTTCCAAATTCCTTCAATAATTTCTGCGCTGTTCTCTCACCCACGCCTGGAATTTCGCTGAGCACGGTTTCCGTCTGGCGCTTGCCGCGCCGCTGGCGATGGAAGGTGACGGCGAAACGGTGAGTCTCATCGCGAATCTGCTGGATCAGATGCAGCACCGGAGAATGCCGCTCCAAGATGATTGGCTCGTCTTCCTGGCCGAGGACGTACAGAATTTCTTCTTTTTTGGCGATGCTGGCGACAGGCTGATTGATGATCTGGAGCGATTCGAAGGCTTGCGCCGCGGCATGCAACTGGCCGATTCCGCCATCGATCAAGACAAGCCCGGGAAGTTCTCTTTTCTCCACCTGCAAACGGCGATAACGCCGGGTCACGGCTTCGCGCATGCTTGCGAAGTCATCGTTCTGCCAGGACGGATTCCCGTTGGGTCCTTCGCCACGGCCCCGTTCACTGGGGAGCCCTTCCTCGCCACGGATGATGAATTTGCGATAGTCGGATTTTTTCATGCGTCCCTTTTCCCAAACCACCATAGACGCGACGGTGTCCGTTCCCTGGATATGCGAAATGTCGAAGCTCTCGATGCGTTGTGGCTCTTCCGCGAGGTTGAGTGCATTCTGCAAGGCTTCGCCAATTGCTTTCGAGCTCGGCTTCAAAACGCGAAAACGCTGTTCGAAGGAATGCTTTGCGTTGCTCTCGACGAGATCGAGGAATGCGCGCTTGGTGCCGCGCTGCGGGGTGAAGATTTCCACTTTGTGGCCGGCGCGCTCGGTCAAAGTGGCTTCAAGCAAATCGCGGTCTTCAAAATCCGCGGACACGTGAATCGCTTTCGGCAGATATTCGGCTTCCAGATAGAGCTGCTTTAAAAGCGAAGTTACGAACTCCTGCGGATCAAATTCCTCCAGATCTTCCCAATAAAACTCGCGGCGATCCACCACGCGTCCGCCGCGCAAATGGAAAAGGTCGGCGGCGACGAGCGGAGGTTCAGCGTGGTAGGCAAGGACGTCTGTATCGTCGCCTTGCGCGGCGGCGATGCGCTGGCGTTCTTCGATGTCTTCGAGAGTGCGCAGCAAATCCCGGTAAGCGGCTGCTTGTTCGAACAATTCTCTTTCCGCGGCAGCCGTCATGCGTTCTTCGAGACTCTTGATCAGATCGTGACGGCGGCCTTCGAGGAACAGCCGGACGTCGCGCGCGGCTTCCGCATAGCGATCGTCCGTGGTCAGGCCGGTGACGCACGGCCCCAGGCACCGCTTGATGTAGTACTGCAAGCAGGGCCGAGGGTGACTTCGCGTCAAATCCACGGTGCAGGAAGGAACGAGAAACCGCTTGTGTACAAAGTGAAGAATACGGCGCGCCAGGCCTGCTGGAAAATAGGGGCCAAAATAGAGCGAGCCGTCTTTCTTGATACGCCGTGTGAAATACACGCGGGGATATTTTTCCGCGGCGGTAAACTTGATATACGGATAAGTCTTATCGTCACGAAGGACGACGTTAAATTTCGGGCGATACTGTTTGATGAGGTTGTGTTCAAGCGCCAGAGCTTCACGTTCGTTGCCGACGACGATGGTTTCGAGATCAGCGATTTCCCGCGCCAGCGAACCGGTCTTGGCATCCGTCCAGCGCGATTCCAGAAAATAGGAGCGCACGCGGCTGCGCAGATTGCGGGCCTTGCCGACATAGAGGACGGTCCCGCCGGCATCCTTGAAGAGATAGACGCCCGGGCTTTCCGGAAGCTGCGCGGCTCTTTCGCGGGGTTCCATGAGAAGAGTTGCTAGTGCTAAGTTTTCAGTTATGAGTAAAGAAAACCGGACTCAAGATCTCCACTCAGTCACCGAGAATCAGAGAGGCAGGGGTAAATAGCCGAGTACCTCCTGGAGAGCCCTGTTTTCAGCAGACAACTTCCATCATACTAGACGGAATCGGAGTAGAGGGAGACCTCCGTGACAGGCATGCGATTCGACAGGATAATTCCAGTTCTCACCGTTCTTATGTTCCTTACGGCGCCACAAGCGCGCGCGCAGGACCCTCCGCAAGACTCCTCCTCGAAACCAGCCAGCCCGCCCAACGACATGAAGCCAAAATCCACGGCCAAGCAAAAGAAAGATGCCGCCATGCAAAACGCGCCGGACCAGCCAGCCTGGGATCCGCTGCGCGCAGAAAAAGATCTGGAAGTCGGCCAGTACTACATGAAGAGGGGCGATGTGGATGCAGCGATTGACCGTTTTCAGGACGCGATCTTAGCGAAACCCGGCTACGCCATTCCCTTTCGTTTCCTCGCAGAAGCCCAGGAAAGAAAGGGCCTGAAGAAACAGGCCGTCAAGTCCTACCAGCGCTATTTGGATTTATATCCGCACGCCGAAGACGGCGACAAAGTGCGTAAGAAGATCGAGAAGTTACACCGGGAGATTGACAAAGAGTCGAAGTGAGTAGCTGGCGCTCGAGTTATCCGCTCTCCTCTCCGGTCTCCCTTTCTGCTCCAGCCGTGAGTTGCGGTCATCCTGTTGTCGTTGATGTGGATCCTTCAAAAAGGCCACTCAGCGAACGAATGGATCCGGTATCTACCCAACAATATCGATCGGAGCCTTTGGCATGATCCGCTGCCGGATTCGCTCTCGGCCGTCCTTGCCGATGCTGGCGAGGCGGAGGCAGAGGCATCACTCGCTAACACAGCCGCGATGCCATCGACTGACGCCCAGCTCGCGAAATTCGTTCCAGGAAGAACTGCAAAAGGTATTCCCTTTCTTGTGCGAGGAGTGAGCGCGACCTGGAGCACAGACGGTTTTGAGGTAAAAACGAGTAGCCGAGGTGAACTCCGGGTTGGATGTGCAAGGCTTAGCCGTAGGAAAGTCCCCATCCAGCGGCGACCCGTCGTCGTGTGGTTAGAAGAGGCACCTACCCAACCTTTGGCATTTACGAGGAGATCCGCTTCCGATCCTCAGTGGAACGGAAAATCATCGGGCGAGGCGGTCGAGGATGCGGCGGGCGCGTTCGAATTCGGGGAAGCGCTTCTCTTCCTCGCGAAATTCGCGGGAATGGGAGACCATACTGCAGCCGGAACGGCGCGTGGGATGCTTGACGTGCAGCATTTCGTGATAGAGGACGTACTCGACGGCACATTGCGGAACGCCGGGACGGTCCATGCGGCGGTTGAGAAGAATCTGATTCGGCCCCGGATCGTAGCAGCCAAATTGCCGGCGCCAACTTCGCAGGCTCCATCCGATGTGCGGGCGCTGTAACTGGCCGTCAAAGTATTTTCCGTTCAGATCATCGAACAGCCTGTGCAGGTCGAAATGGTCGCCGCGCGCGTTCGTCGCTGCCAGGCGGACGCGCCCGCGGCGCATGTGGTTCATGCGGCTGCGGGTGCGACCGGAGCGGGCGTACTGCAGATATGGCTCGGTGAGTTCGCGGGAAGCTTTGCGCCGATAGACGCGCGCCAGCAAGAGCGCCGCTGCGCCTTCCAGAACGGGGCGGGGCGCCCGGTGCAAGAGATCGGAGAAACGAACGCAGACAACATCCTCGCGCCGCCGAATCGTCAGCACCAGGCTGGAGTAAGGATAAAATTCCACGCGGAAGCGCGGCGGCCGGCCATCGCAGCCAAGCCGGGTAAACATGCGCTGGAAAAGAGGCGAGCCTCCCGGGACCAGCGAAGTCTTCGGACGATTCGATTTCATGGCAATGGCGTGATTCTCCAAAATCTAGTTTTTCCTGCGAACCGGCGGCGGAGCGACTTTCTTCTTCGCCTTTTCAGCGTCGTTCATCGCGTCGTGGGTTCCCTCGATGGCATCATCCAGATTCTCCTTGTAGAGTTCCCGATCAGGACCATCCGTGGAGAGTTTCTCGAGTACCACCAGAAATTCCTTCGTGCGCGAAGTCATCAGGTCAATTCCCTGCCGGATGTTTTCCTGCTTCTCGATCCCAAGCTGGATGAGGTCCCCGGCGTCATCCACACAGCCGACATAGGCATTCAGAAGCGAATTGAGCATGTCGCCGTGGCGGTTCGTGGAGGGATGATCCAATTCATACTGAAATTTTTTCAAGCGATCATCGGCAAACGTAAGAAAGAGCTTTATGCGCTCGTTAATCGTTTCCGCATCGCGAATCTTGTCCGCTTCGACGGACGAGAGATAGTCCTTTTGCTGCGGGGTTGCGGCGTGCACGAACGGCGCAAGCACAAAAATGCAAAAGGCAAGCATCGGAAGAACAATTTTGTATTTCATGGCTGTTTCTCCGCGGGAGGAGTACCCGGGCGCTGATCCAAAGGGCGGCGAGGAAAAAGCATTTTCAGGAGTTCATCATCCATAGCGGCCAAGTCCTGGCGGACAATCTGAAGCGGCGGCATGTGGCTTTCGGGAGATACGAGCAATGTGTCATCGACCTCGCGAACGCCCTTGCGCACGTGTATCTCCAGTTGCCTGTAACCGTTGGAATGCTTTTCCGCGTCCGGGTGCTGTTTTTTCAAGGCTTCGACGGCGGCACGAACGTTGTCGCGGTATTTTTCCAACGTCAATCCGACTGCGTCATAATCGCCGGCTTTCCCAGCGCGGCGGGCTTCTTCAAACTGGGCGTCTCCAAGTTTGCCGAGTAATTTGGCCTTGTGGACACCGCTGGTTTCGCGATCGAACTGCGCTTGCAGCTCGGCCAGACCGTCCGCGGCGCTCAAAGAAAAGCCCGCAGCAAAAAAGAACAAACAGAACAGTGCACCCAGGGTCGTCCCGCTGGCCCTCATCCGCCTACCTTTTCCGCTCCAGCATGCGTTGCAGCACCTTGCTCCGCTCTTTGGCTTGCCAGATTTGATCGGGGTTCTTGTCCTGATCGAGCTCGAGAAATTTCTGGTAAGCCTCCAAAGCGGGCTTGGGCTGGTTCAGCTTATCGTAGCAAATCGCGCGGATAAACCAGACACCGGGGGCGGGTTGTTCCACTTTGGCTATCTGGTCCATGGCCGCAAGCGCAGCCGCGTAATTCCCTCCCAGAAAAAATGTGGAGCTGAGATCTTTGAAATAAGTCAGATTCTTCGGGTCGAGATGGAGCGCAACTCTCAGCTCCCTTTCCGCCGAGGTGAAATCGCGTTTTTGCAGAAAAATGCGTCCGAGACCGCCGTGCAATTGGGCGTCGTTGGGGGCCAGCGCGAGAGCTTTCTGAAGCGTGGGAATCGAATCGTTCCATTTCTTTGCGGCTACCTGGACATCGGCACGCAGTTTGAGGGATTCGACCGTGGGCGCTTTGCCGGCATCCAGGCGATCCAATTCGGCGAGGGCCGCGTCGTTGTCCTTCTGTTCGACGAGAAGGTGGATCAGCCTGGCGCGGGCTTCGGAGTCGCCGGGGAGGAGTTCGAGATAGTCGCGGTACGCGCGAGCGGCAGCTTCCGGCTTTTTCTGGGCGTCCAGGCTTTCCGCAAGGCCCCTGCGCCCATCGGGGCCGGTTGGCTGAATTTCCACGGCGCGACGAAATCTTGTTTCCGCTTCTGCCGGTTTTCCCTCACGGAGGGCGAGCATACCGAGGTAATTGATGGCGGTGATGTCGTTGGGATCGAGATGGAGGAGCGCTTCGAAGGATTCGGCCGCGGCGGCGCGCTCACCGGAGCGGTCCAGCGCGACAGCGAGAAGATACCGGGGACGGCTTTCGGCGGGAAGAAGTTCGACGGCCTTGCGAAGCGGAGCAACCGCGGCGGCGGCTTCCTGCTTGTCGAGAAGCATCATGCCGAGGTTGAGGTAGGCTTCCGACATTTTCGGGTCAATGGCGATGGTGCGGGCATATTCGGCGCGGGCTTCGTCGGTGCGCTTGAGAGCAGTGTAAACGTAGGCGAGTTGAAAGTGGGCGTAAGCAAATTCAGGCTGGTCGGCGATGACTTTCTGCAGCGGAACGATGGCGGCTTCGAAATTATTATTGTCAATGGCCAGCTGGGCTTCCTTCAGCAGGTCGTTTAGGGGGTTGGCGACCTTTTGGATTTTCGTTTGGGGGCCGGGTTTGGGGGCCGAGGATTGTACGTTTGGGGAAAATTCGTTGCCAAGTGACGCGCAGTCCGCCGCGGCGGACGCTCCTAGGAAGATTGCCAGGGCCGACGACATAATTCGCGCGGCGATGGAAGGAAGTGAAACTCGCTTCATAGTTCGGGTGGAGAAGTCTTTGCTCCGTTGGAAATTGTAGCCGAAGGGCCCGCTGGTTTGGATGCGCCATTGGGGGAACGCTTTGCCTGGCCATTTCCATTGAGGACGCGCGCGAGGTAGCGGCCGGTGTGAGATTGCGTGTTGCGCGCTACTTGCTCGGGAGTTCCCGTAGCGACGATCTTGCCGCCCTGGTCGCCTCCTTCGGGGCCGAGATCGATCAGCCAGTCAGCGGATTTGATGACATCGAGGTTGTGTTCGATGACCAGAAGCGAGGCGCCGCCTTCGAGCAGCTTGCGGAAAGCGCTGAGGAGCTTGGCGATATCGTCAAAATGGAGGCCGGTGGTCGGTTCGTCGAGGATGTAGAGGATTCCGGCATTATCGGTGCGGCTGAGATGAGCGGCAAGTTTGAGGCGCTGGGCTTCGCCGCCAGAGAGCGTGGTCGCGGATTGGCCGAGGCGCAGGTAGCCGAGGCCGATTTCGTTCAACACGCGGAGCTTCGAGACAATTTTGGGAACGTTGACGAAGAAGGCCAGCGCTTCGCGAACCGTCAGCTGCAATACTTCGTGAACATTTTTTCCGTGATAGCGGACTTCGAGGACGCCGCTCTTGAACCGCGTGCCGCGGCATTCTTCGCAGATAAGCTCGACATCGGCAAGAAATTGCATCTCGACGGTAACGGTGCCGTCACCCTGGCAGGTCTCGCAGCGGCCGCCAGGGACGTTGAAGGAAAAATGTCCAGCAGAATAGCCACGGCGTTTGGAATCAGGCGTATCGGCGAAAACCTCTCGAATCGCATCGAAGGCTTTGAGATAGGTGGCGGGATTCGAACGCGGAGTGCGGCCAATGGGCGATTGATCCACGATGACAACTTCGCGGATCTCGGAATCGCCTTCGAGGCGGTCGCAGAATTCCTTGACGCTGCCGCCGAGGCGCTGGGCGGCGAGCGCTTTGTAAAGCACATCGTGAACGAGAGTGGACTTGCCGGAGCCGCTGACTCCCGTGACTACCGTCAACATTCCGAGCGGGATCATCAGATCCAGATTCTGAAGGTTATGCATGCCGGCGCCGAAGAGGCGAAGGAATTTGCCCGCCGGTTTGTGACGCATATTGGGTACGGGAATGCGGAGTTCACCGCCGAGGTAACGGCCGGTGAGCGATTTATGCTCTTCGAGCATGGCCGGATAAGAGCCAGCGAAGAGGAGTTTGCCGCCAAGTTCGCCGGCTCCGGGACCGAGATCGATGATGCAATCGGCGGCTTGAATGGTGTCGGGATCGTGCTCGACGACGAGGACGGTATTGCCGAGATCGCGGAGCGATTTGAGAATGTCGATGAGGCGCTGCGTGTCGCGCGGGTGAAGGCCGATCGAGGGCTCGTCAAGCACGTAGAGTGCACCGACGAGATGAGAACCGAGCGAGGTCGCGAGCTGTATGCGTTGAGACTCTCCGCCGGAGAGCGTAGAGGTCAGCCGGTCGAGAGTGAGGTAATCGAGGCCGACTTCGTCGAGAAACTGCAAGCGCGTTCGAATCTCCTCGAGAATTCTGTCAGCCACTTTCAGGTGGCCCTCGGAGAGCTGCAAGGTGGAAAAGAAAGTGCGCGCCTCTTTCACCGTGAGCTTCGAGACTTCGGTGATGGCTTTTCCGGCGATGCGGACAGCGCGAGCCTCGGCTCGCAAGCGCGTGCCGCCACAGTCCGGGCAGGTGGCGTAACCGCGGAAGCGGCTGAGAAAAACGCGGACGTGCAGTTTGTATTTTTTCCGCTCCAGCCAAGTGAAAAAGCCTTTGACGCCTTGGTAGTTGTTCTCGGGATCACCTTCGAGGATCAGACGGCGCTGTTCGGTGGTGAGTTGACGCCACGGCACGTTGGTGGGAATCCCCCTGCCGCGGGCCCATTTTTTTGCGTCCTGGAAGAGGGTGCGGTAGCGGGGTTTCGTCCAGGGTTCGATGGCGCCGTCGTCGAAGGACTTGCTTTGATCGGGGACGACCAGATTCAAATCGAAATCGATCGTGTTTCCGAAACCCTGGCAGCGGGGGCAGGCTCCGTACGGATTGTTAAAAGAAAAAAGACGCGGTTCGGGTTCCTGGTAGAGAGTGCCGTCATTCTTGCATTCGAAACGTTCGTTGAAGGTGATGCGATCGGCGAGATTGCCGGCGGCATCCGCGATGAATTCGAGGATGGCTTCGCCCTGCCCTTCGCGATAACAGATTTCGATGGAGTCCACGAGCCGGGCGCGGGACTCGGGATTGACGGCGAGGCGGTCGACGAGGACGTGCACGGGTTTCGAAAAATCGATATCGAGAAGAGTCTCTGGGGATGAAAATTCGTGGATCTTGCCTGCCTGGTAGAGGCGGTTGAAACCGCGTTTCTGCAGGTCGAGCAGCGCTTGACGGAGCAGTTCCGGGGGAGGCGCACTGGCGGTTTTCCTTGCGCCGCGTTTTGAAACTGTTGCAGCGGCGGGCGCGGCGATGCGAAATTGGTGCAAAACGTAAAAACGTCTGCCCGGACGAAGCGCAAGGATGCGAGTGGCAATTTCGTCGGGATTGTCGCGCCGGACTTGCGCTCCGCATTTGATGCAAAAGGTCTGCCCGCAGCGCGCAAAAAGCAGCCGCAAATAATCGTAAATTTCCGTGGCCGTGGCCACTGTGGAGCGGGGATTGCGTGTGGAATTTTTCTGGCGGATGGCCACCGCCGGCGCGATTCCTGAAATTTCGTCGACGTCCGGCTTTTCCATGCGCTCGAGAAATTGGCGAGCGTATGCGGAAAGCGATTCGACATAGCGGCGCTGGCCTTCGGCGTAAATAGTATCGAAGGCGAGAGACGATTTTCCGGAGCCGCTGACGCCGGTGACGACGGTTATGGCGTTGTGCGGGATCTCGACGCTGATATTTTTGAGATTGTGGACGCGAGCGCCGCGGACGCGGATGGACTCCTGCTCCGGCCGGACTTCCGTCGTCGTTTGCGTAATCTCTTTGGTCGCCAAGGGGAAGCTCAGACAGCGCGATTCGAAGGCACTGCCTAAACTTCAAATTATACGTCTGCTGTCAAAGCGGAGCAAACGGAGGGCCGGCGGGCGCAAGCGCGGCGTATTTTTGAATGACAAATTCAGGGCTCCACGCTGAGGGTGATCTGGCCGATGCCGCCTTCCACTTTCAGGTGAATCGTTGCTGGGGATTTGCCATAAGCGTCGTTGGTGTAGGAATCGCCGTCGTGTTTTAGTCCATGCACGTCAATGGTGCCGATGCCTCCAGAGGCGCGGGCGATGACGCCGACATTTTTCGGAAGACGAATGTTGGCCTGGCCTACGCCGCCTTCGATGTCGGCGGTCAGATCGGTTTTGCGCTCGCCAGTGAAGTCCACGTCCATCTGGCCGGCGCCGATGTTCAGATCCAAACGAGTGAGAGGAATGTCGCGAAAATGGAGATTTCCCTGGCCTGCGCCCATGTCCACTTTCAAGTCCAGCGGGACGTCTTTGCTGAAGCGAAGATTCCAATCGTTTTGCGAGCGGCCGAAATGCGGGGAGTGGGATTCCTGGGAGATACTGAGTTGGCCGACACCGCCGGTCACGCTGTAGTCCACGCGCGGGGCGTCGAGAGATGCGTCGTAGGTGAAGTCCGCGTCAAGGATGTGGGCGGCGCCACTGTTGATGGTGAGCTGTCCCGCGCCGAGTTCCAAGCGAGCGTGAGCCGATTTTGCACCTTGCAGATCCACGGTTTGCGCGATGTGCTGTGACCCCGAATGGAAGCCGTTGCGACGGGCAAAGCTGCGCCCGTGCCATAAGAGGGCAACCAGGACAACGATAAATGCGAGGATACCGATGGTAGCGCCAGTGGAAACGCCTGGTGGCGCGCTGGGGTTGCGGCTTCGCTGCGCGGAATCCCAAATCTTGCCGATTCCGACAAAGATAAGGATGAGCGGCCAATAGGTACTGAGAATCGGCCAGGGATCGAAGGCCGGACGCCAATTGTGGAGCAGAAAAAGCACACCGAGCGTGATGAGGATGATCGGTGCTACCAGCGAAACTTTCCTGGGATTGCCGTCCTGGGCCATGGCACACCTCCACTACCTTGTACTACGCACGCAAATGAAAAATAGTTCAGCGGGCGGTTGATTACACTCTACATCAACGGAGGCTCGGCAAGAACCGTGAGAGACAAATGGAAGCCGGCTCTACGATGAACCGAACTATTTGGGCCACGAACAGTACGGGTAGAGACCGGCAACCACAGGAAAACGAAAGGGCAACGCAGACTGCAAAACGGCGGTGTGTGATAAAGTTTCGTTGAAAACGGCTCAAGGAGCCGGGTTATGAAGGAATTCGACAGAGTCTTCTGGATTGTGCTGGACAGTGTGGGAATTGGGGAACTTCCGGACGCGCGAGAGTACGGCGACGTGGGACGAAACACGCTTGGACACATTGCGGGATCGCGGCCCCTGGAAATTCCAAATCTGGTGCGGCTCGGCTTGGCTAATATCGCGCCGTTGAAGCATCAGACGGCGGCCGCGGCTCCGCTCGGAGCGTACGGAAAGGGCGCGACACGTTCGCCGGGAAAAGACACCACGACAGGACACTGGGAAATGGCGGGAGTGTGGCTGGACCAGGCGTTTCCTGTTTACAAGAACGGATTTCCGAAAGAATTGATCGAAGAGTTCGAGAAGCAGATTGGCAGGAAGACGATAGGAAACAAGCCCGCCTCGGGCACAGAAATCATCAAAGAGCTGGGGGAAGAACACGTTCGAACGGGCAAGCCGATCGTGTACACCTCGGGCGACAGCGTGTTTCAGATTGCCACTCATGAAGAGGTCGTTCCGATTGCGGCGCTCTATAGCATGTGCGAAATCGCCAGGAAATTGCTGGACGGGCCGCATCGCGTAGGGCGCGTAATCGCGCGGCCTTTTACGGGGACATCGGGGAACTATGTGCGCACCACAAGGCGACACGACTACGCGGTAGATCCGCCGAAACCGATGCTCATGGACGTTCTCGCGGAGCACAAAGTCCGCGTTTTCGGGGTCGGAAAGATTCATGACATTTACAACGGCCGTGGTGTCAGCGAGTACGTCACAACCAAGAGCAACGCTGACGGAATGGAAAAATTGACGGCCGCAGCGGGTGAGCGCAAGAGCGGGCTCATTTTTTGCAACCTTGTGGATTTCGACATGCTCTATGGCCACCGGAAAGACGTGGAAGGATTCGCCAAGTCACTGGAAGAATTCGACCGCTTGCTGGCAGATTTCCTGCGGCTGCTGAGTTTCGCCGACTTGCTGATGATTACCGCGGATCACGGCTGCGACCCCGATGCTAGATGGGAGACGACGGACCATTCGCGAGAGTACGTGCCGATTCTGGCTTATTCGCCCGCAAGCAGAGGCGGCGTAAATCTTGGAGTGCGTGACACTCTGGCAGACATGGGCCAGACGATCGCAGAGAATTTCGGTGGCGCGATTCCGCATGGGACGAGCTTTTTAAGTGCGATGACGAAACAAAGAAGTAATGAAGCTACGAGGTAACGAAAACACTTTCTCTTGCGACTCTTGAGAAATTGCTGATCGGGGACGGCCTGAGACTTCCTGCGTCAGAACCAGTCGCTGCGGTACGCCACCCACCAGCTGAACATTCCGATGGGAATGGTGGCGAGCAACGACCACAAAATCGGAAGGCTGACATCTGCTATCAGTCCCAGCACCACAAATGTCCCCCAGAATACCTTGCGTTGCATTCCCCTATTCTAGCGCGCGGAATCTATGTATCCGCATCGGCCACATCACGGGTTTCGCGAGGAGACACATTAGCGGATTTCCTTGATCGCCACAACTCTTGTAGACTCCTGTCAGCAACGGTTGCAGAATGATGGCGACAGCAAGTCTCTCCTCTATGGAAAAAACCGAGACTCTTGGGCGAATTTTGGTGGCTGTATCCCTCGTCGTTTTCGGCGTACAACATTTCATTTATGGCGGTTTCGTGGCGACCCTGGTACCGGCATTCATGCCGGGGCGTTTGTTTTGGGCGTACTTTGTTGGCGTGGCGTTCATTGCCGCGGCCGCCGGGATCCTCTACAGAATAATGGCGAGACCCGCGGCAACGATGCTGGGAGTGATGTTTTTCCTTTTCGTCGTGCTGCTGCACATTCCCCGGATTGTCGGTCTCTCCCATGACGGAAATGAGTGGACCAGCGGATTTGTGGCGCTGGCCATGTGCGGAGGCGCATGGATTCTTGCGAACGCAGCTCCCCTCGGAGAGCGGGAAAAAGCAGATCCCTTTCTATGGCTCGGACGATATCTGTTCGCCTGGGCTTTCGTGGCTTTCGGAATTCAACATTTTGTTTATGCGCGATTCGCTGCAGGATTGGGTCCGCCCTGGTACTTAGGACCGCCCCTTTTGGCTTGCATCACGGGGGGTATTTTCGTCGGCTCGGGTTCGGCCATTGTCCTGAATAAAAAGGCGCGCCTGGCAGCTAGCTTCCTGGCCGCAATCATTTTTCTGTTGTTCTTGCTGCTTTACGTTCCTCATATCGCCGGGCAACTGCGCAATCCGGGGCCGTGGACGAGCGGATTCGAGGTCCTGGCTCTGTCTGGAAGCGCTCTGGTGCTGGCGGGTACTCTGAAGCGAGAAGAAGAACAATAAATAGTGCTAGGAGTCCGAACCTTGCCGGGCGGGGCAGCCTGCCGCGCCCCTATGAAGATGAGAAAGAGAAACCGTCAATTGCCGGAGGCGGAAGCCTTCTCGGAAGGCGCATAGTAGCCGTTGCGTGTGCGGGCAACGAGCTTACCGCGGCCCCGCGGCGGAACTACTTCGACAGAGACGGCGCGGAAGGTACCGTCGCGACGCGCGTTGGACGGATAGTAAGCAAGAATGTACTGGTTGCGGATATCGTGCGCGACTTGCTCACAGATGCTGTGCACATCATCGACATTTTCCGGAAAGTAGGACAGGCCGCCTGAGGCAGTAGCGATCTGTTCGAGCGCTTTGCGGGCGCGCTTGGCTTCTTTCTTGTTTTCCTGACCCAGCAGTCCGATGGTGTATATCACCGTATCGGTCTTCTGAACTTCGCGAATCATTTTTTCGAGCGAGTTGCGGCTGGCATTGTCTTCGCCGTCGGTAACGACCAGGAGGACCTTTTTGTCCTTGGAAGCCTTCTTCAGATGATCGAGGGAGCCAAGGATGGCGTCGCGCAGCGCGGTGCTGCCGCGGGAGTCAATGCGTTCGAGGGCCTCTTTCAACTCGGGGACGCTGCTGGTGAAATCCTTGTCGAGATCGAGGTAGAAGTCGTCGTTGAAGTTGACGACGAAGGCTTCGTCCTGGGGATTACTGGCCTGCACGAGGGTGATGGCGGCTTCATTCACGCGGGGCCGCTTGTCGCGCATGCTGCCGCTGTTGTCAATAACCAGCCCCATGCTGACGGGGACGTCTTCGCGCTTGAAAACAGAAACTTTCTGCTCGACTTTGTCTTCGAAGACGCGGAAATTTTCCGGCTTGAGGCCATCAGCGAAGCGCTGGCGGTCGTCAATCACGGTGGTATGCAACACTACAAGGTTAACGTCAACCTTGATGCTGGACCCTTGTTTACCAGCGTTCGGATCCTGTCCGGGAGGCGGCGGGGCCGAATTGGGGATAGGTATCTGCGCGTAGCCAGTGGGAACGCACACAATAGCCGCGCAGATCAAAAAGACGATACATCGCAGAGCGGGAACAAGGCGCCCGACGAACTCAGTGGCTGGGCGCGTAATAGCCAGTCTTTGAATAGACGCTGAGCGGCGGAAGCCCCTTAGGGGCGCGCAACTTGATTTTGAGTTTGCGCCACCGCGCATCGTGAGCCTTGTTGCTTGGTCGATAGCCGAGGACATATTGGTTTCGCAGCTCCATGCCGATTTTTGAAGCGATATCCGGAAGCTCATCCAGCTTCTCCACGGCGAACACCCGGCCGCCGGTCATTTCCGTTACTTCACTGAGCAGCGACGGGCCGCCCAATTCTTCCGGGGTCCGGTTGCGAAAACCAAGCGGGTCAAAAATGCCGATGGCATAGAGCTGGGTATCCGCTTCTTTTACCAGCCGCTTGATGTCGCTTTCGTTGTACCTACTATGATTATCACCTCCATCAGATAGGATGAGCAAGGCGCGTTTGGCGTTGTGTGCACCCCTCATCTGGCTGAGACCCAGATAAATAGCATCGAGGAGCGCGGTGCGGCCCTTGGGGGCTGTGAGCATCATGCGGCTTTGCAAGTCCTCCACGCTGTTGGTAAAGGCGCTGGTCAATTCGGCGCGCTCGTTAAAACTGACAAGAAAAAATTCGTCCTGGGGATTCGCGGTCTTGAAAAATTGCAGCGCGGCTTCACGCGCTTTGCCGACTTTGTTGGACATGCTGCCGCTGAAGTCAAAGATCACGCCGATAGAGATGGGCACGTCTTCGGCGGAGAAGTTAACGACTTCCTGCTCGATGTTGTCCTCGAAAACGCGGAAATTGTCGGGTTCGAGGCCAGTGACCAGCCGGTTGTATGGGTCGGTGACGGTGACGTTGACGAGCGCGAGGTCGACGTCATAATGAATGGTGCCTCCTGGCCTGAAAGGAATCGCCGGTGTATTTTTCCGGACGTCATCCTTTATTCCCTTTACATCCTCGCGTCTGGCATCGTCCTTGGGCTTGTTTTCGTCGGCGGAGGACTGAGCGGAGGCGGGAGCTACGGATTGCAAGCCAAACAGACAAACGAACAGTAGAACTTGGAAAACGACGGCTAGAACGCGAAAACCAGGTAAATCGCGTTTCACGGCACCTCCGTCATCCCGGCCTACCGGAATGGCCGCGCGGTTCGGACTAACCGCGATTCTACCACTCGGCTTCACGAAAACAAGAACAATCGCTGCATGTTCAGTATTGAACAGTTTGCTCGAACGGACGGACGGAGTGGCGTGTGTTAGCATCACAGATTCCAGTAGTAATGGACCGCGCAAGCGCTCCAAAAATTCCCGAAATCCGGAGCCTGGATGAGTCCAGCGAGAGTCATCGTAGTCATTCCCGCACGGTACGGGTCAACGCGTCTAGCAGGAAAACCTCTGATATCGCTGGCAGGGAAACCCATGATTCAGCGGGTTTACGAGCGCGCCAGGATGGCAAAACGCGCCGACCGGGTGATTGTGGCGACGGATGATGAACGCATCATGAATGCCGTCGAGGGTTTTGGCGGCGAGGCGCGAATGACGCGGGCCGAGCACCGCACCGGCACGGAACGGGTGGCGGAAGTGGCGGCGCGGGAAGAGGGCGACGTTTTCGTAAACGCGCAGGGAGATGAGCCGCTTCTGGATCCAAATGCGATTGATATTGCCGTTGGTGCCCTTCTCGAAGAGCCGCAGGCTTCCATCAGCACGGTTGCGACTCCGATCAAGACGCCCGGGGACATCATGGACCCAAATGTGGTAAAAACCGTGCTCGACTTCGACGGGAACGCCATTTATTTTTCACGCGCGCCGATTCCGTGGGTGCGGGATACCGCAGCCAAGATCGTTGTTCGCCATCTGAAACATCTTGGGCTATACGTATTTCAGCGCGCCGCCTTGCTGGAATATCCAACGCTGCCGCAGGGCGAACTGGAACGAATCGAGCAACTGGAACAATTGCGCTGGATGGAGAACGGCTGGAAGATCCGCGTGGCTGAAGTGGAACACGACGCCGTGAGCGTGGACGTACCCGAAGATGTGCTACGCGTGGAAAAACTGCTCCAAAAATAGGCCCGCCCGGGCTCGCTAGACCGGGCGGATCGAATTGATGTGCGGGAAGAGATTTACCCGCTCGGCATCAATGCTGCTGGGTAGCGAAGCCCAGGTCGACCGTGCTCGGCTGATTGCCGAGCAGGTAGACCTTCTGCTGGCTGACGAAATACGCTTTGAACTTCAAGTTGGCCGTCGGCGCGTTGGCGGTCAGGAAGTCGTACTGCGGGTTACTTCCCGTGCCGTCCCCGCTGATATTCAACGTCAGCGTGACGGGATCCTGTGGGATAAAATTCTTTCCGGTTGAACCCAGCTCGACGATGTCAACCGCGCCATTGTGTTGTTGCCCGCTCGGAAGCGGGAGCACGTACTGGCCGACGAAGTCGTGCTCGAAAACGACGTTGTTCGTCGAGCCGAGGTTGACGCCGCTCCAGCCCACGGCGTAGTTCCCGGCCACGGCAGATGCCGTGAATGGAGCGCCGGTTTGCGCCTCGAAGGAACCGTCTGCGACGACGCTGGCGCTGGTGTCCTGAATGAAACCCTGCGTGGGGGAAATCACATAGAACACGAAATTGATCTGGCCAAGGTTCAACACGTTCGTAGAAAAGGACATCGTGCCACGTCCACTGCCGGCGTTCACAGTGTCAATCTGATAGACCGGGCTCGTCGGGTTGGTGATGGTGCTAGACAGGGTACCCGCTTCATTGACGTCAAAAGAGACGTTGTTCAAATTCTGGCTGCCGTCCGCCGTGAAGCGGCCTACTTCCGCGAGTGGCCCGTTTGAGTCCGACCCGCCAACGAGGGTTACAAAACTTCCGTTGAAGCCGGATGACTGCGCAGGCACCGTCCCCTGCAAGATGGCATCGCCGGAAGTCAGCAAGCCCTGATCCACTTCCAGCAATTTGAAACGCGTGGCATCCACGATATAAAAGACAAAATCAAAGGTTCTGGTTCCAGCCACAAACGAGATGGTGCCCCGGCCGAAATTCGTGCCATTGCCGTTTGAAGGGTCCAATTGATACGAGGTTCCACTTAGGATTGGGACGGGACCGGAAGGACCCGACACTCCGTCGTTTACGTCGAGTAGTCCACCGGAAACGCTGCTCCCGTTAGTCTTGAGCTGGCCGAGGATTGAGAGTCCCACATCGGTCAGGGGGACCGCTTGCACGGTTCGGATCCCTGCAACATCGAAAACGTAATTCCCGTTGATCTCAGCGAGGTTAAACGCCGCTGGAGCGGTGGCAGAAGCCAGCGTGAAATTGCCGCTGGAGGTAGCGTTCAAGTCTGTCTGGATAAGTTGGCCTTGCGATGTGGAGCTCAACACGATGCTGAACTGGAGACCAATTGTTGTTCCCTGTAGAAACGTCAACGTCCCGTGCCCGTTTGCATCAACGGAATAATTGCCGCCGTTAAACGAAACGGTCTGCACCGCAGCGCCCTCATCATTTACATCTTCCAGCGCAGAACTGATTTTTCCGGCGCCGTCGGCGATGAAGCTTCCGACACGCGCAATGCTGCCACCATTCAAATCTTCTCCGGCCATCGAAAAAGTGTACTGACCCTTGAGGCTGCTATTGGAAAAGTTGCCGGTTGGCGGTGGTGGCGGAACGACGGTGCTGCCTCCGCCGCACGCGGCCGCGGTTAAAGCCGCGCCCACCGATAGCATCAGGAACAGGCGCCTCACAGGACACCTCCCTGATGCTTCTGGGCCTGTGCGCCGCTGGCGTGGCCGGGCTTAAGAGGTATGCCCTCGAGACTGCGCACGGCAATGGCTTGCGTTCCCTTTTGAAGGATGCGGGCAACAAACTGCGTCCCCTGCGCCCCGCTGAGGTTTTCGCCAATAATGTGCACAGTGTCGCCGGTCGCCAATGAAAAATGATTGGCCGAGAGCAACTGCGGATTGCCCAGATGGACATCCACGATTCCGGAAGCGGTCTGTAGTGTGACATGTGCACCGAGCGGCGGAGTGGAAGACGCCGCCCTGTATTCCACGACGGTACCTTGAAGTGAAACTTCGCGCCTAAGTTCATAAGCCCGAGAGTTCTCGGCCGTGGTTGAAGCCCTTTGCTGGCCGTTGGCACCGGCAGAGAGGACTAGCGCCCCGGCACACAGAAAACTGAGTATCTTGATTCGTATGATTGCTTTCATTTCCCTTCCCATTTGCGAGAGTTCCACTCGGAACTTTTCTGCGTTGCGGAGACAAAATGGCGAGCACTTTCTGGAGCGCAAGGCCGAAAGCTCGTTTCGTTAGATGGTCGATCCACAGGCAACGGTTTCGCGTTGAACGACACTATTTCCAGGACTGCGACAACTTGATACCGCGCCGCCACAAATAATATTCCCCCACAGGCCCTAAACCCGTTCCCGGAAAAAAGGTTTCGCGCCCGCCCGAAGAAAAAATAACGATATTCCCGTGCAAACAGTTCAATTTGACAGAATCACGGCTTCCGACGATAATTATGCCTACGTCACCCCTGTGGAGGGCAAACAAGCCCGGCGTAGGAACGCGGGCTATAAGGATGGCGCCAAAATATATTTTTGTAACCGGCGGTGTTGTTTCCTCTCTTGGAAAAGGCGTAGCTGCCTCCTCTATCGGCTGTCTCCTCGAAAGT